>JAEEGL014649959.1_pt1 | contig 11755 bp, 4 predicted proteins | sample 9134231 | NCBI WGS metagenome assembly JAEEGL01 (sample SAMN16246548, study PRJNA631951) | gut metagenome | biome: gut microbiome; feature: rumen; material: fiber-attached | host: Bos | place: Iran: Karaj | collected 2018-10
AAGGTTAAAGGTTCCTGTACTTAATCCCATACCTACACCACCGTAACTTCCACCACCGAAGACTTCCATAGCACTGAATTTGTTGGTTTCCGGAGCTATATCGTCAGGGATGTCAATCAGCACGTAGCTTTGATCCTGCATCTTATCACTGTCCCGGTAGCCGGGATAGCCGGTACTGCCGCCAAGGACTACATCGACCTTGTTCTTCGGATTGTCGTTGGGACGGATGTTCACAGTAGAACTGTGTACGAACGGTACCTTGGAAATCTCTCCGTCATCATCCTTGTATCTTTCCAATGCGTAGTTATACTGTCCGTAGTTGCCGCCGTAGATACTATCTACAAGACCTTCGGTATATTCCACGTATGCAGCACCCATCAGTGTTTTCGGTGCTTCATTTTTGGTCGGGTCGTAGCCATGAAGAAGGTATTTGTCGTTGTCCCAGTCGCGGACGCGCTTTGTGAAGTCATACCCCCCCTCAAATTTACCCTCGATGGTTCCACCGAAGTCGTTACCGCCATAGACAATATCGCGTACCCATGGGAAACCTCTCTTGTAGCCTGTCTCGCTGCTACTGTCGGGCTGTCGCCCAATGTGTACCTCGGAATGTCCCAGAATGTCGGCATCGCTGGCACCGCCAAAGGCATCGTAGATACGTCCGTTACCTAAGTTGACGTAGGTGTTGCCGCACACGTCACCTTCGTTACCGCCGCCGTACAGGTACTCTGCTTCGGCAATGTTTGTCACCTCACTGTCGTTGTCGTTGGCAGTCACCGTACCGTTCAGGTTTACCGTGCTGCTGTAGGCTGGGTTGAATACATATTCACCGTCTTTTTTCTTGCCTACCACACCTTCCTCACCGCCGCCATAGGCTTGGATGGTATAGCCCTTATTCAGGTTCACGGTGGTGCTGCCCCAGATTTCGGTATCTTCACCCTTACCGGCACCGAAGGTTGACATGGCTAAGGACAATACGTCGAATGTCTGGTTGTACAGTATCACACCGGAGTTGTAACCTGGACTATCTGCGGTCAGACCGTCTTTGATTTTGTAGGAATCATCTTCATTCTTCTGGTCTTCGGCAAATACCTCGTCCTTTTTAATCAGTGTCTGGTCGATGTTGATGATGACATTACCGTTTACATGTCCGCTCTCGTAACAGCCGCCGTAAACATTACCATTGGCGAGACGGCGATCATTATCTTCATTGCGATTATCTATTCCAATTTCGATAAAGCCTTCGTCTCTTGTAAAGTAGTTGCTGCCATTCGCCACCTCTGTTCCTTCGGCTGTAAATCCCGTATATGTGCCTTCTTCTCCTTCCGTAGTTGGAGGGGTATAGGTGTAGTATGTCTTGTCTTTGGTTAGTGTAGTACCATTCTTAACAGCTGTGTAAGAGTCAACTTCGCCCCATTTCACAGTGTTCCACTCCAGATAATGGCTGCCATTCTCGTCGGTCTTGTATGTACCGTCGGGGTTCTTTGCCAGTCGTTTGGGTTCTATCTTTGCACCATTGAGGTTCATTATCAGACGGTCCTTTATCTTGCCGTCTTCAGCACCATTGTCGGTATAGAATTCGTTACTTGAGTTTCCGCGTTCGTGTTCGTCACCTATGATACCGCCTTCGTATGCAGCATTCAGGTCTGTTTCTGTAATGTTGGCATTGTTGCAGCCGCCCACAATCTTGTTATATACATTAATGGGATACTTAAAATCCATGGTGTTCAGTCCCTGATAGGACATACTTCCCACATTACCGCCCAAGTACATAGAACCAATGTATGAAGAGTAGGCATCGTAGTCGTTCCGGTCACCTTTGGCTCTATCCTCTACAGATACGGTTGGAATGATATTCATAGAAACACCCTCCATGTATGAGTCAAATACAGAGGCGCCAGTTAACAAAAGAGAACTGTAGTTGCTTAATGTTTCTCCGTTAAACTCGTATTGGCCGGCATATAATTTCAGGATGTCCTCATTGACCATGTTCTCTCCGTTATTGCCAAGGAATACCTTATCGGCAATGACATGGGAGCCGATTTTCAAATCCAGTAATGCGCTGGCTGGATTATCATTCTTCAGTGTGGCACAGTTACCGCCACAGTAGATAGCACCATGTATGATAGTGGGATGCTGGGCATCTTTTCCTCTCACCATGATGGATACCTGTTCTGCATTAGGACGTATGGCGTTCAGCGCATCTGTAGAAGTCGTACCTGAAGGGTCATAATAGAAATCGCTGAAGGTCTCGTTCTCGGCATTATCTGGATTGTCGGTATAGGCGTAACTGCCGTTACCGCCTCCGTAAACATTACCACGGATGCTGGTGTTTATACCTACGGCATCGCCAAAATACACCTTGCCTCGGATATCGTTACCACCATACACATTTTCGATGTCGCCGCCCTGAACCAAAACGCGTGCAGCCAGATTCTTCGGGAAGTAATAGCCGTCGATGCCAAGAATCTCGGTTACCTCCGAACCGTCGGGTTGTAACGGATGGACATCTGCCATACGGCAACCGCCGTAAACATTATGTATAAATAACTGATCTGTCTTTCCATTTTCATCAGGCACAGGATTAATATCCAAAAGAATGCCCTTGGGGTGGGTCATATCACCTTGGTTTCCGCCGCTGTACAGGTCGCGGATCCTTCCTCTTTGCAGGTTCCATGTGGGATGAATGGCCATGGGTGCCTTGTTGTTACCGCCAAAGACACGGGCAAAGTGGAAATTCCAATTGGTAAAGTCGTTCTGGAAGGTGTTCAGGCTCACCTTTCGAAGCATATAGGCAAGAACATTCTCGAAGGTGGTTGTCTGACCCGCAGCTGTCATGGCTGTGACATATTGTTCTACCTGATTAGCAAGGTCTGTACTTTCGTCATCGATGTAAATGGTGGTATTCTCTCTGATCGTGGCATTGTTTCCACCACCATATAAATGAGCTATCAGACCGCCTTTTATCTCCAAGTAGGTCTTGTCCAGTTCGGGTCGTTGGAAGCCTGTGGTGTTCTTGGCAATGTAGTTGTCGGGGTGGTTGTTGTAATCTGCCTCAGAGAAATAGATTCTGTGGTCGTTTTCAGCTACATTCTTGTAATAGTAGTCGCCGTTTCCGCCGCCAAAGAGATTTCCGACAATAATAGCTTTGTTCTCTTTTCCTGTTGTGGTATTTACAGAGCGACTGGTGCAGAGGAATGTCTTCCAGGAATTGTCGATAGCATTTTTCTTGGGATGAGTTTCCTTGGTTTCACCTTCTTTGAGAACACCTTCCAGTTCTTCGGGAACTGTGGTAGCTTCGCCGGATTCGCCAATGGTACCGGCAATATCATTGCCAGCATAAACATTCCTGATTAAGATATCCGAGTCGGCATTTTTGCCGTCCAGGTTCACAAGGGTACGACCGCCCACATCAGCCATACGGGCACCGCCATACACCTGGTCTATGTCGCCGCCCCTCACGGTTACTGTGGCGTTACCCTTCACATCTCCCTGGTTACCACCGCCATATACATTACCCTTAATGACAGGAGGGTTGACAGTGGGTGTGGTCGGTGTTTCAGTCTGGGTGGGTGTATCATCGTTGTCGTTATTGTCACCACCAGTGTTGTCCTGGGCAGAAAGGGAGAGTGAGAAGAGAAGCAAAATCCCCATAAGCCCCATAGGCTTCATAAGTCCCATAGGACTCATAAGGCCTATCGTCTGCTGCATTATAGTATTTTTCTCAATCATCATTTTTCAACGTCAACGTTAACGATAACGATAACTATTTATCATTCAACTTTCTAATCTCTAATCCCTAATCTCTAATCTTAAATACTCCCTTCTCCCTCCTCCTCGGGGGAGGGTTGGGGAGGGGGCTTAATTGCTAACTGTAATCTTCGGGTTATCAATATCCGGCTCGGAGAGCACATATAGATATGTAGGCTCCACGAGGAGGTTAATCGTGTATTTAGTACCGGGATCAATAGTCTGGTGTTCCTCTATGGAGAACATCTCCCGGATGTCTATTTTATTCTCAGCCACACAGCCTTTGCGGATGAGATTGTCCTTCTTGTCGTAAACATCGTAGGTCGTCTTCAAGGTGAAGTTCCGGCAGATGCTGCCAAAGGCAAAGCAACCTAAGAAGTTTTCCGCTACCGTGCTTAGACGGTGGCCCTTGTCTGTCGGGCTATCCGATTTCTGATAGAGGGTAGCGGTAACATTGCCTGTGGGCTTACCTGTGGTGTCGAAGCTGATAGCCGACGGGTCGGCACCCGTCGTATTGGCTGTTAGTGTCACCTTCAAGTCACCGGTCTGGGGAATAGAATTACCTATCAGTTCCACCTTGGTGACATTTATATCACGCACCTTATAGTATTCTGGATCCAGTCGTGCCGAGAATTGCAGAGCTGCATAGAGGTGTTTCATCAGCAGAAAGACTGTATTGGAACCATTGGCTGTATATTCGAACTTACCTCGCAAGACATCTGCTTCAAGGGCTGTGATACTCTCCGTTCCAGTTTTCTTGCGGAGGCCTACGATGGCGCAGATATCATTCTCTGTTACAGTAGGATAATCCGTCAGGGTGATGCTGGCACCATTGGCATAGTCGGCATTGAGTGAGGTGATGGACACGTTGCCTGCTGTATGAGGCATGAAGCCGTAGATGTAGTACGTCTTGCCTGCCACGACGATGGCTGTTGACTTCCAGTCGGATCCGGATTTATAGATAAAGTCTTCCGGTGTGCCGGTGTTTTCTGGTGTCATCCATATTCCTATGTCGGTATTCAGGGGAGCTGTCTCGTAGAGCGATCCGTAGGGCACATAGCCATCGGGCAGATGCCCGGCACGTGTACCCATTGGCTCCACCTCGAAGAATGATGAAGAGAAGGGTACCAGCTCCAAGGTCTGCCGAGACTCCTGTCCCTCCTGCACCTCAGAGGTACAGCCGCCCAGAAGCCCCAGAAGCCCCAGAAGCCCCACAAGTCCTATAAGCCTTATAGGTCCCATAGGTCTCATCACCTGCTGCATTATCGTCTTCTTCTCAGTCATTCTCTTTTTTCCCCCTTTTCTGGCCTTTCTGGATTTCCTGGCCTTTCCCAACTATTATCTATTATCTATTAACTATTATCTATTCACTATTATCTATTAACTCTCAACTATTATCTATTATCTATTATCTATCATCTATTAACTATCATCTATTAACTACCAATTATACACGATTTTATCTTTCGGTGCTCCTCCTGGTGTCCAGTCGTTGATAGCCACCTGAACAAGGTCGAAGGTAATCTCGCCTGTCTTGGTAATTTTAAACACGTATGTATATTGGAAACCGGGTTTCCAGCTCATGAAATTGGCTGGTACGGTTGCCGTCTGTACCTGTTTATGATCCACAGATGCCTCTACTGTGTAGCTGCCCTGAGTAAGAGCGGGGAGCACGTAGTACCAGTGTTGCGGTTGGTTGGGGTAGGTGGTCAAAGTCGGATCTGTTGTTGCACCTGTTGGCTCGTAGTAGTCGATGTACAAGCTCTTTTCTCCGCCTGTGGCAGTGGTAATCCATGTCTCCTTAGTAGAGCCCTTGAGGGGGTAGCTGACCGTGATACTGCCTTTGGTAGGCACATTGGAACCGTCGGAGGGATGGAAACTGATATCGTCGATTGAGCTACGGTTGATGCTAAGACCATCGCTTGATGTAAAGATGAAGCGCACCTTAGCAAAGGGCTTTATGAAGCGTAACTCTACAGGTTTACCGAACTCCTTTCCTGCGTAGTCGGGCAATGCACCTGTTGAGTACCACAGTTCCGAGAAGTAGGGTGCCGCATCGCGGGTAGCCTCTGTATTGCCATCGATGGAAGCTGTGAGGGTTACCTGCTCGGCTGTGGGCACGTCAATAGGTAAACCGCCGATTGCTGTTACCGTGGCAGGCTCTACAGCGGGAGAACCAGTCGTTCCCTTGCCGGGAGCATAGCCAAAGAAGCGGTAAGCCTTGGCGCTCCAATCCCAGTATTTAATGGATTGGTCATCGCCTTGTCCCACATACTCCCAGTCGTGGGTATTGGAAGTCGTGGTTCCTGCGGTATTAGCTGTCCAGTTGACAACATAGTCTGACATAACCAACTGGTAGCTGGTTAAGGTGTTTTCCCCTTCCTTGTATTCATAGTCCTTATAGCCCCAAACCTGGAAGGTGGTAGAGAGATCCTCCAATGGAGTAGCGGCACGTGTCACCTCTTCCTGCTCCTGCTGATTAGCGGAGAAGGCGATAACCGTCTGCAAGGGCTCCGGTTTCTGCGGCTCCGGCACCTGCCCGGAAGAGCAGGCCCCCACAAGCCCCATAAGTCCTATAAGCCTCATAAGCCCTATAAGCCTCATAGCCCCATTTGCCTTATAATCTTCCTCTCTCTCTCTCATTCTTCTTTAACTCTTAACCTCTAACCTTTCTGTATTGCAAAGTTACTTCTTTTATTTAAATCTGCCAAATTCGCTATGTTAAATTTGTTTGTCAGTTGCTTAGTCGACAACTTTAATCACCTTCACGCCATAAACCTTATTGGTGTCTGTTTTATGATAATATGTTGCCGAAGAACTGAATGTGCTACTTGCTTGAGTGGTACATGTTGCATCGGTATAATAATCTGTTGGCCATCCGGTAGGTTGGGTTTCCAGGACAGCAGGGTAGTACATTCCCGTGTCATAGGCATAGGCGTATGTTCCTGCGGCGGTTGGCTTTAGCCTTGCTGCCTCTCCGGCATTAACGGTGATATTGCCGTTCGCCCCTGGGATGGTGGTGATGTTATTGTCTATTTGAGAACTCTGTTCTATCATGGTTATAGCCGGCGAACTGCTTTTCAGCGCATCGATAACTTCAGCCTCGGAAGCATCTGCCTTGCTGAGGCTGTAGAAACGGCTCTTCCCTGTGCCGTTCAAGTCGGTTTTCAGTGTCTTGGTATCTACATCCATTACCTGTACGTAGATGGCATCATCGTCAGTTACCGGTACCTTATATGTATTTGTTGCATTATATTCATGACCTTTCTGATAGGTGGTGATGCTGGGAGCAGCCACAGTAGTGATGGTTGTCTGCTGACCTGTATCATCATCGCTGATGGAAACTGCATCGAAGGTGATGGGAAAGAGGCCGGCGCGTTCGGTTAAAGTGGGGTTGGTCCAACCGACTTGGTTATCGCTAATCTTAAAGATGTAGGTGTAAGCATAACCGGGCTGCCATCTTGTATAGATGGAAGGAATGATTGCACGTGCATCATAGACCCTGATTGTTTCACCACTGCCATCGGTAGATACCAGCGTATAGTCCACACGCAATTCCATGTTCTTGTTGTCGGACTCGTAGGGAATCATTTTCACGTAATAGTCGTTTTCGGCATTTCCTGCAAAAGTGGCTGATGCGGAGGAACGACCCAGATAAAAGTTTCCGTCTGCCTCGCGGCGTTCTTTTGACGTATAGTTCAACAGACCGAAATACTGTTTGGAATCAAGTTTGACATGTCCAGGTGCACCTCCAACCTCATGTCCAATATGCACTCTGTTATAATCAGGATTTCCTGTATTCTCGCTTCCTAATGTGGGGAAATATATTTTTAAGGTTCCCTTGGTGACAAAGCCATTGGTAGCAAACAATGTGGCTGAGGGATGGGTATCTGTTTTGGGATTTTGCCCAGCCGTTGGATTCGTGCTTTCGTAGAACATGACATCCTTGATGGAGTATCCCGGAATAGTTTCGTAGAAAGCTACACGAACCTTAGCTGCCAGTGATCGGAACTTCAACACTACTTCTTTACCGTAATCGGCCCTGGAAACTGTAGTCATATCGGAAATGTAGCACTCTGCCAAATCGTCTTTGCTGCCACGAAGGAAATAAGGCCATCCTATTACGTTGTCGTAATTAAAGGTAGTGGCAAATACGGTATTCGTTGCAGGGTCTTCTACGTCTGTAATATTATTGTTGATTGATGCGTTTGGAGCCGGTTTTTCTGCCAGGGTGTTGCCTTTTCCGATGGAGAATGCGGCGAAGTTGTAGTAATCCTGACTCCAGTCCCAGTACTTGATGGTCTGCCCTTCAGAAGGAAGAGCAAAATAGTGGGTCTGAGCGACATACTCCCAGTTGGCGGTATTGCTCAGGGTGGTACCTGCGCTGTTTGCTGTCCAGTTTACGGTATAGTCCTTGAACACATCCTGTCTGACGTTGTTGGCAAACTTAAACCCATTGACGATGAACTGGTTGCCCAGTATGCCGGCTGCATCAGCGCCGACTTTCTCGGCCCTTGTAACAGCCTTAAAGCCGCCATCGAACACAATCGCTTCGTTTGCGCCCTTAACAGCCCCATCCTGGTCACCCAGATAGGTGTTCTCAGCACAACCGGTCAATAACATTATTGCAGTTGCCAATATATATAATATGTATATCCTTCTCTGTGCCATTTATACAATGGTTACATTCCAATTCCTATACATTTTATTATTTCTTCTCACTTCCGAGGCACCGGCCTCGCTTTTTTCTTTTTTCTTTTGGTAGCCCGTTGAGGAGTCGAACCTCAACGAGCTTGTATAGGGGGGGTTAAGAATTTGCTTTAACCTTGATGATTTTGATGTCATAAACACCTTCAACTGGTGTAGGTGTAGCGTTTTGGGTATATAGACTTGCCTTGTATGTAGCAAAGTTGGCTTCGTTAATACCAGCAGCTGCATAATAAACATTCTGAGAAGTCTTGAAGTAATATGTTTTAGTATTATCCCAAGCAGCTTCCCCAACGGCTGTATATCCTGCAGCAACATTAACTGTACGAGTAAACACATACACGTAGGTTCCAGCAGCACTCGGAGTAAACTTCACAGCACCATTAGCACCAAATTCGTAATTTGTAGCATCAGCAGCAGGAACCTTACCGTCTGCTACAAGTGATGCAGCAGGATCAAGGGCTGTCAGAGTGATGCCATTTGGAGAACCATTCAGTTTAGCCTTAATAGTAGCCTCTGATATAGCATCACCAGTTTCTGTTCTCGTGGCAGTATAAACCTGTACATTGTCTGCTTCTGTACCAATAGCTGTAGGAGCTACGACAGCACCTGTTGAGTTGTTGGTCTTAACGACATAGATGTCTTCACCTGCTTTGTACTCATCGTTAACTGTAACCTTAGAACCATTTGCATAAGTTGTAATAGAGTAGTCCTCGAAGGTAGTAATGGTCTCCTGAGTCTTGTCATCCTGTACAGCTACCACAACAGCATCGAAGGTAATTGGATAAAGTCCCTGTACAGTACCATCAGTAGTACCATTGGTATTAGGAGCAATCTTGAAGATGTAGGTATAAGCAAAGTTACTCTTCCACTGAACATACTGAGTAGGAACTACTACATTTGCGCCCAGCACATGGATAACCTCACCACCACCATCTTCAGCAGTCAATGTGTAGTCAACCTTAACCAACATTGGATTAGCATTAGCCTCGAAAGGATAAACAGTAGTATAAGCGCCGCCTTCCTTATCCCATGTTGGGGTTGCAGAAGTTGTTGACAACGCAGTAGCACTAATAACATTTGCACCGAGTGTCAACGCATAGTTGTATCCTACAGTAGAAGCGCCCAACTTAACCTGGTTCTCTGGACCATTAGTTCCATTGTAATAAGAAACAGTCATAGTGTTGCCACCATCTCCTGGATTGGTCTTAATGTTTTGCAGAGATGCAGCGAAGTTTGTTGTATTAGCATCCACCATCGGAGTGAATGTTGTCACAGCTGCAGAAGCATCGGCATCGGTATAGAACTTATCAATCTTCACAGAATAGCCAGGGATAGTCTCATAGAAACCTACACGAACACGTGAACCAAAGTTACGGAATGTCAGAGTGACAGGCTTACCAAAGTTTGTTTTTGCAACAGGAGTACGATCTGCAATAAACAACTTGTCAAGGTCAGCACCACTTTTAATTACTACACTATAACCTTTGTCATAGACAGTGGCGCCATCACCTGTAGCAGCAGTAGTCTTGGTGATGGTGACAAGGTTATTAGTTTCAATATCAGCCTTTGATGCAATACCATAGAAAGTGTAGCCATTTTCTGCGCTATAGTCCCAATACTTAATAGTTTGGGAAGTAGCAGCGGGAGAGACTTTTGTTTTAGCATAAGGAGTGAGACCAACGTAATCCCAGTTGTGAGTGTTGGACAATTTTGTTCCTGCAGAGTTTGCTGTATATTCTACTTTGTAGTTCGTAAATACAGCCATATCGTTAGTGGCATTTGCAGCCTCAGCAGAAGTATGCTTTGTACCATAAACGATGAACTGGTTCTGCAACTTTTCAGCAGCAGTTTCACCTACAAGGTCCCCTGCACGGGTACCGTTCTGCATGTCGAAACCAAAGGTAATTGCACCAGAACCGGTGACATTCCCTTCTTGGTCTCCCATGTAGGTGTTCTCTGAGCAAGCGGCAAATGCTAATATTGCCGTTGCAAGGAATAATTTGTTCTTCATGTTCATAATTGTAACGCGTTAAATTATTATTTCTGTTTGTTTAAATCAAGAATTAGAGAATTTGGGAATTGGTCCCTATTATCTCAGTTGTTTTTGTTTTTGAACTTTATAATCTCCCAACTTTATTTCCTCCATAGTTATGAAAAACTTTCTCCTTAGTTAAGAAAATATTTTTCCTTAGTTATGCAGTAAATATTGTCACTTCTTAAATTTCTTAAACTCTTTAAACTTTTTAAACATCTTAAACTCTTTAAACTTCTTTTGTAGGGCACCGGCCCTTATTTTCTGTTTCTTTGTCACCAAGCGGGGAGTCGAACCCCGCCTGGTGTATAGTGGATTACTGTACCTTGATTACCTTAATGTCATATTCACCTGGTGTGCCAGCAGCAGTTTGCAGATACAAACTACCCTTGTTTGCATTGAAAGCTGCTTCGTTGCGAACGGTAACAGCAAAGTAGGCACCACTTCCGCTCTTCATATAATATGTCTTGCTGGAATCGTATGCGCCAGAAGTCTGAACTGTGTATGTAGGAGCTACATAAGCTGTTGTTGTGTAAACATAAGCATAATAGCCAGCTGCAGAAGGAATAAATTTCACATTGTCAATATCTCTATCGGTGCCGTCCGCAAAGGGAACCTTTGTTGCGATTGAAGCACCTGTTACGGCTGTCATAGTGATGCCCATTGGAGAACCTGTAAGCTGAGCAAATACTTCTGCCTCTGATGCAGCCTTGTCGAGAGAATATACCTGAGCCTCTGTTGCAGCTGTACCAAGAGCAGTTGGAGTGATGACGCCTCCTGTTGTCTTTGTTGAAATTACAGTGTAAATAGGCTTGTTAACGTTATATTCGTCAACAATAGCACCTTCAGCGTATGTGGTGATGCTTCTGGTAGAAACAGAAGTGATGGTCTCCTGACGCTCATCTGTGATGTCAACTACAATAGCATCGAAAGTGATGGGCTTCAAGCCTTCGGGATCTGTAGGATCACCATTTCCGTCAATCTCACCAGTAGTACCATTTGTCTTGTCGGAAATCTTAAAGATATATGTGTAGGCAAAGTTGCCCTTCCACTGTACATATTTGGCAGGAATGATGGCACGGGCACCCTTAACTTTTATTACGGCGCCAGAACCGTCCTCTGCTGTCATCGTAAAGTTCAGCTTGACAAGCAGTGGATTGGTGTTGCCCTCAAAGGGGAATACTGTTGCGTAACCATTATCGGTGGTGCCGTTAACCCATGTGGGGGCTGAAGAGGTGATAGCCAACTCTTTATTAATAATAGTTG
>JAEEGL015399271.1_pt1 | contig 11755 bp, 8 predicted proteins | sample 9134231 | NCBI WGS metagenome assembly JAEEGL01 (sample SAMN16246548, study PRJNA631951) | gut metagenome | biome: gut microbiome; feature: rumen; material: fiber-attached | host: Bos | place: Iran: Karaj | collected 2018-10
AGTTACTGCTGGCCCTGGATTTCGACGATTACCCCCGGACGCCGAAGCGCCGATGTTCTCCCCCCTTCGTGCCTCGTTGCACCACTGGCACTCGGAACAGCCACATGGCTCAAAGGCGTGCACGATATGGAGCAGATAGCCGGAGATGATGCCTGCGAACTGAGCGAGTGCGACGTCGAAATCATGACCATCAAAACGATCAACCGCCGTCCGGTCATCGGGCGCTTTGCGCCTTTAAAACCCGTCTCACAGCCGCGTCCCATGCAGGCTTTTGTCGATGTGCCCGGTATCTTTGCCGATCCCCAAGACGATACAGAACCCGATGAGGGCGACAAATCTTCGATAGAAAGCGCCATTCAGGAAGAGCTGCACGATAAATGCAATGCCCTGATTAAGCAGTATCCCCAAAATGACGCCAGTTTATGGGGAGCACTTCAGAGGACTGCAATTTCGATTTTAAGCGGCTATCAAAGCCGGGGCCTGATTAAAGCCTATCACGTGCGGTGCGACGCCGAAACAGCCTCCTGGGGAACCGCCGAAGCCCCCGTCGTCGAAGTGCTCATCGAATACCCCAAACGCGTCCGCGAAATACGTTTTTGCGTAAAATCATAAACAGAGACATTCAACGGAACATCCCTGCCCATGATTTTCCGGTATTAAGTGCGTTCAGGAATGACTCACGCCTATTTGCACTTTTCCTTGCCATCGCAGCCATCGTGGCAATTGGACTTGGAAACGACGACGTCGTTTTCACACTTAAGCATTAGCGCATGTGACTGCATTCCCGAATGTTCGATGCACTCTTCCCAAGTCCCCGCGCATTTGTATTCGCAGACATCTTTGAAGGCGGCATTGACCGTACACTGAATATCAATTTTTTTGATATTGGTGGTGTTCTGGTTGTCACCGCCATTGTTGCTGCCGGCATTGAGGCATTTTTGAACTTCATCCTCAATGTCCAGGCAGCCTGCGACTTTTGTACCTGAGCAATGTTTATCCTTCAGGCAATTGTAGTATTTCACGCCCAAATCTGCGCAGCTGTCATCCTGAACAGACCAGTCCTTGACTTCGGATTTGCATCCATCCGGCGTGATGCCGAAGAAGTTGTCGCCGCAGTCGGATAAATCGTCGCAAACACTGATGGCTGCGTTATGGGCATTCACCACATCCTCTTTGGTATAATTGGTGTCATCCGATGAACAGCCGGATGCGAACAATATTGCGGCAACAGCAAATGTACAGAATCTTTTCATAATACCCTCTTCATTTTGAAAATAATGTCTTCATTTAAAAACAGTAATGCATTGTATCGCAACGATGCATCGACGTGGCACTATTAGCAAAATAAATGCCAGAATTATTTTTTACACCATAAATTCCACGCACAATGCATTATTCAGACTGCTCATTGTTGATTGCGCATTGAACGAGGCAAATCCTGCATTTTCCGTACTTCCGGTCTTTAATCATTTCGAAAGGTGCAGGAATTTCGAGGGGAATTGCGCCATCCATTTCGAGCGAGACGATTGCCCCCGGATTGAGCATTTCATTCTGGATCAATGCCTGCAATGTACCGGGCAGCAGGCCTTCGGCATAGGGAGGATCACACAAAACGAGATCATATTTACGGCCATTGAGCCGATACCAATCTTTGGGCGTCTGTCCCAGCAGGGCAGTCACTTCATTTTGGGCGCGCAGCGTTTCAATGTTCTTTTTAAGTACAGTAAAATGCTGTCTGTTTTGCTCGACAAAATCGACATGGGATGCGCCTCTGCTCCAGGCCTCCAAACCAAGCATTCCGGCCCCCGCAAAGGGATCGAGCACATCACAGCCCTCAAACGTCCCCAACTCACTGAAGAGCATCGAAAAAAGAGCTTCCCGCACACGGTTGAGCGTCGGTCGAACCCCAAGTCCTTCGGGAACGATGAGTTTTGCACCACGGCGTTTGCCGGAAATGATAGCTGGCATAATTCCTCTATGAGTTTTAAATCGTCAGGTTTTGTTGGTTGTTATTCTTTATGTATGGAAGACGATTACGCAGGTTGAAAAAAAATCGTACATCAAAGTGAAACAAAATCAACCCTGATGGCATCATGAGAATGAAGGAATGGTCCTTCCTGTCACATGAGGTGCATATATGTATTCATCCGGATTTGTCTGAATGCCGAAGCCCAACATAATATACAGACAACCGAGGGCCGGTTTGCAGCGTCGTCCTATTCCCGGACGCGGGGGACGAAAGCTGAAGTGCTGTATATGCCAGGCACACCAAAACGCTATTTTTTACGACATTTCCCGTCGGAAAGGGCTAAGTGTGCAAACTCGCTGTAATCAGGGTTAGGACGGCGTGTCGGCGGGCGGGAATGGGAGCGTGAGGTAACCCTTAATGTTACCTCAAATATTACCAAAACCACACTACACCACATGTAGGTATATGTTTCTGGGACCGCATCGTTCCCAATCCACCAACTCTACATCGGCACTAAAGCATTCCGCATTCACGCTCCCCCATTCCCCTGACTCAAAGCTCAAAACTCAAAGCTCAAAACTAAGAATTCTGATTATTGAGCGGAGAATATCGCCTTCGGCTCGTCTTGGCCGGAATGGGCCGGCTTTCGGAATTATTGAGAGATTCCTCGAGATTTGCCTGGCGTGCCTTAACTTTTCGGGGGGCTCTGGAGCCCGGGGAAGGCGCGTGACGTTCACCCGGATTTGGCACAGCCGGCGCACCCGAAGCAGGAACTGACGCCGCAGCAGCCGGCGCACTCGAAGCTGATGCTGCGTTTTCCGTTCGGACCCGGCGAACCTTGATTGCATCTTTCCCCCTATTCCCAGTTTTGGCAGGTGCAGCGGTTGCCTGTGTTACATCGGATTTTGCAACAGCAGCAACCTGCGGCCTGGGCCTTGGTACAGCTTTTTTGCGGCGCGTATGGGATGGTTTTGACAGTTTTTCACGGACAGTGCCGGCATTCGGTTCAGCTGCAGCATTTCCGCCCTGTTTGGGAAGAGCTGCATCGCTGCGATGCTGCGGCACAGTACGTGTCACAGTTTTGGTATGACCATCCATTTCGACGGCGGTTGCTTTGGAATGATTGAGATAAAACTTAATCGGTTCGAGTGGGAATTCGTATTCACCAGCTTCGGTTTTAGCCAGAATTTCATCGGTTACAGGCACAAAATCATGCGGCGTCAGCCGCTGGACTTCGCCATTTTCGTAAGTCACGACGACTTCTTCCCGAAGCATATCGATGTCAGTCACGCGTCCGATGCCCCAGCGAGAAAAGATCCGGCGTCCCTTCTTGGGCAGCGACCGGCGCTCTTTCATATAATCGCAATACTCATAGCTCATGCAGCAGTACAGACGACCACACACGCCGCTGATGCGCTTGGGATTCGTTGCCAACCCCTGGGCCCGCAGCTGTTTGACGGCAATGGGATCAAACTGTCCAAGAAAACGCCCGCAGCACAATAACTGACCACAGGCACCCAATCCACAGATGATTCCTGTCCCATTGCGCAATCCCAGCTGGTACATCTCGACTCTCAGCTTGAGCTGCCCGGCCAGAAATGCCACCATATCGCGAAAATCGACGCGCACATCGGAAGCAAAATTGATCGTGATATTCTTGTGGTCGTGGCTCAAATCCGCCGAAAGGACCTTCATCTGCAGATTCTGCTCTATGGCGTAGTTCGATGCCAGTTCCTGGGCATATTTCTCAATATCGGCGTTTTCTGCATCAATGCGCTTGTCTTCTTCGGAGGCAACGCGAATGACAAAAGGCAGAGAATTGATTTCAGCGACACGGCGATAGCGATAACCGACCGTCGTTGCAAGCAGAATATTTCTGTGAACGCGAATCAGTACCGGCGTATTCGGCTCCAGCCGAAGTGCATTCGTATTGACCTCGACCAGTCGCAGAGTCCTCGAAAGACGCACCTGAATGACTTCATACAAATGCGCCACCCCATCAAAAGGCTGACGAACAGTGCGGCCATCCGGATGCTTTGCTGTCTCTTCGGACTGCGGCTTTCGCATTCTCGGAACGCGTTCTGAGGGTACGCGCTGGGTCAGCTCTGCCGGTGTATGCATCTTTCGCCGCGGTGTAGGAGCTTTCGTTCTGCTGTCGTCATTGCTGCGGCGAGGCCGTCTTTCGATGTTGTTTCGACCGGAAAATTGTCTCTCGGCATGCGGCCCCTTCTGTGGGGCGTTCTGCGGGGAGTTCTCGGAAATGCCCGGTTCCTTCCCGGGTTCTGTCGTATCTTGCATATTGGAATGAAATTACAGGCAAAGCAGCGCGGCACCAAGCGTGCCGGCATCATCATGAAGTGTAGGTTTAATAAACTGCAGATTTGCGGTCGATGCCCTTGGGGCATAATCCATAATGTTCCCGACGACGAGCGAAAGAAGTTCCGGACATCCTTCGAGTACACCACCGCCCAAAAGCAGACCGTGGGGATTCATCACGGCAATGGCATTGGCAATGAGCATTCCAATAGCCATAGCTGTTTCTTCCCAAAAAGCTTTCGCATAGGGCAGGCCATTTCGCCAGGCACGTTCTATACAGCGCGCCGTTGGGTGTTCATCATCAGAGAGACCAAGCTCCTGACGAGAAATCACACCATTCTGGATATCGTGCAAAATGCGATACTCTATAGCTTTTCCGCCGGCAAAAGCTTCTACGCATCCAGACTGACCGCATCCACAGGGATAGTCTTTGTAGCGCGGAAATTTGCAGTGACCGATTTCTCCGCTCACATTATCAGCCCCAAGCATGAGCTTACCATCCAGAATAAGGCCGCCCCCGATTCCCGTCCCTACATAGACTGCAAGGAGACTTGGAATGGTCCGGGCTGCCCCGAAATGATATTCCCCCCAGGCGATCGCATTCAAATCGTTGGCTATGCGAATCCTGACATCCGGTGCCAAATCTGCAATGGATTCGCGGATGACATCGTAAAAATTGACTCCATGCCAGTTCAGATTGGGGGCATTCAGAATCGTATGTTCGTCGATGGCTATCTGTCCGGCAATGGCCACGCCGATACCGGACAGTTCATTGGCATTGATCTGAAAATCCTGGGGAAGCTTCGAAACAACATGGCGAATCACGAGTGCAACATCGCGCGGCGTCTGTGATCCGCGAATGGAGTGCTTCTGGGATGCCAGAATTTTGAACTGTCCTTCCGTGTTTCGAATCAGAGCACAGCGAGCATTCGTCCCGCCAATATCAAAACCAAGGTAATATGTGTCCATAATCTTCTAATTGTCTGAATCCAAAAGAAACGGGCAGTGCGTATGGCGTCCGCAGGCGCCATAGCACTGCCGTGCGGGCGTATTGAGGCCAAAGGCCGAAAAGCACGCGCCCCGGCAAAATGACTAAATATTCGGAATTTTGTTCAGGTACATCTCCTTGACATTGGGATTGATTGAAGAACCCCACAGCACCTGGACAGCACGCATAAAGACGCCAAACGAGACATTGCCGTCCGGCGAAACGATAACCCTTTCTGACTGGGAAGCACGCATGCGTGCCAGGCCGCCTGAAATATTCTGTACATGAACTTTGCCGCCGATAATATTATCGCGAAGCTCCATCTTGCCCTCACCTTCGGGTGTGAGCATGAGAGGATCTGTTCCTTCGATGCGTTTCAATGTCAGCTCGAACGTCGTAATTTTGAGTTCGGTCTTAATATTGCTGCACTCCCCAAAAGGCACGAGACCGTAATCCGGCCAATGACATGGCTTAATGGGAATGGTCGTAATGCCCGTCTGTGTCGTTCCGCCAATATATATTTTGCGCGAGGATGCACCGAAGGAATACATGGTGCGATACACTGCGGACATTGGAATCATCTCATCAAACAAAAAGATAATGGGCTCAGACATCCGATTGACATCTTTCTGAACGACATTGAGAATCTTATTGACCGGCGGAGACATGCCGGATTTGACCTCTTCGAACGTGGCTATTTTCCTTTCGTTGTAGACGACGCCAATCTGAGGCGACACTGCGACGATCGAACCTTCACGAATGTTGTCTCCATCGACCGCGACAAATGCAGAGGAAAGTGATTTTGAAGCGTTGACGATATCGTCAAAGGAACGGACGTATTCCGGTGTATCATCCGTAATCAGATCACCATCCTTTGTGAATTCCTTGACGCTTTCTGCGGGCCGGTTGATAAGCCACGCACCGATACTGAACCCGATGATGGACACCAGAACGACGCTCCCGGCAATAATGAGGTAGCGCAGAGGAATGGATTTGAAGAATTCGACGAAAGGATTGATGCGATCGCCATAGAGTTTCTGAATGGCATCGATATCGATCTGCCGCGTCGTACCTTCACTTGCTTCGGGAGTCATGGGCTTGCCTATCACGATGCTATTGACAGCCTTAGAGGCATTTGCACCGGTCTTCAGCGTAGTTGCTTTCTCTTTTGCTGAATCGCCCCAGGCATCCCAGTCATCATCATCTTCGCTTATCTTTTTAGGAATAGCGGGTGGAGGCGGTGGCGGTCCGGGTCTGACACTTGCCTGACCATTCCAGTTCTGCTGATATGCAGCATTCCCTGGAATTGCGCCCAAACCAGCCTGCGTTTCCTGTGGTTTGTCCGCCATCTGACTCCAGACATCAGGCGTCCCCCACTGATTGCCGGCAATCGGCTGACCCCATTGAGCATCCATCGGTGGCTGCTGCCCCCATTGGGCCTGAGGCTGACCCCACTGGGCCCCTATCGGTGGCTGCTGACCCCACTGGGCATCCATCGGTGGCTGCTGCCCCCATTGGGCCTGAGGCTGACCCCACTGGGCATCCATCGGTGGCTGCTGCCCCCACTGGGCCTGAGGTTGACCCCACTGGGCATCCATCGGCGGCTGCTGCCCCCACTGGGCCTGAGACTGATCCCATTGCATAGCGCTGCCCCCTCCCAGAGCCGGCTGCAGAGGTACACGACATTGATCGCACATTGCACCGCCCTGCCGCGCATATACCTGATCATCTATAATAAATTCTTTTTGACACTGCCTGCACGTAAGAAGCATGATGGATTGCCCGCTAAGCTAAACACAAACAACACACATGATCTCTACCATATTACATGACCAACCGGAATGGATGTTTTTTAGTTTCGTGAAAAAATAGGCAAATGATAACGTTCCTTCGGGACGTATCCAGTGACATGCCTCGAAACATCCATGCTCTCCCCTGGACTATGTTCCAATCCGCCTGCAGAATACTGACAGTTACCCCCACCGGGCGTGTCCGGTTTTATTTTGTACAGTCATGTCAAACCTTTGACTGCAAGCAACCACCCCATATTCACGACTCCAAACCAGACACAGCATAAAAAAAAAACACTTCAATGCGCATGAAAATTGATTTTTTGGCCGTCTGTCGTTAAAAGGGCTTCTTCGTATGTGGGGAAAATGTGTTGCCCCCAATACTGGCAGAAATACAGAGATTGTGCTATGGAAAGGAGCGATTGAATTTCATTCAGATTTTGGAAATTCATTTTTTGGCTTTAACACGACTATTTTTTAAATAAATCTGGTCCAATTTTGGGCGGTTCAAGGAGATTACGCATGGTGTTTAGTAACGTAAAAAAACTGGCAATTCTGGCAGCAATGACGGGTTTTTTGGCTGCGAGCGAAGCCATGGCAGCAGATGTCACGGACGTTTTGGATGCTGCCGATGAGGTTTATTTGGGAGACGAAAAAGTCAGCGATCCGTTTGACATTTCCCTCACCCCAAAGTTCGTTCAGCGTCTGGAATCTGCAAAGCTCAAAAGAGAATACAATCAGGCCGGTTCCATTCGACTTCTCAACGAACTCGAATACAAACGCACCATTAACGAATTCGATATTGACCTCGAAATTGGTATGTTCCATGACCTGTCATTCCGCATGCACATGCCAATCATCATTTCGGATCAGCAGACCTACAAATTCGACACGTCGAGTGATGAACCCCAGTACCACATTTCCTCCGAAGGAACGACATATAATGATATGCTCGTCGGTATCTCGACACTCGCTCCGGCTGACAGCCGCATCAACGGCTCCGATCGCAAATATCAGTTCTTCCAGCTGAAGGATGGAGAGACCCTCAAAGGCAAAAAGAGAACAGGTTTCGGTGACATGAGCTTTGGTATCGCATGGAGCCCCTACAATACAGAGCGTCATTTCATTCCGGAACGTCCCTGGAAAGACAATACTGGCCGCTCCACCATCACACTGGCATTCGATTATTTTGCACCCACCGGAAAAGGAATGGGAATCGACAATGATGCCGTTGGTAAAGGTGCCCACGAACTCCTCTTTACAGTCGCTGCATCCCACAGATTCTCGTTCATTGACCCGTACATCCGCTTGCAGTACGGCCTCCCCATTGGTCTGGAGGATTCTTACAAAGACTATGGTTCCAACCAGAAACGTAAGGATCCGGGCATGTGGGGGCGCATCGATCTCGGTATCGAATTCATTCCCTACGAAAGCATCGAAGTCAAGTTCCAGAGATTCGTCAAGATCGATCTCCGCACCTACTTCAAATATACAGCCGAAGGCCGTGCATACAGCGAGATCTCCGATGCTCTCGGCACGAGCGATTGCTACAATATGTCCACGGATGATCTGAAAAACAATGCCAAATGTGCATGGGTCGCCGAAAAATGGTCCAATGCAGGCTCAAGCAATATCAAGGCTATGGCCGACGGAACTTACAGCGGTCCTCTCGCCGAAGACGGTCTGTTCGATTATGAAGGTTTTGCCACCATCGGCGGAGGCCTCAACCTGACCGTTCAGCCCATTCAGTACATCCAGGTTCTGGCTGGTTTCAACATTGACTACGCACAGAATCACTTCGTCACATTCACCAAAATCGGTAAAGACCGCGTCACACTTAATAACGATGGTTCCATTTCGGAAGGCAAGGATGGCGTCGTCACCGACAACCTCTATGAAGAACGCAATCCGACCTTCAGCGGTGCGCTCGATCGCGTCGGCCAGCGCATTAAACGCACGGAATCCCTCAATATCGAGTGGTTCGTCGGACTCAAACTTATGTACTAAAAACAGGAAGTGCCAGAAGGTACTTTTGCATGTTATAAAAAAAGCGCCGGTTGGCGCTTTTTTTATAAATTTTCTCTGACTTTTTCAGCTCATTTGAATGCATTATGAACCTAAAATTTACTCAAATACTGGCACTTTCCCTGCTCCTCGCCGCTGCCGCATCACCGGCCATAGCCCAGACGCCTGATGAGTCACAGGCACCACAAAAAGATACAGCTCAGCCCGCACAGGAATCGCCGGAGGCCCCCAAAGATCCTCTCGTTCAGGCTTATCAGGACGGACTCTGGACGCGTGCCATTGACCTCGCAAAAGAACGGCTGCAAACCGAACCCGAAAACATTGTTGTACTCAATATTCTCGGTGTTTCGCTCGCTCAGAGCAAAAAATTCGACGAAGCTGAAACCGTCTTCGAAAAGCTACTCACACTCACTCCGGATGACGGACAGCTTTATTCCAATCTCTGCTTCGTTCGGATAAACCTCAAACACCAGCAGAAGATGGACACTTGTCTGGAAGCAACCCGACGATTGCCGGACAATGACGAACTTCATTACATGGTCGGAGGAGAACTCGAAAACGCACAGCGCCTCGATGAAGCACGTGCCCAATATGAAGCCGCCTATAAACTCAATCCCAAGAGCGCCAAATATCTGACCGCCATCACATCCATAGATTTCGATCGCGGCGATTATCAAAAAGCATTTGAACTGACCGATCAGGCCATCAAGAACGGAAATGGCAGTGCCATTCTGTATATCAACGATACCATCGCCGCAAGCCGCATTGGAAATTACGACAGAGCCCTTGAACTCGTAAACGAAGGATACGAAAAATACAAAGATCCGCTCCTGCTCATCGAAAAAGGCAATATCCTGAATAAACTGAGAAAATTCGATGAAGCAGAACCCCTCTGGATACAGCTCGAAAAAGATATACCGAAGAATGGCCTCGGACGTCCCAGAATTGAATTCGGGTATTCACAGCTTCTGCTCGCAAAATCCTGCACGACCGAAAGCTACAGGACCTGTTCGACAGATGCACCGGATGAATGCTGCAAACGCGAACAGCTCGCGCTCACTTTTGCAGAAGCCGCAAGTGCACAGCCTTCCCTCAGGAAAGAAGCCAACGAACTGGCCGTTAATCTCGGATTAGCCCAGGTCCTCAACAATCAGTTCGAAAAGGCAGAGGCCACGCTGACCAATGCTTCCCTGACACATATCCCACCTGATAATCCCGATGCCATCGCAGCTCTCGCCGTCACGCTGTACCAGTTCAGCGATTCCAGCGATCGGGCCATGGGACGACAGCATTACCTTAAAGCAGTCGAAGGTTCGCCGGATTACAACGATATTGATCGCATACGACAAACGCGCATCTGGCCGCCAAGACTCCTCGATACCCTCCAGTCTGTTCAGGATGACATTAAAGCCATCGAAACCAAAAAGAATCGAAAATCTGCATGCAGCTGTGATATCGCCGTACAACCCGATCACTCAGCGCCCATCGCTGCAATCCTCGGTTTCATGATGACCTTGTTCAGTCTGCTCATTCTCCGCCGAAAATCTGCATGAAAAAGCTCCTGATATTTGACGCATCGAATTACATGTTTCGCGCATTCTTTGCGTCGCCCCCCATGAACAACAGCGCCGGATTTCCGACCAATGCCCTGCATTTCTACACGTCCATGATACTGTCGGTCATCCGGCGCATCTCACCGGATGCCATTGCACTCGCACACGAACAGCGAGGAACAAAATTCCGTTCGGAATTGTACCCGGAATACAAGGCCCAGAGAGAGGCACCGCCGGAAGCACTGCAGCTCCAGTTTCCATGGTTCAGAAAAATTACGGATGCATTGGGCATTCGCGCCTATGAAGCATGCGGTTTTGAAGCAGACGACGTCATTGCAACACTGACGCGCCAGGCACGCCAAAATGACTGGCATGTCATCATCGCAAGCAGTGACAAGGATCTCATGCAGCTCGTCGAGCGCGTCGATGATGTCGATACCGTCGTCATGCTTGATGCCATGGCCAAAGCCGGCTCAAAAAATTACCACGCAGTAACCATCGACAACGTCCTGGAACGTTTTCAGGTCGCCCCCGATCGCGTCGCCGATGTACTCGCACTCGCAGGTGATACCGTCGACAACATCCCCGGATGCAAGGGAATCGGTGAAAAAACTGCAGGAAAGCTCATCGCCGAATACGGTTGCCTCGAAAACCTCATTCAAAACCTCGATCAAATCAAAAAACCGGCACAGCATGCGAATCTCGTCGCATTCGCTCCGAGTGCTGAACTCTCAAAAAAACTGACCACGCTCGTCTACAATGTTCCCGTCAGTCTGCAGTTCGACGGTATGAATCCCGATCCTCAAAAGGTGACCGAAATCTTCTCTGCCCTCGAACTTCATCGCCTGCTCACCGAAGTTCTGGGCCCCGATGCGCGCCCGAATCCTGCTGTTCCGCGAATACAGGTGCCGCGTGAACCGGCCGCAGCATCCGATGATTCCGCAGGTGACTGTCAGGCGGATGAGAAAAATCCCGTCCAGGGTTCGCTGCCATTCGGAAATCAAGCCGCACCGGCCGAACCGGTCATTCCCGTCGCAGCATCCCCATCCCCCGTCGGTCCGGTAGAACAGGTCAGACCGCTCATTTCCACGGATGTCTGCCAGAATGCCGAAGA
>JAEEGL010187726.1_pt1 | contig 11754 bp, 8 predicted proteins | sample 9134231 | NCBI WGS metagenome assembly JAEEGL01 (sample SAMN16246548, study PRJNA631951) | gut metagenome | biome: gut microbiome; feature: rumen; material: fiber-attached | host: Bos | place: Iran: Karaj | collected 2018-10
ATTTGTAGAAGCCTGATTCAAACCACGGATCTGTGCACGCATTTTTTCTGAAACTGCAAGACCTGAAGCATCGTCGCCTGCACGGTTAATTCTCATACCAGATGAGAGTTTTTCCATGTTTTTCTGATTTGCTAAGACTGTAAGTCCCTGTGATCTCTGTGCAAACATTGCACTCATGTTGTGATTAATAACCATAATGTATCTCCTTATTTCTCGGAACAGATCGAACTCATTTCAATCCGGCCACCGTAAAACCTGCCAATCAGGCTTATCGGTAAACTTGCATCCGAGGAACGCTTTCGCGCCCGACACTCAAAGTATCGGAGATACGGAATTTGACTTTAGCATTTTTTTATGAATTTTTGAAAAAAAAGTGTTTTTTCTGCGAAATTTACCAAAAAAAAACACTATACCGGTGTATTTTTCTCCCTTAATCTTCCAGAACAGTAAATGAAATTGACTTTAAGACCCCGTCAGAACAGTTTAATTTGATTACGGCGCAGGCCCTTCCAAAATATAGCCATTCGTTCAGTTTTACATTCTGGCCAAAAGCCTTTTTAACTTCTTCAACAGAAATACCAAGCTTTATATTAAGCGGATTATTTACATCTGCAAACATTTCCATTGATTTCCAGTGCATGTCTCCGTAACTGTATTCAAGCACGAACTTAAATGAACCGTATTCAAATAGATACTCGTTTCCGTTATTTTTAACGTTTTTGCCTTTTTCGTAATATGAATCAATTGCATGAGAATCATAGATGTCAACCACGCTCGGTTTGCTTCCGTCAATTAAATTCCACAAAACATATCCGGCAGCTTCAGTTTTATCAACTGAATAAAGTTCACTTTTATCGACATCCGGCTTAAAATACCCGCCATAAATATAGCAGTACTCATAATCAGAGCCCGAAAATCTTACCTGATACCAGCATTCTTTTTTACCGTCAATCTCATCCAGCTCAGTTGTATAACCTGTAACTGCAAGTTTTTCACCTTTATTTACAATTCCGACAACTTGAGAATATTTTACAGAAGGGGAATTCCTTACGCGGACTCTGTCTTCCAATACAGTTCCTTCATACGAAAATGCTTTTGAAAACGATACCAGAAATAAAGCCAAACATAAAAATCTTTTTAACACTTTCATCTAAAAATCCTTAATCTAAAAACATCGTGATAAACACTCACCGCACCCCAAGCCCTATTTCTTACAGCACTCGCTGCAGCCGGTGACCATTACGTGCTTTTTGTTATTCTTGTAATTAAAAAGGCGGGCGATAAGATAACCGTTAAGCGGAATTTCTTTTTTGCAGCATGGGCACTGGCGCCTTACACCGGGCTCCGGGCGTGGATAGCAGTGAGGACAGCCATTTATCGTGCACCTCTGATCCGGAACATCCATCGGCCTGTAAACCTTCGATATCAGGTTCTGCCCCTTTGCAAGCGGTGTATTACAGACAGGACATGTCACAAAGCCCGGGTTTACATTCGAAGATGCGCCGGCTTTGCTTTTAGCACGGCCGCCCTGACCTTCCTTTGGCTTTTTTACAAGATTCGAAAAATAGGAAAGCGCCACAATAATTACGACAACCGCCAGACCCAATATTAAATATTCCATAACAGCATTATAAAGCTTTTTTTAAGCCATGTAAGGTGAATTTACTCAAATTCCGCATAAAAAATTTAAAAATTACTTGACTCTGCGCGTGGATATCTGTATATTCACTATATGTTTATTAGTTTAACTTCTTAAACGCTTAAACGAATAAGCAGCAAATCAACATAAAGAAGGTTCATGCAAAATGAAATTTACCAAAACTTTTTTTAAGCACCCGAAAATTATAATCGGCGTCTGTCTGGCTTTGACGCTGGTTTTCGGATACTTTGTAACGGGCCTTGGAATCGACAACTCAATACGACAGTTCCTGCCGCAAAAAGATGCCTCATACACACGGCTCGAAAAAACAGAAGGCCAGTTCGGCAGTATGATTGTAATCGGTGTAAGCCTTGAAGCAAAACGAGGACCAATTGTCACACCGGAAAATATCGATGTCATAAGAAAAATCACAGATCGCGCACTCGAGCTTTCGCAGGTAGATGACGTTGATTCTCTTACACATATAGACTACGTATGCGAATCTGACGGTTCAATTTCTGCTTCGCAGCTCATTCCGGATTCCTACACCGGAACAGAAGAAGACATCGCTCTTATCAATTCTCGCCTTACAGAGTGGAGCGACATGTATAACCGCGTCATAATAAATGACGATGGAACTGCAACACAGATGCAGATTACGATTCACTCACCTTCTCCAGAAGAAAAAGCAGAATTAAAAATTACTGATGCAGAACGACAGCAGAAAGTTCTCGAAGAAGTTAGAAAAATCGTAAAAGAAGAAACTGCAGGTCATGAATTAAAATACGAAATCTTCGGCGACCCGGTTGTAGCAGAAAGTGCAAGAAACTTCATGCTCTCTGATCTTGCTTTTTTGATTCCGCTTGTAATCATCGTAGTTCTTCTTTCGCTTTTCTTTAGCTTTAAAACTTTAGACGGAACTCTTCTTCCGCTCATCACGGTTGTGATGGCAACTGTCTGGACAGTCGGAATCATGGCAGCATTTAACGTAACATTTACAATCGTATCAAGTGTAATTCCGGTTGCACTGATTGCAGTAGGTTCTGCATACGGCATTCATGTTCTTACACATTATTATGTAGCCTGCGAAAGTTTAAATACTGAACTAACCAAAGAACAATATCAGAATGCAGTTTTCTCCGGACTTCACGAAGTAATGAGTGCTGTTCTTCTTGCAGGAATTACAACTGTAGTAGGTTTCATTTCTCTTGTATCAAGTCCAATCGAACCACTTCATAGTTTTGCAATCTTTACTGCAGTAGGTGTTGCAATTTCTCTCCTGCTTTCAATTACATTCATTCCGGCAATACTTCTTTTAAAAGATGTAAAGAAAGTAAACAGAAAAACTACACGAATGGATAAACTTACTGCAAAAATAAAAGCGAACACAAAAGAAGCAAGCGGAAACACACTCTACAGCATCTATCACTTTTTCTGCGGAAGCAAACCAAGACTTGCAGTTTTTACACTTACACTTTTACTCCTTTCATGCGTCGGATTAAGGATGCTTCATATCGATACTGCAATCGTAAATTATTTTCCAGAAAACTGCAGTCTTCGTGAAGGAATAAGATATATCGACAGACAGTTTGCAGGAACAAACAGTCTTTACTTTAACATCGAAGGCCAGGAAAAAGGTGATATTGCAAATCCAGAAATCCTTAAGGCAGTCGATGACATGCAGGAATATCTTACAGAAAATTTCGAAGGAATCGGAAAAATAATTTCGTTTACAGATTTCATTAAACGAATCAATCAGGTATGGCATGTTCCGTCTGCACAGAATGAAAATGCCGCTTCGACCGATAGCAACGCTCTCGAAACCAGCAGCGCGGATTCTGCAACCAACAACGTAACTTCCACAACCGGCAATGCGGCCGATGACCTTAACGCAGACTTCGGATTTGGCGATGACTCGTTCGGTGATTTTTCTGACTTTGGATTTACAGATGATTTCTCATCAGACAATTCAACATCAAAAGATTCAGAAAACACAACGGCAGAAAGCGACTCATCTATTAATGAACAGTACAATGACATGCTTTCTTCGACTCTCACTGCAGAACAGGTAATCGACATGCTTAACAGAGCCTACATAGCCGCCGGCGCCAGAAAAGCAACGCCCGAGAAAATGCTTAAATACATCGAAAGCACTTACAACTATAACGGAATGGCATACTACGAAATCCCGTACGATGTTTCGAAATATCCTGTAGTTTCAAGAGAAGAATTAAAGGGAGTAATTAACGGATACCTCACACTTTTAAGCGGATCTCTCGGACGCTTCGTCGACGATGATATGAATCCAAAAATCATGAGAGTTCAGTGTCAGTTAAGAAACCATTCGACAGAAGAAACCGGTGCGATAATTGCAGCCGCTAAAGAGTTTGCAAAAAACAATTTCCCGGCCGGTTATACAATCGAAGCAACTGGCGCCGGCGAGATGGAATATACGATGACGAAAATGATTGTATCAAGCCAGGTTCAGAGCCTTCTTATATCACTCATTTCTGTATTCATCATCATATCCATCGCGTTTAAGTCAGGCTTTGCCGGTGTTGTTGGTGCAATTCCGCTTGCGCTCACAATACTTCTTAACTACATGGTAATGGGCTTTACAGGAATCAATCTTGATCTTGTAACAAGCATAATTGCTTCTGTTGCTGTTGGAGTCGGAATCGACTATACGATTCATTTTCTTACAACATACAAAGAAGAGCGCGAAAAAACTGATGACCTTGAAACAGTAACCAGACAGACTTTTAAGAAAAGCGGTCACGGTATTGTAACAAATGCCGTTGCAGTCGGGCTTGGATTTTTAGTTTTGTGCTGTTCAAAGTTCATCGTATTAAGATACATCGGTATTCTTGTTGCAATAGTAATGTTTACTTCAAGCATTCTTGCAATGACTATAATTCCTGGAATATTAAATCAGTTCCAGCCAAAATTTATTACATCAAAAAAACACCGCTAACGCGGAATCTTTTAAGGAGAAATAATATGAATAAATCAACAAAGAATTATGCTGTACTTGCAGCTTGTGTAATCGGAATGTGCTCTGCATTTGCAGATGCAAAAGGAAACGAAATCATGCAGAAGGTTGCAGATTTTAAAGAACCTCAGTTCTCACAGTCAATGGTTGTCATGACGCTCAAAAATAAATCAGGCGAAACAGAAAACCGTCAGGTAGTAGAATACGGGAAACACGATGGAGGAAAAACCTATGTCGTAATGGATTTTAAAGGACCTGCATCTGTAAAAGATACAAGATTCCTCCAGGTGACAAATGATAACGGCCCGGATGATAAATGGATTTATCTTCCTTCATTAAAATCTGTTCGCCGCGTAAACTCAAGCGAAGGTTCAAAATCTTTTATGGGAACAGATGCAACTTATGATGACCTTACAACACGTGATGTAAGCGAAGATGAACATCAGTATCTGCGTGATGAGTCATTTACAGTAGCAAACGGAACAAAATACGACTGCCACGTTATTAAAGAAATTCCGCTTGATAAAAAAGGAACACAGTACAATTACAGAATGGTCTGGGTTGATAAAAAAACTATGTATCCTGTTCATACAGAAATGTTTGATAAGAATGACAAGCTTGTAAAAGTTCTCGAAGTATTAAAAATCCAGAACATCGACGGGTACGATATTCCGATGGAAAACTGTCTTAAAAATGTTCAGACAGGTCACTCAACAACACTACAGGTTTTAAAAGTAATCGTTGATAAACCTCTTCCTGACAGAGTATTTACACAGAACTTTTTAACAGTAGGAAAATAAATTTTACTTAGGGCGGTATTGTCCGCCCACAGATAAAAGAAGGCAAAAAAAATGAAAAAACATTTTCTTAAAACAACATTATCTGCAATGACGATGACAGCATTTTTATGTTCAGCAGTTTCTGCTCAGTCATCTGACCTTACAGGCTTTGGTGATGATTTTAATTCATTTGATGATAATTCTTTTTCATCAGATTCTTCTTCAAACGTAAATGTAAACGGAACTGCATCAATCGATATCCGCTCATATATAACAGATGATGATGCAGATTCAATTACAACATCTGCAGTTCCTCAGGCAAAACTCGGGTTTGAGTACAAAGGTAAAATCTCAGATTCTTCAGTTCAGCTTAAATTTAACGATGACATCCTTAAAAACCATCCGCTGGACATTGTTGATGAATTATCGTTAAGAACAACTTTTGACTGGCTTACAATCGAAGCAGGCAAAATGAAAGTAGTCTGGGGCAAAGGTGATAAACTTCATGTAATCGATAACTTTAACGCAGACGATTATACAGACTTCATCATACCGGATTACATCGACCGCCGCATAAGCACACCGATGCTAAAACTCGGAGGAGACTTTGGAGTAAACAATCTTCACGCAGAAGTAATTTATTCACCGCTTCTTCCCGTAGACAGATTTTCAAAAAGCGGAGTATGGACACCGGCAGCATACACCACGCTTTCTAAAACCACAGAAGCTGCCGCAACAACTGCAGTTAAAAATGCATTCACAGCCTACAATCAGGCTTTAATCGCAGTCTCACAGGCTCCGACAAATGCTGCAGCACTTGCACAACTTGAAGCTGCAGGAACTGCATATATGACAGCCCTCACTAACGCAAATGCATTAAGCGCAGAGCCAGATTCAATTTATCCAGAGCTGAATACACTCAAATACGGACAATTCGGCGCTCGCGTTACTGCAAGTGCAGGTCCTGTAGATTTCGGAATCAGTTACTATAACGGCTACTACAAACAGCCTTCGTTCAACGCTTCGCGCCTTGCTTCTTATGTTACGAAAGAACTTTCGGGAACTGCAGAAGAAGGCGACAAATTCCTGTCTTATGACAAAAAACAGACATTCGGACTGGAAGCTGCAACAACAATCTGGCACTTTAATCTTCGCGCAGAAGCTGCATACAATCTCACCGAAGATACTGCCGGAACAGACCCATGGGTTCACAACAATTCAATTTCATGGCTCGGCGGCTTTGACATCGACCTTCCGTTCTGCAATATGAATGTAAATATCCAGGAAACAGGTTCTTACATTCTTTCTAATGCTGAATGCGACAAAAATCCTCTCGATGTTGATTATTGCAAAACAGGATATTCAAGCAACAAAATAGTTGCAAACGTTTCTGCATCATTTGTAAATGACAGACTCGTTCCAGAAGTGACACTCATTTACGGAATCGAAAGGGGTGATGTCGTTGTAATGCCAAAGCTTTCTTACAGTATCTCTGACGGTCTTACACTTTCTGCAAGCGGAATGTATATCTGGTGTAAAGATTCTGACAGTGAATTCTATGCATGGAAAGATAACAGTTTTATAAACTTTGCAGCTGTTTACAGATTCTGATGCTATATAAAAAAAATCCCGGGTTATACAAAATCCTCGTCTAACATTTGTCCCGGGATTTTTCTGCGAACCGCATACATATACGGAGAGAGTAAACATGCGGCCGCAGTTTTTTATAATGACTCCACTGTTTCATTTTTTCTTATATGAACAGATTTCAATAACAATTAGCTCCGTAAGATCCTTAAACTGAAAACCAACATTTTCAAAAATTGGATCCGGATTATAAGCAGCAAAATAACCGTTACTATCAATATATTTTTTATCAATTGAAGGAAATTTTGTTAAAACAACCCACTGGTATGGAGCAATTTTGTTATTTCCTGTCTGGCCGATAAACAAACATTGATTGTTAGAGTTAATTCCATCAATGATTTTAGCTTCAATATCATTATAGCCATATGCAATAGAAATTTTTATCTTTATCCCAAAATGTGCATATAATTTTTTAAGCGAATTGTATTTCATAGAAACAACCCATCTTCCCTCCTCTAACCTACTATAATAATCAGCTGCATGATTTACATCATCTAAAGTAACATCGGATCTGATCTGCTGGATTACAAAAAGATTTGAACGAAGGAAATTTCCAAAATCTGTTATAGTCGGTTCAATATACTTAAATTTTTCTGAACCATTTTTTAGCAGCAGTTTCTGTATCCTTTTCCCTTCATTATAGCAAGCAAGAGCATTACGTTTTTGCAGTGTATGGAATGGATAAATTGCAAATTGTGTAGCCTGAATCGGAAGAATCCCATTTACCTTTTTATTAACATCAATATTATACTTAAGCAATGTCTCAATTTTATTATACGACAGCGAATAACAAAGCGAATATAATAGTGTTAACCCACCTTTCTGAGGTCTATTAAAATCAAACCCCTTCTTATAAAGAATTTCACAAGCTCGCTCGAAATTTTCATCAGAAAAATATGCCAAGGCAGTCTGAACATTCAAACCTCCCAAATTTGTTTCATTAAGATCTGCACCATTCTCGATAAATTTTTCAAACTTTTCTATATCATCTTCGAATGCAGAAGTGATAAATTCTCCAGCATACAGATTTAAAACAATAGACAACATAATAAGTACAAATAAAATTTTTCTCTTCATTTTTTTCACTCCTCACAAATATATCATCCACCCAGAAAGACAGACTGTACATTTCTAAATGTACAATGATTACATACTAAAAGTCAGTTACTGCCCCCAGTAGCACCATCCGACAATATTTGTTTTCTCATAACCTCCTGCTTCTAACGGTTTTAACACAGAAACTTTTACCCATCCAGGCACAACTTCTCCAGAATCTTTTTTAACATCCAGCACTTCGATAGCAGTACCCGGCCCTATGATTGCAGCAGTTCTTGAAGAAAATGATGGGTTTGTCCATAACACAAGGCTCTCAAATGAAATAGTGCGGTAAAAACGATTACCATCTACACTTCTATAACTTTCTGGTTCTTTATAAAAATTTAACTTTTCGTAGACAAAGTCATATTCATATTGTTCAATCGTTACAGGCTCATCAGAAGGATTACCGTCTTCATCATATTCAATTGTACCTTTATAGTGACTGATATGACAGTAAATTTTTTCATTCTCATAAACATAATGCTCCTGGTGAGAATAGAACCCCACATCGCCATCAAAAATCCAGAAATCTGTATCAGTATCAGCAACAAACTTTGCCTTATTATTGACAATAAATGAAGCTTCTTCATCTTTACCAGAATATACAAAAGAAAGATATTCTCTTTCAGGATGAAACTGTTTTGAATTCCATTCAATCCTAACCCATTTACCTTCCGTCCTTTTTACTTTTATTACAGTTTTAAATGAATTAACAAGATACTTACTCGAAACAAAACCTGATACATTTTTATACACGATTTTCTTCCACCAGAAACCTTTCCCCTCATTCTGCACTTCAATATCTGTATTTTCGATAATTTCAACAGGTTCGCCGAACGGAACATGTCCAACGACTTTAGAATTTATATCTGCATCTTCAAACACATCAATTCCCCAACCGTTACAGACATATTTTTTCATATCCTGCGAATAAATATTAAAAGTTACAATCATCAGGAACAATGAAATTACAACTCTTCTGTTTATCTTCATAGGTAATACAATCATTTACGCCCCATCTCGCATCATTTCTTTTATGCCATAATCCTTTATCTATAATTCCTAATTCTTTCAAATTAAGACGATACTGCAGTTTCTATTTCATGAAATTTCCTTAAAAGTGATATGAGAGAAACCCATATCACTTTTATAATTTGTATTTAATTTCAAAAACTTAATACCTTTACAAGAATTATTTCCGAAATACCTTTTATCTGAAACTCAACAAAAGTAAAATGAGTTTCTGGATTCTGGCAGGTAAATACATCCGTTTCAGACAATCTATCTCCCGTATTCTTTATTGATCCTAAAACAACCCATTGATATGGAGCAATTGGATTATAACCTGTAGAAAGAAACACAAAATACATATCAGGAGAATCCTTAGTTTCCTGCAGTTTTTGTAATATTTGTGACTTATCATTACAACGTTCAAATTCGGCTTCTATTCCATACTTAGCGTACATTTGAGGCAGCTTATCACATTCCATCGCAGCAACATCTCTTCCCTCAACATAAAAGTGAAAGAAATATTCCGGTAAATTTAAAAAATGTGGAGCAATAAGATGTTGTTTAGATTTAGGACGAAATCTATTAATGCTATCAATTATATAATAATTACAGAAAAGAAAATTTCCAAACCAGAATAAATTTGTAGCAATATACTCGTTCTTTACAGAGCCATGCTCCAAAAGCATTTTTTCTATCTCTGCCGCCTTCTCAAAATCTGCAAGATTTAATTTTTGCTTTGTATGAAACATATATGTTGAAAACTGGGTTGCCTGAATCGGATATATATCGTTAACTTTTTTATTTACATCAACTCTGTATTTCAACAGTGTCTGTACCTTATTGACAGAAAGACTGTATACAAGGGCATATAGTAAAGTAACTCCAGAATCTATATGCTTATTGAAATCAAAATTTTTCTTTGTAACCACCTCACACGCCCTTTCGAAGTTTTCATCTGAAAAATAAACCAGAGATAACTGCACATTGATTCCCGTACTGTCCGACCCCTCTATTTTTCTAGATTTCTTTGCCAGTAACTCAAACCTGTCTATATCATTTGCCTTAGCAGCATCAATAAAATCATTTGCAAACATTGATGCTGCAATCCAACAGATGATAAATAAAACAAGTATTTTTTTTAGTTTCTTCATTTCTACTCCCCTTCTTTATAACAATCAGGATTTATTTCATACATATAAATATTAGATACATCTTTCATATCATAACACGGACGACCCCATTTGCCAGTTTCGCTTAACCATGGATTAGAAACCGCAAATGACTTATATAAACGCATCTCCTTAAGTTCATCATCTTCGCCATAATAATAATCATTCTGCTCACTCTTAAGCATTGTAGCATGTGAATTATCTAATACCCTTGCAACACCAATATACCCCTTATCAGAATTAAGACATTCGTTATACAGTTTATTGATTGGATTTTTCTTTCCTTCTTTTTCGTTTAATGCAGATACATAACCAATAAGCAACTCTTTTTTGGCAATAGCATTTACAGCATTCATAAATCCTTCTCCAGAAGATAAATACTGCTTCTGCCTTCCTTCCCCGCCAGAAAAAAGATTGTTTTCCTTACAGATTTCATTTGCGTCCTGCAGATTAACAAGGGTACCGTCAAGTGAATAAACTATATAAACTGCAGTTGTTAAAACACAACCATGGCTTTTAATTGTATCGTACGTTTCTTCGTCAAACTTATATTTTGCTAAAGTTCTGTCAGCAGAAATATTTTCTTTAAAACTTTCAACATTTTTATACTTAAGTGTATTCAACTGTTTAAACGAATCTATATCATAATCCTTTCCAAACTCGTCTATCGATTTGCATACAGATCCCGTTGCATGTACAACATAATCTCTGTACTTTTCAGCTACATAAGTTTTAAACTCATCACAAACATATCTGTTATATTCTTCTTCATATTTCATTTTATTCCATAAATCTACCTTATCCTTTTCCCATCCATCACCCAAAATGTAAGCTTCCATTCCGCCAACATTCTGATACGTATTTGCGACTTTTGTATTTACCATATAGTATTCAAACCCATCATCCGTATGATTAAACGCATCGCTCCAAAACAGCAAATCAAACAAAGTACCTTCACCGTAATCCCTCAAAATCTCAGAGTAAGTTGCTATATCACTCTCTCCCACATACTTATCATCCACGATTCCATACAAATCGCTGAGCGCAAGATATGTTTCATACCCGTTAACGCGTGCAGTAAACTCATCCGCATTATAAGAATGGAGGTTTTCATGTGCAGCAAGAGAAGCCATCTGTGCAGTCGAATCCTCATCATTTGCAACAAACTTCTTATTTATATAAATGACATCGTCCTTATATTTTCCAAGTTGTTCTCCTTCAAAGAACTCAACTCTTCTTCTCCCCTCCCACACATCCTTTGCAGTTTCAAGATTTCCTTCAACCCCGGTCTTTGAAAGTCCATTTACAACATTCAAAACAGAAACGCCTCTGTCATCGTTAAATCCGGATCTTATTTTTGCATCAGCAATTTTTGCAAAATCACGCAAAGAGAGTGCAGCAGATAAAACCTTTCTGGCA
>JAEEGL010234712.1_pt1 | contig 11754 bp, 7 predicted proteins | sample 9134231 | NCBI WGS metagenome assembly JAEEGL01 (sample SAMN16246548, study PRJNA631951) | gut metagenome | biome: gut microbiome; feature: rumen; material: fiber-attached | host: Bos | place: Iran: Karaj | collected 2018-10
CGGATCTCGGTCGCCACAGCCGGCAACGACCACCGTCTCGGCGCCAACGAGGCTCCTCCGGCAGTCATTTCGATGTTCGTCGGCGACGAGCTGAACGCGGTGCTCGAGGCCATCGAGAAGGATGCCCCGTACAAGGGGGCCGAAAAGACCCAGATGAAGCTGGGCGTCGACGTCCTTCCCAAATTCAACCGCGACACGACCGACCGCAACCGCACCTCGCCCTTCGCATTCACCGGCAACAAGTTCGAGTTCCGCATGCTGGGGTCGTCGAACAGCATCGCCTGCGCCAACATAATGCTCAACAGCGCGGTGGCCGAGAGCCTGCGGATCTACGCGGACAGACTGGAAAAGGCCGGCGATTTTGAGACCGCGCTCCACGAAATGATAAAGAACACGATAAAGGACCACAAACGGATAATCTTCAACGGCAACGGCTACGACGGCGGCTGGATAAAGGAAGCCACCGAGGGCAGAGGACTGCTCAACTACAGAACGACTCCCGACTGCATGCCGCACCTGCTCGACGGCAAGAACGTCGGCATGCTCACCGGCCTCGGCGTCTTCACGAAGGCCGAGCTCGAATCCAGATGCGAGATCATGCTCGAAAACTACAACAAAACCGTCATCATCGAGGCCAATACGATGGCGGACATGGTAAAAGAGGATATAGAGCCCGCGATCTCCTCATACGCCGCCTCGCTGGCGAAGACGGTAAGCCTCAAGAAAGCGGCCGGCGACGACATTCCCTGCGGATACGAGACATCGGTGCTCAAGAAGCTGTCGGCCCTCTGCGACGGCATAATGATGAAGTGCGACGCCCTTGAGAAGGCCGTTCTCGAACTTGCCGACGCCGGCGGGACCGTCGAACTGGGATATGCTATCAGGGACAGACTGCTGCCCTGCATGAGCGAGCTCCGCGTGCTCGTCGACGAAGCCGAGACGGTGACATCCAAGGAATACTGGCCTTACCCCTCCTACGCCGATATACTCTTCAGCGTCAGGTGAAAGGACATGTGAACGCTATGACAGTCGAATTCTGGTATCTGATAGGCGCCGCGCTCGTCTTCTGGATGCAGGCGGGCTTCGCCATGGTCGAGACCGGCTTCACGAGAGCCCGGAACGCCGGGAACATCCTCATGAAGAACCTCATGGATTTCTGCATCGGGACGGTGGTCTTCTCGCTGCTCGGATACGGCCTGATGATGGGCGAAGACGCGCTGTTTGGGCTCGTCGGCATCCCCAACATGGACCTTTTCACGCATTTCAGGGAGTTCATCGCGAGCCCGGCCGAGGGCTTCACCGGAGCCTCGACCTTCGTATTCAACCTCGTTTTCTGCGCAACGACCGCCACGATAGTCTCCGGAGCGATGGCCGAGCGCACCAAATTCTCCGCGTACTGCATCTATTCCGCGGTGATATCGCTCGCGGTATACCCGATCGAGGCCCACTGGATCTGGGGCGGCGGCTGGCTCGCCGCGCTCGGCTTCCACGACTACGCCGGATCGACCGCTATACACATGGTCGGCGGCATCGCCGCCCTTATCGGAGCGATATTCCTCGGACCCCGCATCGGAAAATACGTTAGGGACAAAAACGGAAAAGTTACAAAAGTCAACGCCATACCGGGACATTCGATCCCGCTCGGAGCGCTCGGCGTGTTCATACTCTGGCTCGGCTGGTACGGCTTCAACGGAGCAGCCGCCACGACGGTCAGCGAGCTCTCGTCGATATTCCTGACGACCACCGTGGCGCCGTCTGTCGCGACGGTCACTACGATGATCTTCACCTGGATAAAGAACGGCAAGCCCGACGTCTCGATGTGCCTCAACGCCTCGCTGGCGGGGCTGGTCGGCGTTACCGCCGGCTGCGACGCCTTTGACTGGATCGGGGCGGCTGCCGTCGGCGCCGTATCCGGCATACTCGTTGTCGTCATAGTCGAGCTGCTCGACCTTAAGCTCCACATCGACGATCCCGTCGGCGCCGTCGGCGTACACCTTGCGAACGGCGTATGGGGAACGGTCGCGGTCGGCCTGCTCGCGAACCCCGACGCTCCCGCCGGGCTCCGCGGACTGCTCTACACCGGCGACTGGAGACAGTTCGGGCTCCAGATGCTCGGACTTGCGGCGGTCGCGGCCTACTCCGCGGCGCTTATGACCGGCGTCTTCGCGCTGATAGGAAAGGTCCACGGCCTGCGCGCCTCCCCCGAAGACGAGATGAAGGGACTTGACATCTCCGAGCACGGACTTCCGTCCGCGTACGCCGATTTCGCCCCGGCTGTCGACAAGTACGCCGACTTCGGCCCTGCCGAAGGGATCACCGCGGTATCAGGGACGGTCCCGGCCGCCGAGGCCGTACCCGTTAAGAAGGTCCCGGCTTTCGAGAGCGGCGGAGTTAAATTCACCAAGATCGAGATCGTCTTCAGGGAGGAGCGGCTGTACGCGCTCAAGGAGGCGATGAGCAGGCTCGGCATCACCGGCATGACGGTGTCGCACGTCATGGGCTGCGGCCGTCAGAAGGGCAAGCCGGAGTACTACAGAGGAGTCGCGGTCGAGACGAACCTGCTGCCCAAGGTCCAGGTGGACATCGTGGTGAGCAAAGTGCCGGTCAGAGACGTCATCGAGACTGCGAAGAAGGTTCTCTACACCGGTCACATAGGTGACGGAAAGATCTTTGTCTACGATGTCGAGAACGTCGTCAGGGTCCGCACCGGCGAAGAGGGCTACGACGCTCTCCAGGATGACGAATAAAATCAACGTATATACCACGCTCTGCAGCCGGGGAAATGTCTTCGGCTGCATGAGTGCGTGAATGGGAAAGGATTGTTTATGTGTTCCATTTTAGGATACTGCGGTGAGGTCGCGGACGAAAAGCTGCTTGAGGAAAGCTTCGCGAAGACGAAGAGCCGCGGCCCCGACGATACGAAAACGGTAAAGACCGGCAAAGGCCTTCTGGGCTTCCACAGGCTGTCGATCATGGGGCTGACTCCGTCAGGAATGCAGCCGTTCGGGCTCGACGGCTCGTACGCCGTCTGCAACGGCGAGCTTTACGGGTTCGCGGAGCAGCGCAGCGAGCTCGAAAAGAAGGGATACACCTTCGCGAGCGGCAGCGACTGCGAGATCCTGCTTCCGATGTATTTCGAATACGGGACCGGCATGTTCGGCATGCTCGACGCCGAATTCGCCTGCGTCATATACGACGGCCGCACCGGCGAGTATATCGCCGCCCGCGACCCGATCGGGATCAGGCCCCTCTATTACGGCCTCGACGCCCGGGGCACCGCGGTCTTCGCCAGCGAACCGAAGAACCTCACCGGGATATGCGAAAGGATAATGCCCTTCCCTCCCGGACACTATTACAGGGGCGGGAGATTTTTCAGATATTCCGACATAGCCGCCCGGATCCCGGGCAACACCGACGGCCTTGAGACGGTGTGCGAAAAGATCCGCGAAAAGCTGACCGCCGGAGTTAAAAAGCGCCTGGTCTCCGACGCGAAAGTGGGATTCCTGCTCTCGGGCGGCCTCGACTCCTCGCTCGTATGCGCCATCGCGGCGCGGGAGAGCAGCCGGCCGATCCGGACCTTTGCGATCGGCATGAGCAGCGACGCCATCGATCTGAAATACGCAAGGCAGGTCGCGGAGCACATCGGCAGCCGGCACACCGAGGTGTTCATGACTCCCGACGACGTGACAGAGTCGCTCGAGACCGTCGTCGAACTGCTCGGCACCTACGACATAACCACCGTGCGGGCCAGCATCGGCATGTATCTCGTCTGCCGGGCCATACACGAGTCCACCGACATACGCGTGCTGCTGACCGGAGAGATCTCGGACGAGCTTTTCGGGTACAAATACACCGATTTCGCCCCCTCGGCGGATGAATTCCGGAAAGAGGCCGAGAAGCGGATCCGCGAGCTCCACATGTACGACGTGCTCAGGGCCGACCGCTGCATCTCGGTGAACTCGCTCGAGGCGAGAGTACCGTTCGGCGACCTCGACTTCGTGAAATACGTCATGAGCGTCGATCCCGAACTCAAGCTGAACCGGTACGGAAAGGGCAAATACCTGCTCCGGCACGCCTTCGAGGGCACGGGGTATCTTCCCGACGCCATCCTGTGGCGCGAAAAAGCGGCCTTTTCGGACGCCGTCGGTCATTCGATGGTCGATATTCTGAAAGAATACGCCGAAAAAACATATACCGACGCCGAATTCGCGGAAAAACGCGGAAAATACAAATACTCGCCTCCCTTCACCAAGGAGTCGCTTCTCTACCGCGAGATCTTTGAGAAGTACTATCCGGGGCAGGCGGAGATGATCGCCGGCTTCTGGATGCCGAACCGCTCATGGAAGGGCTGCGACGTCGACGATCCGTCGGCCCGCGTGCTCCCGAACTACGGGGACAGCGGCCTCTGAGCGCCGGCCGTAATCAGGATTTACACAATTATCTGCGAAATAACCGGAGGAAATAAAAATGATCCGCGGAAAACAGATCTACGAGGGAAAGGCAAAAAAGCTCTTCGAGACCGATGATCCCGGGCTGGTGATCGTATCCTACAAAGACGACGCCACCGCCTTCAACGGGCAGAAGAAAGGCACGATCGAAGCCAAAGGCGAGATCAACAACCGTATGAGCAACCTGCTCATGAAGATGCTCGAGGAAAAGGGCATCCGCACGCATTTTGTAAGAGAACTGAATTCGAGGGAGACGCTCGTGAAAAGGGTGTCGATAATCCCCCTAGAAGTGATCGTCAGGAACATCTCGGCAGGCTCTTTCTCTTCCCGCTTCGGAGTTGAGGAGGGGATCGTTTTCGATTCGCCGACGATAGAGTTCTCTTACAAGAACGACGCTCTGGGAGACCCGCTCATCAACTCGTATCACGTCGCGGCTCTGAAGCTCGCGACGGCGGAGGAGATCGCCGCGGTAAAAGACACCGCCTTCAGGGTCAACAGTGAGATGAAGTCGTTCTGGGCGGAGCGCGGCGTGACGCTCGTCGATTTCAAGCTTGAATTCGGAAGACTCGCCGACGGCACGGTCGTCCTTGCCGACGAGATAAGCCCCGACACCTGCCGCCTCTGGGACAGCGCGACGAAAAAGAAGCTCGACAAAGACCGCTTCAGACGCGATCTGGGCGGAGTCGCGGAAGCGTACCGCGAGATAATGTCGAGGCTCGAGCGCGGCTGTTCCTGACGGAAAGCAGCTGTTCCTTACGGAAAGCAGCTGTTCCTGCCGGAAAGCAGCTGTTCCTGCCGGAAAGCAGCTGTTCCTTACGGAAAGCAGCACAAATATACGAAACGAGGTCATACCGGAACAATGAAAAACAAAGTCGGAGCGATAGTCGGGATCAACTGGGGCGACGAGGGCAAAGGACGGATGGTCGACCTGCTCGCGGAGGAGTACGACGTCGTTGTGAGGTATCAGGGCGGCGGAAACGCCGGACATACCGTCGTGAACGAAAAAGGCAGATTCGCGCTGCACCTTCTGCCGTCGGGGATCTTCCGCGAAGGAGTCGTAAATATCCTGGGGAACGGAGTTGCGCTCGACCCGGAGAATCTGTGGGCGGAGATGATCGAAGTGATGTCGAAGGGCATCTCGCTGACTCCAGGGAACCTGAAGATAAGCGAGCGCGCGTCGCTGCTGATGCCCTGGCACCGCAAGCTCGACGAGCTCGAGGAGGCGCGTCTCGCGGACAGAAAATACGGATCGACCAAACAGGGCATCGCGCCCTTCTACGCGGATAAATACCGGAAGAAGACGGTCCTCGCGGGTGAACTGAGAGACCGCGGCAGGTTTTTCGACCGTCTGGAGGAGCTGCTCGAGTGGAACAATCTGATCCTGACCGGAGTCTACGGGGCGAAGCCGTATACAAAAGACGACATCGGGAAATGGTTCGACAGCTTCTGCTCGAAGATCGCCCCGTTCGTGTGCGACACCGGCGGGTTCCTGGAAAACGCCCTGAGCGAGGGCAAAAGCATCCTGATGGAGGCTCAGCTCGGGGCGCTCCGGGACATCGACTTCGGAATATACCCGTATACGACGTCGTCGAACACCACGGCCGCCTACGCGCCGATCGGGTCGGGTCTGCCGTCGCTGCGTCCCGACGAGGTCATAGGGGTGGTCAAGGCCTACTCGACATGCGTCGGAGAGGGGCCGTTCGTCTGCGAGATGTCGGGAGAGGAGGCGTCGGCGCTGCGCGAGGCGGGGGCCGAATACGGCGCAAAGACCGGACGCCCCAGACGCGTGGGCCCGATCGACACCGTCGCCACGGGATACGGGGTCGGAGTACAGGGAGCGACCTGTCTCGCACTCACGAAGCTCGACGTGCTCAGCTATATGAAGAGCATCCCTGTCTGCTCCGCATACACCGTGAACGGCAGGAAGACCGGGAGATTCCCCTTCCCGGCAGAGCTCGGCGGCGCGCTGCCGGTCATCGAAGAGCTGCCCGGCTGGAACTGCGACATCACGGGAGCAAGATACTGGGAAGAGCTGCCGCAGGAGGCAAAAAGATACGTCGAATATATCGAAAAGGCCGTCGGATGCCCGATAAAATACGTATCCGTCGGGCCCGAAAGAGACAGCATAATCATAAGAGACCTGTGAAGGCCCCGGGGACCCGGTCCGGACAGCAGAACAGCGGAGGAAAAAATGAGCGAAATATACGAATCACCTTTTTCAAAGAGATATTCATCCGAGGAAATGCAGCGGCTCTTTTCGGACGACACGAGATACACGACCTGGCGCCGTCTCTGGGCGTCTCTCGCGAGGAACGAAATGAAACAGGGCCTGCCCGTCACGCAGGCCCAGGTCGACGAACTCGAGGCGCACACAGCCGATATCGACTACGGCTGCGTCAGGCGCCGCGAGGCCGAGGTGCGCCACGACGTCATGGCCCACATCTACGCCTACGGCCTCGCCGCTCCGTCCGCCGCGGGGATCATACACCTCGGCGCGACGAGCTGCTACGTCACCGACAACGCCGACCTCATTATTTACAGGGACGCTCTGCGGCTGATACGCGCGGAGCTGCTCGGCGTAATGGCAAACCTGTGCGACTTCGCCGAAAAGTGGAAGGCCCTCCCCGTCCCGGGCTATACGCACTACCAGCCGGCTCAGCCGGTGACGCTCGGGAAGCGGGCGTCGCTCTGGCTGCAGGACTTCCTTTCCGACCTCGGCGAGGTCGATTTCGCGCTGTCTAACATCAGATTTCTCGGCTGCCGCGGCACCACAGGTACCGAAGCGAGTTTCGTCGGGCTGTTCGGCGGCGATACGGAAAAGATCGACGCCATGAACCGGGGCATCGCGGCCGAGTTCGGGTTCGGCGAATGCTTCGACGTGTGCGGACAGACATACCCGCGCAAGACCGACAGCCGGATCATGAACGCGCTGTCGTCGATCGCGCAGACATGCTGCCGCATGGCATGCGACATCCGCCTGATGCAGCACGACAGGCAGGTCGAGGAACCCGTCGAGGAAAAGCAGATCGGCTCTTCCGCGATGGCGTACAAACGCAATCCAATGAGATGCGAGAGGATATGCTCCCTCTCGAGGTATCTTATCGCCGATGCCGCGAACGCGCCGATGACGGCCTCGTCGCAGTGGCTCGAGCGCACGCTCGACGACTCCGCGAACCGGCGCATCTCGATCCCCGAGGGCTTTCTCTGCGCCGACGCCGTGCTGAGACTGGCGCAGAACGTGACGGCGGGACTGAGAGTCAACCGGAAGGTGATCGAAAAGGCGCTGAACGACTTTTTGCCCTTCGCCGCTACCGAGAACCTGCTCATGGAAGCCGTAAAGCGCGGCGGAGACAGGCAGGAGCTCCACGAGATCATCCGCCGCTGCTCCGTTGAGGCGTCTGACAGGATGAAAGACGGCGGGGACTGCGACCTGACCGAAAGGCTGGCCGCCGAGAGCGGTTTCGGCCTTTCCGCCGGGGAGATCCGTGCGGTGCTCGATCCGTCGCTCTATACCGGAAGATGCGCGGAACAGGTGGAGGTCTTTCTCGCGAAGGTGAGACCGCACCTTGACGGAGCCTCCGCCGGGGCGCCGGATATATCTCTGTGATCCGCCGCCCGCGGCGGGACCGGTGCGCTCATACCATGTCATAAGATCAAAAACAAACGCTCAGGAGGTTCTATATGGACAGGATCCTTGTTCTGGATTTCGGCGGACAGTACGATCTGCTGATCGCGCGCAGAGTGAGAGAGCATCACGTCTTCGCCGAGATAAAGCCTTACGGAAAAATAAGTGCGGAAGAAGTTAAACGCGGGGGATACCGCGGGATCATCTTCACCGGAGGCCCCGCCAGCGTATACGCGGAAGGTTCGCCCCTCTGCGGCGCCGACATGCTCGAGACCGGGATACCGGTTCTCGGGATCTGCTACGGAGCGCAGCTCATCGCGCATCTGTCGGGCGGAGAGGTGTCGCCGGCGGAAGGCTCCGGTGAATACGGAAGCGCCGCGCTCAGCGTCGGGAAAAGCGCTCTTTTCGAGGGGATCCCGGAGAAGATCACCTGCTGGATGAGCCATTCAGACCGCATAACCTCTCTTCCGCCGGGATACACCGTCACCGCGTCTACCGGAAAATGCCCCGCGGCTGCTTTCGAAAACAGCGAAAAAAAGATATACGGCGTCCAGTTCCATCCCGAGGTGTCGCATACCGAATACGGCAGATACGTCATAGGCAATTTCGTGAAAAAGATCTGCGGCGCATCGGGTGACTGGACGATGGACGGATTCACCGAGAGGAGCGTCAGAGAGCTCCGCGAAAAGCTCGAAGGCCGGAACGTCATGCTTGCGCTCTCGGGAGGCGTCGATTCGTCGGTCGCGGCCGAACTGCTCTGCAGGGCGGTCGGAGACCGTCTCACATGCGTATTCGTCGATCACGGCATGCTGAGGAAGGGCGAATCCGGGGCCGTCGTCTCGGTCTTCGGAGGAAGGAAGGACATGAACTTCATCCGCGTCGACGCCGCCGAGCGCTTTCTCGAGAGGCTCTCGGGCGTTACGGAGCCCGAGACAAAGCGCCGGATCATAGGAGAGGAGTTCATCCGCGTCTTCGAGGAGACGGCAAAGGCCTGCGGCGGCTCGGACGTCCTCGCGCAGGGGACGATCTATCCCGACGTCATCGAGAGCGGCCGCGGGGATTCCGCGGTGATCAAGAGCCACCACAACGTTGGGGGGCTGCCGGGCGAGATGCTCTTCCGCGAGGTCTGCGAGCCGCTGAGAGACCTCTTCAAGGACGAGGTAAGGCATGTCGGCGAACTGCTGGGACTGCCCGACTCCATCGTCCGGAGGCAGCCATTCCCCGGTCCCGGACTCGCCGTGAGGATTACCGGCAGGATCAGCGGGGACAAACTGAACACCGTGAGGGAGGCCGACGCGATATTCCGCGAGGAGGTCGGCAAACTGCCTGAGGAGGAGCGTCCTTCGCAGTATTTCGCCGTGCTCACTGACACGAAGAGCGTCGGCGTGAAAGGAGACGCCAGGGCGTACGGATACACCGTCGCGCTCAGGGCGGTCGATACGGACGACTTCATGACCGCCGGCTGGTCAAGGCTGCCGTACAGCCTGCTGGAGACCGCCGCCGGACGCATAACCGGTGAGATCCCGCAGGTCACGAGGGTGGTATACGATATTTCCTCAAAGCCGCCCGCGACCGTAGAGTGGGAATGAAAAACGGAGGGCAGAGACATGACCAAGTATATTTTTGTTACCGGAGGAGTCGTTTCGGGCCTCGGCAAGGGGATCACGGCGGCGTCGCTCGGACGTCTGCTCAAGGCGCGCGGACTGAAGGTCGCGGCACAGAAGCTCGACCCCTACATCAACGTCGATCCGGGGACGATGAGCCCCTACCAGCACGGTGAGGTCTACGTGACCGATGACGGCGCCGAGACAGATCTCGACCTCGGGCACTATGAGCGCTTCATCGACGAGGACCTCAACAAATACTCCAACCTGACGACAGGCAAGGTCTACTGGAACGTCCTGAACAAGGAGCGCCGCGGAGAATTCCTCGGCTCGACGGTCCAGGTCATACCGCACATAACCAACGAGATCAAGGATTTCGTATACAACGTCGGACGCCACTCCGACGCCGACGTCGTCATCACCGAGATCGGCGGCACCATCGGCGACATCGAGTCCCAGCCTTTCATCGAGGCTGCCAGACAGATCTCGCTCGAAGTCGGACGGGAGAACAGCCTCTTCATACACGTGACACTGGTGCCCTGGCTGCACGGCTCCGAGGAGCACAAGACCAAGCCGACGCAGCACTCGGTCAAGGAGCTGCAGGGGATGGGAGTCAATCCGAACATCATCATCCTGCGCTGCGACGAGCCGCTCGAACCGTCGATATTCGACAAGATAGCCCTTTTCTGCAACGTAAAGAAGGACTGCGTGATCGAGAACATCACGCTTCCGAACCTCTACGAGGCTCCGCTGATGCTCGAGAAGTCGGGATTCTCGTCGGTCGTATGCCGTGAACTCGGCATCGACGCCCCCGCGCCAGACCTCGACGAATGGGCGGCGATGGTCGACAGGATAAAGGCTCCGCGCAGACCGGTGCAGATCGGGCTCGTCGGGAAGTACGTCGCGCTGCACGACGCCTATCTGTCGGTCGTCGAGGCGCTCAGACACGCGGGCTATACCTACAACGTCCACATCAAGGTGCACTGGATCGACTCGGAGGAGATCACGCCTGAAAACGCCTCAGACATCCTCTCGGGACTTGACGGCATCATCGTTCCGGGCGGCTTCGGCAGCCGCGGGATCGAGGGTATGATCACAGCCGCGAGATACGCGAGGGAGAATATGATCCCCTATTTCGGCATCTGCCTCGGGATGCAGATCGAAGTCATCGAGTTCGCGAGGAACGTCGCGGGGATCTGCGGCGCGAACTCGGGCGAATTCGACGACGGCTGCGCCGACAAAGTGATAGATTTCATGCCGGGGCAGAGCGACGAGATCGACAAGGGCGGCACGCTGAGACTCGGCGCGTATCCCTGCGAGATAGCTCCGGGCACGACGATGGAGCGATGCTACGGGACGCGGTCGATCAGCGAGCGCCACAGACACAGATACGAATTCAACAACAAATACAGGAAAGTGCTTGAGGAGGCGGGGCTCACGCTCAGCGGAATGTCCCCCGACGGGCGGCTGGTCGAGACGGTCGAGCTGACCGGGCGCGACTTCTTCGTCGGCGTCCAGTACCACCCCGAGTTCAAGAGCCGTCCGAACAGGCCGCATCCGCTCTTTCTGGGTTTCGTCGGAGCGGCGGCAGGCAGCCCGGACAAAGGGGCGGAATGAGTATCGGCGAGGAGTGCGGTATCTTCGGGGTCCGCTCCGGAGACCCGACCGACGCCGCGGCGCTCTGCTATTACGGGCTCTACGCCCTTCAGCACCGGGGGCAGGAGAGCTGCGGAATAGTGGTGAACGACGACGGGCTGTTCGCCTCCCGCAAAGACCTCGGCCTGGTAGGCGAGGTCTTCACCGAAGACGCTCTCGCGTCGCTTCCGAAAGGAACGATGGCGGTCGCCCACACACGCTACGGCACCACCGGGAATACCAGCAGGGAAAACTGCCAGCCGATCGTCGTCAATCACCAGAAGGGCCGGATGGCGATAGCGCACAACGGCAACCTGTCGAACGCGGGCGCGCTGAGGTCCGAGCTCGAGCTCTCGGGGGCGATATTCCACACCTCGTCCGACACCGAGACGATCGCCTACATCGTTACACGTGAAAGGCTTTCCGCGCCGTCGATCGAGGA
>JAEEGL011851347.1_pt1 | contig 11754 bp, 9 predicted proteins | sample 9134231 | NCBI WGS metagenome assembly JAEEGL01 (sample SAMN16246548, study PRJNA631951) | gut metagenome | biome: gut microbiome; feature: rumen; material: fiber-attached | host: Bos | place: Iran: Karaj | collected 2018-10
ATACCAGCGTTGGTGAACATCAGCGTGGGGTCATCCTTGATGACCATAGGGGCTGATGGAACTATCGCATGTTGTTTTGACTCAAAAAACTTCTTGAAAGAGTCACGAATCTCATTAGCTGTCATATTCTTCTTATTGTTTAAAAGCGATGCAAAGGTACATATATTTTTCGATATAACCATAGGTTATAGTCTTTTTTTTTGGTAGTGTCGATTTTTTTCCGTACCTTTGCATGCAGAATTTCTAAAGACCCATCGATAATGGACGACGAAACAAGAGACGACGAGATACTTGAAGAGCAGGAACAGGGAGCTCTTTCGGGAGAAGAGAATGGCGGGGAGGCAGAAGGTCACTCCGACTACAAACCGGTAAACCGCTTTGATGCCGCAGCGGTGCATCATCTGTCAGGGATGTACCAGAACTGGTTCCTGGATTACGCGAGTTACGTAATCCTGGAGAGGGCCGTGCCGAATATCGAGGATGGTTTCAAACCGGTACAGAGACGTATCATGCACTCCATGAAACGCATGGATGACGGACGGTATAACAAGGTGGCAAACATCGTGGGACATACCATGCAGTTCCACCCACACGGAGATGCGTCGATAGGTGATGCACTGGTGCAGCTGGGACAGAAGGACCTGCTCGTGGACACTCAGGGAAACTGGGGAAACATTCTCACTGGTGACAAGGCTGCGGCACCACGATATATAGAGGCACGACTGTCGAAGTTCGCCCTCGACACGGTCTTTAACCCGAAGACGACAGAGTGGCAGTTGAGCTATGACGGAAGGAACAAGGAACCGATATCCCTGCCAGTGAAATATCCGCTGTTGCTCGCTCAGGGAGCAGAGGGTATCGCCGTAGGACTGTCGTCGAAGATCCTGCCCCATAACTTCGTGGAGATATGTGACGCTGCTATAAGTTACCTGCACGGACAGGAGTTCCATCTTTATCCAGACTTCCAGACAGGAGGAAGCATCGATGTGGGGAAATATAACGACGGACAGAGAGGAGGCGTGCTGAAGGTTCGTGCGAAGATAGAGAAACTGGACCAGAAGACACTAGTGATACGCGAACTGCCGTTCTCTAAGACAGTAGGCACCCTCATCGAGAGTATCACGAAGGCCATAGAGAAAGGAAAGATAAAGGCCAAAAGGGTCGATGACCTCACATCAGCCCAGGTGGAGATACAGATACACCTGATGCCAGGGGTGTCGAGCGACAAGACACTGGATGCCCTGTATGCGTTTACTGACTGTGAGATAAACATCTCACCCAACTGTTGTGTCATCGCTGACCAGAAACCGCAGTTCCTCACGGTGTCGGATGTGCTCATACATAACGTGGAAAGGACGAAGGACCTCATCCGACAGGAACTGGAGATCCGTAAGAACGAACTGCTGGAACAACTGCACTTCTTCTCACTGGAGAAGATCTTCATCGAGGAGAGGATCTATAAGGATAAGAAATTCGAACAGGCTCCCACCATCGATGCGGTATGCGAACATATCGACGAACGTCTGACGCCATACTATCCCAGTCTGGTGCGTGAGGTGACAAAGGATGATATCCTGAGACTGCTGGAGATAAAGATGCAACGTATCCTGAAGTTCAATAAGGACAAGGCTGATGAGCTGATGGCAAGGATAAAGGCGGAGATAGAGGATATCGACCGCGACCTGGCTAACCTCGTGGAGGTGACAGCCAACTGGTTCCAGTTTCTTAAGGATAAGTATGGCAAGGACCACCCGCGACTCACTGAGATACGTAACTTCGACACCATCGAGGCAACGAAGGTGGCTGAGGCCAACCAGAAACTGTATATCAACCGCAATGACGGATTCATCGGTACAGGACTGAAGAAGGATGAGTTTGTATGTAACTGTTCGGACATCGATGATATCATTATCTTTTACAAGGATGGTAAGTATAAGGTCATCCGTGTGGCAGAGAAGGTGTTTGTGGGAAAGAACGTGATGCACCTGTCGGTATTCAAGAAGAACGACTCCCGTACGATATATAACGCCGTCTACAGGGACGGAAAGAAGGGGTGGTACTTCATCAAACGATTCAACGTGACCAGCATGACACGTGACAAGGAGTATGACCTCACACAGGGTACTCCGGGGTCGAAGGTGATGTACTTCACCGCCAATCCTAATGGTGAGGCGGAGATAATAAAGGTGACCCTTGACCCTAACCCGAGACTGAAGAAGATCTTCGCTGACAAGGACTTCTCGGAGATAATGATCAAAGGAAGGGCATCGAAAGGAAACCTGTTGACGAAGTTCCCGGTACACAGGATAAGTCTGAAGAGCCACGGACATTCTACGCTGGGAGGACGGAAGGTGTGGTATGACCCTGACGTGAACCGCCTGAACTACGATGAACACGGAAGACTGTTGGGTGAGTTCTATGATGAGGACCAGATACTGGTGGTGCTTGACAACGGTGACTTCTACCTCACCTCCTTTGACCTCAACAACCACTTCGAGGAGAACATACTGAGGATAGAGAAATATAATGCTGACAAGGTGTGGACAGCGGTGCTGTGGGATGCAGACAACCAGGGGTATCCGTATCTCAAACGGTTTGTCATGGATGCTACCAAGAAGAAACAGAACTGGCTCAGCGACAACCCGTCATCAAGACTGATACTGCTCACCGATGTCGTTTACCCACTTATAAAGGTGACCTACGGAGGTGCGGATGAGTTCCGGGGCAGTGAGGAGATTGATGCGGAACAGTTTATCGCCGTGAAGGGATTCAAGGCTAAGGGAAAACGACTGAGCACATACCAGATAGAGAGCATAGAGGAACTGGAACCGGTACGTTTCCCGGAACCACAGGAGACAACTGACTACACTGAGGATAATGAGGAAAATGATGACTCTGAGGTGATAGAGGATCCTGAGGATACTGAGGGAACAGAACATAAGGAACCGAATATCGAACTAAGCCTCTTCGATGATGAGGAATAAGGCTCTTGTCGTACTGATGATAGTGGCAGCCTCTGTCTGTGCACAGACAGACTCCACCAAGATACGCACATCGGTGAACATGATAGGTGTGGGGACAACACATATCCTCGACACGTATCTGTCACAGGAGAAATTCTCCGGCATCGGGGTGACCTATCTTAATATCTCAGAACGACAGGGGAAGGACTCACGATGGAGCACTGTGCTGCAACAGGAGGTGTCGCTGGCATCGACAAAGGACAGGAGCAGGAAAAACACCGAACTGGAGGGGAGTTATAGCATATTCTGGGGAAAGTACTACGGATGGCTGTTGGCTGAGGGTCGACTGAGGCTACAGGCAGGAGGACTGGTGTCAGGCAACCTGGGGTTTATATACAACACCGCCGGGTCGAACAACCCGGCACAGGGAAGGTTGGCGATGCAGATAATGCCGTCGGGAATAGCCACTTATGACTTCTCACTGTGGCAGAAACGGTTCTCATTGCGCTATGAACTGGATATACCACTGGCAGGGGTGATGTTCAGTCCGAACTACGGACAGTCGTACTACGAGATATTCTCACAGGGGAACTATGACCATAATATCGTACCTACGACATTTGTCTCTGCACCGAACATCAGACAACAGGTGTCGCTCGACTGGAACGTGGGACGCACGTGGACGCTAAGGATAGGATACCTGGGCAACTACCAACAGGCAGAGGTAAATAACCTCAAGTCACATGTCTATGCCCATCGGTTTATGATAGGTATGGTGAAACGGATACAGATACTAAGATACAGACCATGAACAGCATAAGCATAAAAAGATATCTTGTCTGGGTGATCATCATCACCTTACAGATGCCACTCATCGTTGCATGTGTCGACGAGACCGAATATGAAGATACTCCACAAGGCAACTTCGAGGCACTGTGGAAAATCATCGATGAGAGGTACTGTTTCTTCGACTACAAGAAGAAGGAGTACGGACTGGACTGGAATGAGGTGTATAATAAATATAAGGTACGCGCGACAGACGGGATAGGAAGGGAACAACTCTTTGAGGTGCTGACAGACATGCTCGCAGAACTGCGCGACGGACATGTGAACCTGTCGGCAGCATTCGACTACGGGAGATACTGGGCGTGGTATGAGGACTATCCAACGAACTTCAGTGACACACTGCAACGGATATACCTGGGAACGGACTATCGTATCTCCTCAGGACTGAAATATACTATCCTCGACGATAACATAGGATATGTGTATTATGGCAGTTTCACTTCGGGCATCGGGGAAGGAAACCTTGATGAGATGATGAGTCATATGGCACTATGCAACGGACTGATACTCGACATAAGGAGCAATGGAGGGGGAAACCTCACTAACGCAGAGAAACTGGCATCGAGGTTCTGTAACGAGAAGACTCTGGTGGGATACGAACAACATAAGACTGGCAAAGGACATAACGACTTCTCGGAGATGGAGGAACAGTACCTGGAGCCGTCGAGTAATATGAGATGGCAAAAAGGAGTGGTGGTGCTTACAAACAGACATGTGTTCAGTGCTGCAAATGAGTTTGTGAAGTATATGAAATGTCTGCCGACAGTGAAGGTGGTTGGCGACAGGACTGGAGGAGGGGCAGGACTGCCGTTCTCTAACACCCTACCCAACGGGTGGACAGTGAGGTTCTCGGCTTGTCCTATGTATGACAGAGACAGACAGAACACGGAGTTCGGCATCGATCCAGACCATCATGTCACTCTCAAAGACGAGGATTTTGCACGTGGAAGGGACACATTGATAGAATTTGCGCGTAAACTTTTGGTGGAATAAAGAAAAATTTGTAACTTTGCACCCGCGTTTACAGAGAAGTAACGAAACAACGGAAAAAGCGCTTGTGGCGGAATTGGTAGACGCGCCAGACTTAGGATCTGGTGGCTCAGGTCGTGTAGGTTCGAGTCCTATCAGGCGCACAACAGAAAAAGACCCCGGAGAAGTCAGAATGATGACTTTTCCGGGTCTTTTCTTGTTAGATAAGATGAATTTATCCATTTTATACGTCTATTTCTAAAAAAATCTTAATAGAAGTTGCAAATATAAAGATAATTTTATATTTTTGCCTAGAATTAGGTGGAATAACAAAAATATGTCTAATTATAATTAAAAGTTCAATGAAAAAGAAAATTCTTAATGGTATTCTCCTGGTAGCTGCACTGTTTGCTACTTCGAGCGCATTCGTTTCATGTAAAGACAACGATGCAGACGAGATCAACAACGCAAGGATCGAGATCCAGAAGAGTCTGAATACTCAGATTGCAGATCTTAAGGCGCAGTTGGAAGCCCTGAATACGCGCGTAGGTAATATCAAAGAGTGTAACTGTCCTGACTACACTCCATCGATCAACGAACTGAAGACAATGATCAGCAACCTCGAGGCACTGGTGAAGGGCATGGACACTATCTCTGAGGCTGAGGCAAAGGTGCTGATAAGCACTCAGGTGAATGCGCTGAAAGATGAGATCCTGACAAGGATATCACTGTTGACACAGGCTCTCGACAAGACAGTCTATGCAATGGTCATCGAAGGAACATACAACCCGTTCTTCGGTAATATCGCTGTTCCTGTCAACATGAAGTCACAGGTGCTCGCTGCATATATCGGATCTGATGATATGGCGGAGTTCCATGGAGAGAAGATCAAGAAGTTCCACACCGGTGACGCAGGTACTATCTATTTCACTGTCAATCCAAACAACGTGGAACTGGATGGAAAATTCTCAATGGTAAACAGCATCGGAGAGAAATACAGCAACGTGGAATTGTCTGCTGCTAAGAAATCTGACAAGGTACTCACATGGGGATGGAACCAGACTCGCGCCAACGAGACAGGTCTGTACGAAGTTGACGTGACAGTGAAAGACACAAAAGATATCGAATTTGACTATATGAAAGCAGCTAAGGATATCAAGGACATTATCACTAAGAGAGATCGGGCTTCATTAAGTACTCTTACAAGTGATTTCTATTCTTCTCTGTTAGGTGGTAAGTATCAGCGTCTCGCACTGAAATACGACTGGTCACTGACTGTCGGTCTGGCAAGATTCGAGGGTTCTACACGTTCTCCATACGACCTCGCTGTGATGGCCGTTAAACCACTGTCATACGACTTCGAGATAGATCTTGAGGATGACACCAACTTCACCGGTAACCTGGAGGAGATCGTGGATAAGGAGGTTGACAAGTGGGGAGAGGTATATGTTGACGTGGAAGAGAACGATGAGGCAACAAAGGATCTGATCCACTCATATTTCGACAACTTCAATAAGAGACTCATCAAGATCATCAACTCTGCCAACAAGGCTCTCCAGCCTACCCTCCTCGTGAAGTCTGGTAATAAGCTCCAGAGAGCTACAGGTACTGTTGACGCCGGTGAGATAACTCTTATTCCTACATCATATACATGTGAGATCTTCGCTCCTGCATTCAAGAAGTTCATACAGGTGAATGACGAGACTGGTAAGGTATACGATGGAACAGTTACGGAGATACCTCTGAAAGTTGAGGCAGGTAAGACCTACAACATCACCTATGAGGCTATCGACTTCTTCGGAAAGGTTCGTAAGAACACTTATACCATCACTGCGAAGTAATAATATTAGGGATTTCAAAACTTAATAATGATTATGAAAATGAAGAAAATATTATTGACTTGCATGATGGCACTGGGTGTTCTGACCGCTTCTGCACAGGACCAACAGCCACAGAAGGAATATGTCTTCAATCCTTACTGGTATGTACAGATCCAACCATTGGGTATCCAACATACTCTCGGTGAGGTTGACTTCGGGGATCTGAACTCATACAACGTACAGGCTGCGTTAGGAAGACAGTTTAGTCCAATCGTAGGTGCACGCTTGGCTATCAACGCATGGCAGAGCAAGGCTGGATCAAAGCTCGACGGACAGACATATAAGTGGAGCTGGAAATATGTGGCTCCTTCAGTAGACGTTACATTCGACCTTTCCACACTCTTCTGCGGAATAAACCCAAGCAGGAAATTCAGCGTAGGACTGTTCGGAGGTCTGGGAGCAAACATAGGTTTCAGCAACGGTGGTGCGGCTGACGCACAGAAACAGATGAACACCCTCTATGGCGTTAACTCTCTGGAGTATCTGTGGAGCGGTACGAAGGTAAGAGTCTTCGGACAGGCTGGTCTCACCGGTGACCTGAAGATCTCTGACGCCGTAAGCATCGGCATCGAACTGAGTGCAAACACTCTTAACGATAAGTATAACTCAAAGAGGGCAGGCAACTGGGACTGGTACTTCAACGCCCTCGCTGGTGTGAAGATCAACCTGGGTGATGAACCTTATTCTGTCAGAGAGATTCCTGTTCCGGAACCAGAGATACGTTACGTTGAGAAGATAGTAGAGAAGATTGTTGAGGTGCCTGCAAAATGCCCTGAGGTAGAACCGCTTCGTCGTGATATCTTCTTCCTGATCAACAAGACTGAGATCCGTCCTGAGGAGGCACAGAAGGTGAAGGATATCGCAGACTATATGAACGCTCATCCTACAGCAAAGGTGATGATCACAGGTTATGCTGACGCCGGTACTGGTAACGATAAGATCAACGACCGTCTAGCCGCTGGTCGTGCTGACGAGGTTGTGAAGGTCCTGAAGAATGAGTACGGCATCGCAGAGAGTCGTATTTCCTATGACTCCAAGGGTAGTCGTGTACAGCCATTCGCAGAGAATGACATGAACCGTGTATCGGTATGTATCGCTGAGTAATAAGGTTTTTACAGTATAACATTATCCCGACCTCACATCTTTACAGGACAGTAATGATGGGGGTCGGGGTTTTCATAGACGGGAAGATAAGATGATGAAGAGAATGGCAGTGGTTTTATTGGCTGTGGCGACAGTAATGCCTGCCGTAGCACAACTCACTGATGACGGTTTCTACAGGGTACAGAACGCCAAGTCAAAGCGGTATGCAACGGTAGTGGACAACAAAGCGGAGAACAAGGATGTTACAAGTACAACGAATATCGACCTTTACGCAATTAACACAAGAAAGGCCGATGAGGTGATGTCTGACCCAGGATCGGTGTTCTATATAGAGAAGGAAGAGGTTGCTAACGGGTATATTTTAAGAGCCCAGGGGATGGATACATATAAATTGACAAATATGTATCTGAAAATCAGCTCTCCAGACGAGATAGCAGGGGCGTATTACCTGTATGGTACGGACAGTGGGATGTGGCGGTTCCTGAAGGAGTCTGATAGTAAGTATAATACTTTCGGATTCTATTATGTGGCAACAGAGGCTGACAGGAGAAACGAGAGCTGCAGATGGAATATCATTCCCGTGACTGACGCTGACGACCAGTACTTTGGACTGAAGACGGACATAGAGGTGGACAGGAAACATTACTCCACACTTTATACTTCATTTGCCTACCAATTGTCAACTGGTATGAAAGCGTATTATATCAGACAGTGCAACGGACATATGGCAGAGATGATAGAGATAACAGGAAACATCGTCCCTGAGAAAACGCCTGTCATCATAGAGTGTGGCTCTGATAAGGCTGCCGACAATATGATTACTCCTCTTAAAGAAAGTCCGACAGGAATAGGCCAGAACCAACTTAATGGGGTGTTTTTCTGTAATGTCATAAAATGGGCTAATGGAAAAACAGAAGAACCAGAGCATCCAAACTGGAACGCCACGAACTATGATGCTATGACGATGAGAGTACTGGGTAAGGTCAATGGCAAACTCGCATTTGTCAAGGCTGAAGACCTGACGTATCTCCCGGCAAATAAGGCCTATCTTATGGTAAACAGCAGTGCGGCCGCAAATATCGAACTGGTCGGGACTGACAGATATTCCTCGGGGATAAATGATCTGAAGACAGAAAAAGACAACAGTAAGAATAGTATCTACTCACTGAATGGTAATAAAGTAAGCAAAGATAATATTCCTACTGGTGTATATGTTATTGACGGGAAAAAGACTATCATCAGAAGATAGTCTTTATCTCATCCTCCAACTGCCGTTATGCTCTATCATAGGCACTGACACCTGTTCGTTGGTGGAGTCGCCGAAACAGAACATAAGAAAGACATTGGTGTAGTTGAGCAGGGTGTCACGCCTGGCATTGACAACACGGATGTCATGGATGCCGTTGTGCAGACTGTTCTGTTGGGCAACAAACTGCTTATAACCTGCAATGAGTTGGGCTCTATAGGCTTCCGGCAGACTGTCAGAGCCAGCCTTTCCCTCTAAGAACTGTTCGTATTCGCCCTTAAGGAGATGTTCGTAATATCCCTTGGCTGCCAAAGAGGCCATCTCCTCAGGGGTAGGAGAAGAACAGGCACAGAGGGCTAAAAACACGAGTACGACAAACAGCAGCTCTTTCATCACTTCTGACGTATGAAGACGTTTATCGGTGAACCGGTAAGGGTCCAGTTCTCACGGATCTTGTTCTCAAGGAATCGCTTGTAGGGTTCCTTTACATACTGAGGCAGGTTGGCGTAGAAGACAAAGGTAGGTATCTGGGTGTCGGGCACCTGAGACACATACTTTATCTTTATGTACTTGCCCTTGATAGATGGGGGTGGGAAGGCCTCGATAAGGGGCAACATCACCTCGTTGAGTTTCGTGGTACCAATACGGGCCTTACGGTTAAGATAGACCTGCTTGGCGGTCTCAAGGACCTTGAAGATACGTTGTTTGGTGAGAGCTGAGGCAAAGATGATGGGGAAGTCAACGAAGGGGGCCATACGTTTACGGATGGCGTTCTCGAAGGTGTCGATGACAATCTGCGACTTCTCCTCTACAAGGTCCCACTTATTTACCACTACCACAAGACTCTTGTTGTTCTTCTGGATAAGCTGGAAGATGTTCATGTCCTGAGCCTCAACGCCTCGGGTGGCGTCGATCATAAGGATACATACGTCGCTGTTCTCGATGGCACGGATGGAACGCATGACACTGTAGAACTCAAGATCTTCGGTGACCTTGTTCTTACGACGTATACCGGCTGTGTCTACCAGGTAGAAGTCGAAACCGAACTTATCATAACGGGTATAGATAGAGTCACGGGTGGTACCTGCAATGTCGGTGACGATATTCCGTTCCTCACCGATGAAGGCATTGATAAGGCTGGACTTACCGGCATTAGGACGACCAACGACAGCAAAACGGGGTATACCCTCCTCAAGGCCGTCGCCAGATTTCTCTGGAAGAACCTCAAGGACATGGTCGAGGAGGTCACCGGTACCACTGCCTGTGGCGGCACTGATACAGAAAGGGTCACCAAGACCGAGCTTGTAGAACTCATACTGGTCGTAGAGGTTCTTGTTGTCATCGGCCTTGTTGGCTACGAGGACAACAGGTAACTTGGCACGACGGAGGATCTGGGCTACGTCCATATCCCAGTCGGTAACACCACTCTTGATATCACAAAGGAACAGGACAAGGTCGGCCTCCTCGGTGGCAATGATAACCTGTTTGCGGATCTCTTCCTCGAAGATGTCGTCAGAGTTGACTACCCATCCACCGGTATCAACGACAGAGAACTCCCTACCGTTCCATTCGCATTTCCCATACTGACGGTCACGGGTGGTGCCGGCCTCGTCGCTGACGATAGCATGACGGGTCTTGGTGAGCCTGTTGAACAGGGTTGACTTACCTACATTAGGACGACCTACGATCGCTACTAAATTTCCCATATATCTTTCTCCTTTTCTATTACTCGGGATTATAACCGAAATTATTCAATTCTCGCTCAGAAGAACGCCAGTCTTTGTCTACCTTCACGAAGATCTCAAGGAAGATGGGTTTGTCGAAGAACTTCTCCAGAGACTTACGGGCTTCTGTGCTTACCTTCTTCAACGCCACACCCTGATGACCGATGATGATGCCCTTCTGACTGTCACGCTCTACGTATATGATAGCATTGATATGGATATGCCTGTCGTCTTCCTTGAATCTTTCTACACTGACCTCAACACTATAGGGAATCTCCTTGTCATAATACAACAGGATCTTCTCACGGATGATCTCGGAGACAAAGAAACGGGCAGGCTTGTCGGTCAACTGGTCCTTGTCGAAATATGCAGGACTCTCGGGCAACAGCTCCTGGATACGTTTCAGCAACATATCCACACCAAACTTATTCTTCGCAGATATCGGCAGGATCTCGGCCTTGGGCAACAGAGAATGCCAACGCTCAACAATCGATGCAAGGGCCTGCTGACTGTCGGTCTTCAACTCGTCAATCTTGTTGATAAGAAGCAGGACGGGGATGTCCATCTTCTGTACCTTCTCGAGGAAATCCATGTTCTTCTCGGGATTCTCTACCACGTCAGTGACATAGAGGAGCACATCGGCATCCTGCAAAGCTGACTCGGAGAAAGCCAACATCGACTCTTGAAGCTTGTAATTGGGCTTCAACACTCCCGGGGTATCGGAGAAGACTATCTGCATCTCCGGAGTATTAACAATACCCATGATACGATGACGGGTGGTCTGAGCCTTGAAAGTGGCAATACTGATACGCTCACCGACGAGTTGATTCATCAGTGTTGACTTACCCACATTGGGATTTCCTACGATATTTACAAACCCTGCCTTATGCATAATCTCTTTTTAGACAAAAAAACGCATTCTATGAAAGGATGCGTCTTTTCGTGTTGTAGTCATTAAATTTACTTGTCACCATCGTACGCCCATGCGTAATAGGAAGCGCCATGAACAAAACCAGCTCCAA
>JAEEGL011951781.1_pt1 | contig 11754 bp, 9 predicted proteins | sample 9134231 | NCBI WGS metagenome assembly JAEEGL01 (sample SAMN16246548, study PRJNA631951) | gut metagenome | biome: gut microbiome; feature: rumen; material: fiber-attached | host: Bos | place: Iran: Karaj | collected 2018-10
GGTGAGGCTCCATAGTTTTTCGCTAACGTATTTCGTATGATCATGCGGAACCATATAGATACACCTCGAAACATCTTTCACGGCCTTGTCGGGCGTAAATCCCGTAATGGTAGCCATCATTTCCTGTGCTTGTTCGGCAGTCATCCCATCTGGAAGTTCCACCAACACATGCGTACCGCGACGAACGCTTTCCTCAACGAGCAATATCACCAACGCCCCTGCTGTCATTCCACTCCCCTCTCCATTCGGAGAGGGGCTGGGGGTGAGGCTTCTCATAATCTCGTCCGTATGCCCCTTCTCGTCAAAGTCAAGCATCAAGCGGTTAAGCGGTTTCAGCGCGTCCGCTATCGCCCTGTGGTTATCCTTAAACTCCGCGCAATGAGGTGTCCATACTGGCAAGCGGTGTTTCAGTTGCTCGTCGCCTTTTCTGATACGTTCGCACATCTGCGCCAGCCAAGGCTCCTTGCGCAGACTTTCCCATTCCTCGCGTGTGGCTGGTTGGCAGGGCGCACCATGTCCCCTGCCAATCGTCGTGAAATATTTGCTTACTCCCATACGGTTTCCTCCTTCCTTGTTTTCAGGTAAGACAAAAGCAAGTTTTTCTTATAATTTTTATTCATATTTAATGAAACTTTTGCGAGATGAAGCGAAGTGCTGAATTGGTACCTTTTCACTCGCGAGATTCTCCTCACTCGGCATTCGTCTCAGATTAAACCTTTATAATTATCCTTCCGCTCTTCTAAGGATAGCCCGCTCTCCTATCGGCTGCATATCTCGGAAGTCATCGCAAAAGTACAATAAGAAACGATGCACTCCCAACAATGGAAATGCATCGGAAATTTATTCGGAAAGTTCGGAAACTTTTTTGTCGAAAAAAATCCGTTCGGAAACCCGAACGGAAATCTATTTGGATAATTCTGAATTGATGGCTTTTATGAATACTTCGGCAAATTTCTTTTGTTTGTTGGATGGCCATTTCTCAATACGGTCGTTCATCCATCCGCCTTTTTTGCTGTTAATGCTTTTACCCACATCCTTGCATTCCACCAGCTTCTTCGTAAACTTCAGCGCATTGATTCTTCTTTGAAACTCTTCCATGCCGTCGTTCCAGCCATAATATTGGCGAAGCACAAGATATACCACAGCCCAGTCTGCATGACTGTTTATATGTTCAGCACATGCCTCGATGGCATTTGCCAACCGTTCGTCTGTCAGTCTCGCCACTTCTTGTTCACGCACGAATTCGTCAAATTGTGAATAATCGACGTTTATCCCGTAATCAGAAGCCTTTTGGCAAAGCACGTCGGTTATGATGCCTATTTTTCCTATCAGTCGGAAAAAACGCCTAATGCTTTCCCGAGAATAATCATCGTGCCACGGCATGTGTCTGGCGAATATTTGCCAGGAGTCGTCTTCGGCAATGGCATTCCCCCACTTTGAAACAAAGTTGATTTTCAGCAATTCATCTATAAGGTTTTCCCGTTTTTCATAGAGCAACTGCAAGGGATTGTCATTTGGATAGAGGTCGTCCACGTCTTTCTTTATTTCTCCCAAAGACTCTGCACGTGAACGCAGGAGCATTCGTGCAAATTCATATTCGCTACTTAAAAGGAATCGCGAAATGTCGTTAACGTCAGAGGCGGAGAAGTCGGTTTTCTCCTTCATCCATGTGCAAAGTCGCTTTTGCATTTTCCCCAAGGAAAAAAGATCATCGGCTTTGTTGTGAAATCGGTTTTGAAGGGCAATGGCACTTGGCGACCGCCACTCGTTTTCTCCTCGATTGCTATACATGATGCTATTTGACATGATTGCCATAATAATATTCTATCCAATATGCCAGATAACTATAAGATATGTTCCACTCATGGATGTCGAAATCCACATCGTGCTCACCTGCTATTTCAGAACTTTTTTCCAATACGGTTTTTACATATTCTTTCATGTTCTCTTGATAGCCCCTTTCGTGCAATAATGACTGTGCCGCGTTTTTAATCTCTTTTGCGCATGTCACATAGTTATCCTCGTAGGGATAAGGCACAAAGCCCCATAGGGCATCAATGATAAACTGACCGTCTTCGTCAAGTCCATTTTCCCTGCCGCAAACCAGATGATTATGTATGTTGAACATCGCCTCCCAACATTCCTCTCTATACTTATCACGTTCCGTATCATCTTTAAAAGACGACTTGTGTAATTGTTGGGCGAAATAGTCTTGTATGACTGGATTGTGGCACATAGCCCATTCGAGTGCCCTCTTGCAAATTACTTTCACCATATAAAGCGGCAGATAGACGTATGGCTTGTGGTTCTGGCGCATAAACAGGCGCAAGAGGTCATCGTGGAACTTCGTTGGTCCATCAGGGAAAACATGCTTGTCGTCGGTGGGAAACGTCTGCGCGGCATCCGTGGTGAACAATGGCAAGCCACAGGCTTCCAGCGCAAGGTTCACGTTTGAATTGAGGAGCCCAGCCAAGAGTTTGGCAAGTCTTACCAACCAGCATCCACACTGGCTATCGTCGCTGGCAAAGGCAGGCGAAACGGTTACTTCACCGTCTTCCATATCCTTTAAAACCGTATAGGCATAAAATCGTGCAACGTCGCCATTGTAGGGCATGGCAAGCAGTCTTTCAGCCTGTTCAAATAAAAGGGATTGTCGCTCATCATCGCTCATGGCGTTGATTTTATCGAGTAGGAGGTTTGGAAACACCTGCTTCAAAAAAGTATTTTTCTGTTCTGCTGTCATAAGCAATCATTAAGCCTTTTCGTTGGTTTCTCTTTCGTTTTGCAAAGATACGACTATTTTTCATAATATGGAAACATGTCAATGGAATTTTGCCACTTTGCCACTTTGCCACTTTGCCACATTAAGCTACTTCGAATATGCGCGGTTTTAATATGAAAGATAATGATAGGTAATAGGTAATAAATTGTAATTATTAAATTTTATTATTATATTATATTATAATATAATATAATAATAACTCATATATATAGGGGCTGATGCATATCGGAAACACCTTAATGTGGCAATGTGGCAATGTGGCAATGTGGCATTTTGACTCTACAAGCCATCCTTTACAAGATGCAAACACTGTGTTTTGGATGCTGCAAATATATGGTTTACCAGTTGCAAATATATGGTTTACCAATCGCAAATATATGCTTTACAGACACTTACGGCCATTCATTCGCGCCCCCGCTCCCCTCTCCCCATTAAAAATGGCATCAGTGTCTCATAAGGTTCTGATGAGTCTTATAAGATGCTGATGCCAATGGCGTTGGGGGGAAATGGGGAATATCATGCCATGATGAAGAGCCTATTAGATGCACCATGGCCTTGTGTTTGTTCGCGTGAGATACAATAAACCATGGTGGATATTGATGATTTTTCAGAAAATCACCGTTGATTTTAGGTTGGTTGATGGCATTGAATGAATAATGATAACAAGCAGTAGTTTTTTATGTCTTATCTATTATTCCGCGTTTCCGTTTTTTCAGTTCCTCACTATACAATGCGAAAAAGTCATAGTCTAAGATGTCGGAGATTCTAATCAGGTAATCCGTATCAATAGAACGCTTGTCGAAGATTTTATATACGTTGGTGCGAGAACACGACAGTTTATCGGCGAGCCAAACGATGGTTCTCTTCCTCTCTTTTAGTTTTTGTCTAATTAGTAAACCAATTTCTAACATTTTATTGTTATTTTATGCGGTAATAATTTAACTTGTAAATTATTTACGTGAAATTTTATTGCAAAATTATAGTTTTTCTTTCGAAATTAACAATATCCAAATATCCAATTGGTTATCATGTCAACTAATTGGGTACATTTATAAAAAATATTAGTCTATATATGGCAAATTAATAACTTTTTGTAACTTTGCAGATGAAATAAGAAAGCACATCAAGAAAGCATAAAGAAGAATGAGACACCCAATAGACAATAAGGGGAGTGAGAACATGGGGAATTACGTACATAACCGTCAGATTCTGTTGATAAACGACATGGCTGGATATGGGAAGGTGGCTACGGCTGCCATGCTTCCCGTGTTGTCGTACATGGGCATTCCCACTTACAACTTGCCCACGGCGCTCGTATCGAATACGTTGGATTACGGGAAGTTTAACTTGCTCGACACCACCGACTACATCATCGGCGTGTTTCCCGTATGGAAGGAACTCGGTTTCTCGTTTGGTGCCATCGCCACGGGATTCATCGCCTCGGAGCGACAGGCGAAGGTGGTGGCCGACTATTGTCGCGAACAAGCCCACAACGGTACCATCACGTTCGTTGACCCCATCATGGGCGACGAGGGGAAGTTGTACAATGGCGTTACGCCTGCCACGATAGCGAGCATGAAGGAGATGATTTCGGTGGCCGACTTGATTTACCCGAACCACACGGAGGCTTGTTACTTGACGGGATTCAAGTACAACAAGATTGGCGTGACGCACGAGGAGGCTTGCGTGTTGGTAGACAAGTTGAGGGAGATTGGTGCCAAGTCGGTGCTGATAACGAGCATTCCCATCGAGGGCCAACCGTCTGTTATCGGCTTCAACCACCACAACGGCGAGTATTTCATCTTGCCATATACAGAAATACCCGTTCACTTTCCAGGAACGGGTGATATCTTTTCTGCCGTGTTAATCGGTAACTTACTGAACGACGTGTCGCTGAAGAAGAGTACGCGCAGGGCGATGGATGCGGTGTATAAGCTTATCGACTTGAACAAGGACAACAAGGACAAGAACAGGGGCATTCCCATCGAACGCTTCTTGCACGTGATTTAGATGCTGTGGCGGCTATCCTCGTCGTCGTCGTCTTTCACGATTTTCGGACCTCTAATCAAGTCTTTCGCTCCAATGCCTCCCTTGATTTCGATGTTCAATCCGTCGCTCAATCCCGTCTGCACCTTCTTGCGCTCGTAGGTCTTGTTGTCTTCCGTGCCCTTGATGACATACACGTAGGTGTCGTTTCCGCTGAACTCGATGGCGCTCTCGGGGATGGTGAGCACATTCTTGGCTGATGCCAATTCTATCTGGGCGTTGGCACTATATCCGCTACGCACGTAATGTGAACCGCCTACGTTTACGGCTGCCTTGATTTCGAACTGATTAGCGCCTCCTGCCTCTACCGCCTTGGGCGATATATATTCCAGGGAAGCATCAAACTTCAGGTTCTGCAAAGCGCCAATGGTGATTTCCATGGGCATTCCCGTCACTAATTGTCCCACCTCCGTCTCGTCGATATTGCCACGGAAGATGAGGTCGTTCATGTCGGCCACGCTCGCGATGGTAGTACCGTCGTTGAACGTATTGCTGAGGATGACGGAGTTGCCGACCTTGACGGGCACATCCAATATCAAGCCCGTAATGGTGGAACGGATAAGCGTAGAACTGGCATTGGCGTTGCTCTTGGAAACGCCGTCGCGCACCACTTGCAGATGATCGTTGGCCGCCGTCAACTCTTCTTGCGCCTGATGATAGGCATGGGCAATCTTGTCGTACTCGTCGGCAGAGACAAGACCTTTATCAAACAACGTCTTTTCGCGGTCGTAGTCAACCTTCGCCTTTCCCACGTTCACGTTGGCCAGACGCACGCGCGCCTCGGCAGAACTCAGTTGTTGCATGTCGGGAATCACCTTCACCTTGGCGATAACCTCGCCAGCCTGCACGCGGTCGCCCGCTTCCTTGTACAGATGCGTGATGATACCCGAGATTTGCGGTTTCACGTTCACCTCGTTGCGCGGCTCTATCTTTCCCGTGATAACGGTTGTCTTGCTGATGTCCATCGTTTTCGGTGTGAACTCCTCGTAAGCAACGGGTTGCGGTTGTGATTTCTTCCAGAGGAACACGAAGGTTCCGATAAAAACCATCGCAATCAGCAGGGCGACGAATAATTTGAAATTCTTTTTCATATCTTTCCTATTTATAAGCCCTCCACACCTATATTATATATATAATGTGAACGGCATTTGATTATCTATTCATCCCGCATGGCGTCTACGGGCTTGATGCTCATGGCGCGAGCGGCGGGAGCCAACCCAGCCAATACGCCCAAGATGCTCAACAATACCACCGCGCCAATAGCGGTCCAGAAGCCCACTTGGTAATGAGCCTCCACGATGCCATCTGTGGTGTTGGCCATTTCGAGCATTTCCAATATCATCACGGCAAAGAGTATTCCGCTCATCCCAGCCACGGAGGTAAGCACGATACTCTCACTCATGATTTGTCCGAGAATGCTTTGTGGGGTGGCACCTATCGCGCGACGGATGCCTATCTCGGTGGTTCGCTCCTTCACCGTGACCATCATGATGTTTGAAACGCCGATGGCACCAGCCAACAACGTGCCGATTCCCACGAGCCATATCAGCAAGTTGACTCCCGAGAACAAGCTATCTACCAATCCAAACATGATTTCGGTATTGAACACCGTAACGGCCTTCTCGTCGGTGGGGTCTATATGGTGCGCACGCGCAACCACTTCGCGAATGCGAGGCGCTATCTTACTCATCACCACACCTGGCTTGGCCGTGGCACTAATCAAGTGGACACTATCGCCCAGGCTATATGCCTGTTGCATCAACGTGATGGGAATGACAACAGACTCCTCTGCCCTACCGTTGATGCTGATGTTGCCCGAAGCATAATCCACACCCACCACGTTATAATACATCGAATCGATGCGAATCATCTGTCCACACGGATTTCCGCCGCCAGGGAAAAGAGTCTTGTAAACCTTCTTGCCCAACACGCACACCTTGCGTCGCTGAGCCAAGTCCATTTCGTTCAAGAACCTACCATAATATATCTGCGGCGCTTCCACCTTTTCATTTTCAGGCATCAATCCCTTCACGTTGCAACTGCTCGTCTTGTCGTTGAAAGCAGCCGTGGCTCCCCAATGCGACAAGTTTGGCGACACAACATCCAACTCAGGCACTTGTTGCCTCAACCTTTCCACGTCGCGATACGACATACTCCATCCTCTACCCTTTCGGAATCCATGATAAGGCTTGGTGGTGGGTTGGGCAAAGATAATGGCAGAATTAGATGCAAAGCCCTCAAAGTTGTTTGTGAGCATTTCCTTGAGTCCTTGGCCTCCCCCGATGAGGGAAACCAACATGAAAACGCCCCAGAACACGCCGAAGCCCGTCAACAGAGAACGCGCCTTGTTTCGTGTCAGCGTGTCAAGAATCTCCTTGTATGAATCTACATCTATTCTCATTTCATTCTATTTTTATTAGAGGTGAGAGGTGAGGGGTGAGAGGTGAGAGATATGTCCTCCATTTGCAAATCTAATCATACCTATTACCTGTTACCTATTACCTCTGTCATTCTGCCCGCAACGCCTCTATCGGACGAATGTGCGCCGCCTTACGCGCGGGAATCAATCCAGCAAGCGTTCCAGCGATGATCATGACCAACGTGGCTTCGATGCAGACATCGAGTCCGACGGTTGGGTTGACGAACATCGTCAGTTGGAACAAACCATTGTCTATCTTATCATGCCCCAGCGTAGCGTCCATGTATTCGTTTGCCGCCATACCGAGCAACATTCCCAAATAACCAAAGAACGTGGTGATGAGAATACTCTCCACGATGATAAGGCGCAAGATAGACGCTGGCGTGGCACCAATCGCCTTACGAATGCCGAATTCGCGTGTGCGCTCCTTCACGGTAATCAACATGATGTTGCTCACGCCCACGATGCCACTCAACAACGTGAATATGCCAATCACCCACAACGCAATCCTGATGACATTCATGGCTACGTTCATCTGTAGGTTTTGCGTAAAGCGATTCCACACCCACGTGGCATTCTCGTCATCAGGGGCGGCACGATGATTGACGTTCAGGCTCGACTGGTATCTCTTTTCGAAATCCTCGTTCTCGTCCATGCTATTCAAACCATGAAACGTGAAGATGATATTGTCAGCCTTGTCGCCTCGGTTATACATCGTACGCACCGTGTTGAAAGCCGTATAAGCCTCGGCATTCATCGCACTTTGGTCGCTCTTATAAATGCCCACAATCCTAAACGCGATGTTTCCCACCTTGGCATTTTGCCCAATCATCATCGAAATATCGCCACGATAGAGTTCCTTGGCTTGGTTTTCGCTAAGAACCAACGACTTGCGCATCTGGGAGTTGTCAACCTCATTGACAAACCTACCGTATAGCATCTCTATCTTGTTAATCTTGGCTTCGTTGGGATATACACCTTCCAAGCTGCTCGACACGTAATTCTCTCCATAGGTAATCACCACGCCCGATTGGGTGATTTCCGCACCCACCTCATCGATGTTTTCCTGAAACCTGCGGTCGGTCATGGAGATGTCTTCGTCATTCAACCTGATTCTCCTTCCCTCCTTCAATCCGTCGTAAGGCTTAGACGTAACGCCGCCTCCTACCATCATGGAGTTGTCAAGAAAACGATTGCTGTTGGCCGTGGTAGCATTTATCAACCCATTGCCTGCCCCCAAGAGGAATATCAACATGAATATTCCCCAAGCAACGGCAAACCCCGTAAGAGCCGTACGCAATTTGTTGCGCTTTGCCGTAGACCATATTTCAGACAGGATATCGTACATGCTTCTATGGATATTATTTCATCAAGCCACTCGTGCCGAAAGGACTTGCTTGGTGATTCAAGTTTTCTTCGATATTACCGATAAGACCATCCTTGATGTGGATGATTTTATTGGTCTCATTAGCCACTCCACTCTCGTGAGTGACGACGAGGATGGTCTTATGTTCCTCTTGGTGTAATTGCTTGAGCAATTGCATCACCTCAATACTCGTCTTTGAGTCAAGCGCACCAGTAGGTTCGTCGGCCAAGATAATCTTCGGTTGGGTAATCAAGGCCCTTGCTATGGCTACGCGTTGCTTCTGTCCTCCCGACAACTCATTAGGATAGTGGCCAGCCCAATCAGCAAGTCCCAAGCGATCAAGATATTCCATCGCCATCTGATGACGTTTGCGTCGGCTTACCCCTTGATAAAACAAAGGCAATTCGACGTTTTCAACCGCCGTCTTGAAGCCAATCAGATTGAAAGACTGGAAGATAAAACCAATCATCCTATTACGATACTGAGCCGCACGCTTCTCGGAAAGGTCCTTAATCAACGTACCTGCAAGCATATATTCGCCCGTGTCGTAATTGTCGAGTATTCCTAATATATTTAATAAGGTGGACTTTCCCGAGCCAGATGCTCCCATGATGGAAACAAACTCGCCTTCTTGAATGTGCAAGTTGATACCTTTCAACACATGCAATGGTTGGGCTCCGAAATATGTCTTGTTGATGTCAGTTAATCGTATCATATTATTATGACGTAGTTAAGCACGAATTCGTTGCGAACCACCTTAATAATTATTATAATGTATCTTGAAATTGAGCGGCATTTCGTATTCAGCCTTTACGGGCATTCCATATCGAACGCCAGGCTTCCATTTCGGCATCTTCTTGATAACCCTCATGCCTTCTTCGGCAAACAATCTCAATACCTCTTCACGCAACTTACGTTTCTCGTCGCCCGCCAACTTCTGGAAAGGCAACTTATCTTCGACGGTAATCGTATTGCTGACCACCTTCACTTGCGAGATGGAACCATCTGTATTGATGACGAAACGGAAGATGGTTTGTCCTTCCAACCCGTAATTAGAGGCTTTGCGCGGATATTCCACATTAGACGCCAAGAAAGCCTTTAAGGCATTGTCGCCACCAGGGAAGGTGGGGCTACTCGCTCTCTTTGAACGAGAGATTAACACCTTGGATAAATCGAGATGAGACAATTGCTTCCTCAACTTCTCTATCATTACGGTTCGTAAAATAACCTTGCCTTCGGTATTCAATACGTACATGGATGGAATCCACTTGATACCGTATGCTTGGGCGGTCTTCGACTCCTTCATCTTGACAAACTCGCATAGTTGCAAACCATCCATTCCGCTTTCGCCAATGTACTTCAACCACTTTTCCTTTTCCGTATCGAAGGAAATGTGGATAAAGATAACGCTATCGGAAGCAAATTCTTCATGCAACTTGTTGATTTCGGGAATATCCTTTCTACAATCTGGACACCATGAAGCCCAAAAATGCAACACGACATACCTGCCTCTCATGCTCTTGAGAGAGGTGTTTGACAAACTATCAATCATGAAATCGGGAGCTTCAGCACCATATCTCAACATCTCTTGTGTATAGAGCGAATCGAGGTCTTCAGCATATACACCGATTGCCGACGTCAGCCATACAATTAATAACAATACTTTTTTCATACGAATAGATTATGATAGTTTTACCCTCACCCTTTCTATCTTCAACGTCTGGTCGCAATAATCCACTACGGCAGGACGATGCGTGATGAAAATAACCGTCTTATCATGGTTGGCAAGGATGTTCTTCAACAATTGTTTCTCCGTTTCAGGATCAAGGGCACTCGTTGCCTCATCGAACAACATGATATTGCGATTTCGCAACAATGCACGGGCAATGGTAATACGTTGGGCTTGTCCTTCACTCAATCCTCCACCCGACTCCGAACATTGTGTTTCGAGACCGTCGGGTAAGTCTTTCACGAAGTCAGCACACGCTTCATGCAAAGCATCATACATATCTTCGTCGGTAGCATTCAAGTTTCCCAACCTAAGATTATCGCGAATCGTACCACTCAACAACGTATTTCCTTGAGGCACGTAAACAAAATTGCAACGCAAACGAGGAGATAGTTCATTTTTCTTATTGGCATTGTAAATCTCTACCTTTCCCCTCGTGGGATGTAAGAGAGCCAATATCAATCGGATAAGAGTAGTCTTGCCAGCTCCTGTCTCGCCCAAGATAGCCGTACAACTTCCTGGATAGAAATCATAATTCAAGTGGTTGATGACATACTCGTCAGCATCGTCATAAGCATAACTTACATCTGTCAACTTAATGCCACATGGAGCATCTATCTCGATGGGTTCACCTTGTTCTTCCAAAGGATTCTCTTCCAATTCCATCAGACGTTCAGCCGCGGTAAATACGCTTACAAAAGACGGAATCAAAGCGGTAAGATTCCTTGCTGGTCCTTGTATCCTATTCACCAATTGCAAGAAAGCGGTCATTCCACCGAATGTCAACGTATGGTCGAGCATTCTCAAAGCTGCCCAAAGGAAAGCAAACAAATATCCGAATGCAAAACCGAAATTGATGACGAAATTGGTGTAAAGCCTAAAACGAGTGCGCTTGATAACGTTTTGCCTCAATTCGCTTTGCGTATCTTCCAATTTATCTACCATCGCGTCGTCGCTTTCCAATGTCTTTATCAACATCCTATTTTGTACGGTCTCTTGCAAGACACTTTGTACCTTACTATCAGAGTCGCGAACCAAACGAGTCAGACGACGCATTTGACCGATGTAAATCCTACTGAAACCCAAGAAAAGAGGCAACATGATGACGATGGCGATAGCCAAAAACTTGTCCATGGAGAACAGATAGAAGAACGCTCCGAAAAACAAGGCAAGCACAGACAATGTGTTTGGCAACGTTTCGGTAAGGAAATTTACCACCGTGTTAACATCCGACTCCAATCTATTGATAATATCGCCAGAATGTCGCTTCTCTTTTCCGTGCCATTCAGAACGCAAGATGCGATCAAGCATTCGTTGTTGCATCTTGTTTTGTGCCTTTACGCCAAGAATATTCTTCACCCAAACACTTGATATACTCAACGCAAACTCACACAAAATAAAGAATGCGATGA
>JAEEGL012699584.1_pt1 | contig 11754 bp, 8 predicted proteins | sample 9134231 | NCBI WGS metagenome assembly JAEEGL01 (sample SAMN16246548, study PRJNA631951) | gut metagenome | biome: gut microbiome; feature: rumen; material: fiber-attached | host: Bos | place: Iran: Karaj | collected 2018-10
CACGCTGGAGGGCGACATCGCTCCCGGCGAGATCACCTTCTACCGCCTGCAGTGCGACTCCGAGGGCAAGCTGCGCGCCTACGTCGCCGAGGGCGAGGTCCTGCCCGTGGCGACGCAGAGCTTCGGCGGCATCGGCGTGTTCGCCATTCCGGAAATGGGCCGCTTCTATCGCCACGTACTGCTGGAGAAGCGCTATCCGCACCACGGCGCAGTCGCCTTCGCCCACTGCGGCCGCGCGCTGTTCGAGCTGTTCCGCTTCCTCGGCGTGGAGGACGTGTCGTACAACCGTCCCAAGGCGCTGCCCTATCCCACCGAGAACCCCTTCGCCTGATCCGATCAAGAAAGCATCGCCGGCAGGATAAACCGGCGATGCTTTTTCTGTATACGCCCGAAAATTTGCTCTTTGTTCTCGACACGGGCGGTTTTTTGTAATATACTACAAGCGTATGCGTGTTTCGCTCGAAGAAGGCTCGTCAAAAGGAGAAATAACGATGAAAAAAACGGCCGAAAAAGCACTCGCCCGCCTGCTGGCGCTCGCGCTGCTGTTCAGTCTGACGCCCGTATCCGCCCGCGCGGCGGAAGCTCCGCCGGAGCTGAGCGCGACGGCGGAGGCGCAGTATATCCAGAAGTACGGCAACGTCACGCTCTCGCTCACCTGCGACGAGCTCAAGGCTGCCGGCTACGGCTACGGCGACGTGCTGACGGTCCGTTTTCTCGATCAGACGCTGGAGCTGCCGCTGTGCGGCAACTTCTCCGACGTGGACAGCGGCTCGCCCGCGCTTTTCGCCCGCGCGCAGGATCAATACGTGCTCGCGGCGATCAACATGGGCGACTTTGCCACGACCTACGGCGTCGCGGTCAAGACCACGCACGAGGACAAGAGCTTCGAGTGGAGCTACGCCGACGGCGTGACCGGTCCCGTCGCCTTCACGCTCTCGCTGAAGGAGGCGGGCGGCTATTACGACCAGTACGTCCTCCACCAGCTCAGCTTCACCAACGAGCGCGAGGCGTATCCCCGGCTCACCGACGAGCAGTTCGCCAACTTCCGCCCCGTCGCCACGACAGGCATGGGCCTCGGCGTTCTCTACCGCACGTCCAGCCCCGTCAATCCCTCGATCGGCCGCAGCGCCTATGCCGACGCCGCGCTCCGGCGCGCGGGCGTGACGGTGGTGATGAACCTCGCCGACGACGAGGCGGCGGTCAGGGCCTACCCCGGCTACGCCGACAGCTATTACGCCGGGACGAAGTATATCGCGCTCAACATGGGCGTGGACTTCGCCGCCGAGGATTTCCGCTCGAAGCTCGCGGAGGGCCTGCGCTTCTTCGCGCAGAACCCCGGCGTCTACGCCGTCCTCTGCAACGAGGGCAAGGATCGCGCCGGCTTCGTCGCCGCGCTGCTGGAATGCCTGATGGGCGCGAGCTTCGACGAGGTCGTCGCGGACTACATGGAGACCTTCCGGAACTACTACGGCGTGACGGAGGACGATCCCCGCTACGAGACCGTCGCCGGCAGCAACGTCATCAAAACGCTCTCCGCCGCTTTCGGCGTCAGCGACCTCCGCGGCGCCGATCTCAAGACCTGCGCGGAGCGGTACGTCAGAGCTCTCGGCCTGAAGGAAAACGAGCTCGACGCGCTGCGCCAGAATCTCTCGGCGCGCCCGGCGCTTGATCTTGACGCGCTGGCGAAAACGGCGCGCGACACGGAGTTCTTCACCCCCATCGGGCACACCGCGCTCAATTACGACGAGATCGCTTACGAGTACGTCGACCCCGCGCCGCTGCTCAAGGAGATCGCGGCGCTGCGCGAGCTGTGCGCCGACGCGAAGAACGAAAAGGCGTTCGAGACGCGCCTCCTTTCCGTCGGGGACCAGCGCGACCGTCTGTTCGCCATGCTGATCATTCTGGAAAACCTGACCTATGCCGACGCGAAGGACATGTGGGCGTCGACGGAGTATCAGAAGGTCGCCGCGGACCTCTCGCGCGTCAACGACGCCTTTTCCGGCCTCATCCGCGACGCGCTGCGCTCGCCCTGCGCGGGGGCGGTCTCGTCCCATCTGAGCGCGAGCGCGCAGGAATACTATCTCCGCTACAGCGACAAGAGCGAGGAGGAGCAGGCGCTTCTGGCGCGGGAGACCGCGCTGACCACGGAGTACCAGAGCCGGATCGTCGAGCCGTATACCGTTTCGTATCAGGGGACGGACTACACGCAGGAAAGCGTCAGCGCCGCCTATCAGCGGGGCGAGCTCGACTACGACGCGTATTGGAGCGTCTACGTTGAGGCCGCAAGGAAAACCAACGCCGCCGTCGGCCCGATCTTCGTCGAGCTGGTCGGCGTCCGCAACCGCATCGCGGCGCTCGCGGGCTATGACAGCTACGCCGCCTACGCCTATGAGAACATCTATTTCCGCGACTACGCGCCGGAGGACGCCGAGGCGTACTGCGAAGCCGTCAAAAAGTACGTCCTGCCGGTCGCGCGGGCTTACGGGCTGCTGCGGCAGGACGTCCGGACGGAGGAGCTGCCAAAGGACGTCGCCTATTCCGGCGAAGGGATGTTCGACACGCTCCTTCCGCGCTTCGCGGAGCTTTCCGACGAGCTGCTGGAGTCCGCCCGCTACACCCGTGAGCACCGGGCGTACGACGTCGACCCCGCGCCGAACAAGACGGGCACGGCGTTTTCCATGCAGCTTCCCTATTACAATATCCCCTTTTACTTCAGCAACGCCGACGGCAGCTACGACGACCTGCTCGCCTCGATCCACGAGCTGGGGCACAACAACCATGCCTACTGGCTGGAGGAAATGAGCTGGACCGCCGCGCCGCTCAGCTATGATACCGCCGAGGTCCACTCCCAGGCGCTGGAGCTGCTGATGCTTCACTATTATCCCGCGCTGTTCGGCGCGCAGGCGGACGCGGTGGAGACCGTGGAACTCAATGGTATACTCGCCAGCATCGTCCAGGGCTGTCTGTATGACGAGTGGCAGCGCCGGGTGTACGCGGAGCCCGGCCTCACGCTGGAAAAGGCAAACCGTATCTTCCGCGAGGTCTGCGGCGAATACGGCGGCGTCGCCCCGGACGACGAGCACACGGAGATGTACGACTGGTACGAGGTGCCGCACAACTTCGACATGCCCATGTACTATATCAGCTATTCCACCTCCGCCGCCGGCGCGTTGGCGTTCTGGGAGGAGTCGCTGAGCGATTACTATGCCGCCGTGGACGACTATCTGCGCTTCAGCGCGCAGCCCAACGAGATGGGCTTCGCCGGGACCTTTGCCGCCCTCGGCATAGACGATCCGATGTCCGCGGCGTATCTTGAGGGCCTGGCGCGGACCGTCCACGACCGGCTGCTGCCCGTCGCGCCCTATACCGACGTCTATGCCGACGACTGGTTCGGCGCGCCCGTCATCTTCGTGAGCGGCAATGATATCATGCGCGGCGTCAGCGAGGACGCCTTCGCGCCCGACGCGCCCGCCACGCGCGAGCAGTGCATGACCGTCCTCGCCCGGATGGGCGGCGAGCGCGAGGCCGCCGGGGAGCCCTATACCCTCGACGAGGGCGTTGCGTGGGCGGTGGAAAACGGCGTCTCCGACGGCACGGACCGCGCCGGCGCGCTCACGCGCGAGCAGTTCGTCACGATGCTCCGCCGCTGTGCGGAGCTCATGGGGGTCGAGACGGAAACGGACGGCGACCTGAGCGCCTTCGCCGACGCGGACGAGGTGTCCGCCTGGGCTGCCGACGCGATGGCCTGGGCGGTCGGCGCGGGAGTGCTCGGCGGCGCGCCGGACGAGACCGGCGCCCTGCTTCTCGCCCCGCGGGGCGGCGCGACCCGCGCGCAGATCGCGGCAATGCTGATGCGCCTGTGCGAGAGCGCGGCGGCATGATCTCCGCTTCGCCGCCGCGCGGCAAGAGACGGCGAAGCGTTTGAAAAGATATGCTTGCGCAACGCGCGTGCGCAGTATATGATATCCCATAATTTCCCGACCACCCGGCGTTCCCGCGCGCATCCCCCTGCTCGGGCGCCGTACTTTACCGGAGGACCGCCATGCCGCTACGCTGGACAAAAGAAAACCGGGCGCTGAGGATCGCCTATCTGGCGATCCTTTTGCCCGTTGCGCTCCTGATCCTCCTGTTCACGGACGCCGGCACCGTTCCCCGTCTGAACGCGGAAAACGATTATGCCGGCGGCTGGTCGGCGGACGACGGCACGGCCGTACGGGCGGACGAGGTCACGGCCGGCGACTTCGGCGGCAGCGTCACGCTGGAAAAGCGCCTGCCCGATAAGCTGGAATACTCGGACGACCTGTGTTTCACCAGCGTCAACGCCAACGTCACCGTCTGGCTCGACGACGCCGAGGTCTATCATTTCGAGACCAGAGAGAATTATTCCGGCTGGGGCTACGGCACCTCCTACCACACCGTCACTCTCTCGCCGGAGAACGCGGGCAGTGTGGTCCGCATCCGCGTGGACAGCGTTTTCCCCGATCGCAGCGGCGGGCGCCTCGGGATGCTGCATATAATCGGCGGCATCAGCTTTATTCGCGCGTTCATCGGCCTGCGCTTCTGGCCCGGCGTGATGTCCGTGCTGCTGCTGTTCTTCGGCCTGCTGCTGATCGTGATCTACTTCTGTATGCCGGTCAAGTCCGCCCTGCCCTACGATCTGCCCGCGCTGGGGACCGCATCGTTCCTGTTCGGCCTGTGGTGCCTGATCGACACGGGGCTGCCGCAGCTGCTGACAGGCGGCGTCACCACCTATCGGACGCTGGACTACCTGTGCCTGCAGCTGGCGGAGTATCCGACCGTCCGCTTTGTCAATTCCGTCACGCGGCGCAAGCGCCCGCTCTATGACCGGCTCGCCTTCGGCGCCTCGTTCTTCATTTTGGGGCTTTTGCTGTGTCTGCGCCTTCTGGGGCACGATATGCACACGCTGATGCCGTTGATCTACTGCTCCTACTTCGTCGCGATGTCGCTCATCGTCGCCTCGCTGATCGAAAACAGGCGTTACTGCCGCAGGAACGGGCTGCCGGTCGAGCTGAACGGCTTCACCTTCGGCGCGTACGCATTCCTCCTGTGCGTCACGCTGGACTGCGTGATCTATTTCCTCTTCCTCAAGAGCCCCCGCTTCGCCATGCACGGCACCTTCATGCGCGGCGGCCTGTGCGTGTTCGTGCTGACGATGCTGCTGCAGTTCCTGCGCTGGTGGTCCACCGAGCACACCTCCATCGAGCACGACCGCTTCATCAACCGCGTCCTGCAGTATGCCGTTTCGGCAAACGCCCCGGAAACGAGCATCCGCGCGGCGCTCGCCTATCTCGGCGCCGAGCTGCACGCCGACCGCACGTATATTTTCGAGGGCAAACGCGGCGGCTCCTTCGACAACACCTACGAATGGTGCCGCGTGGACGTCGCGCCGCAGATCGGCAGGTACAAGAGCGTCCCCTGCAAGGACTCTCTCGAGGCGTTGTACGAGGAGTTCGATCGCTCCCATCGCGTCCTGATCTACGATCTGGAGGCGTATCGGAACGTCAACCGGAAGATCTACGACGCCCTCAAGCCCCAGAGCATCCGCACGCTGGTCGCCGCCCCGCTGGAGGCGAACGGGGAATTCATCGGCTTCTTCGGCGTGGACAACCCGCCGCCGGAGACCATGCGCGATATCGCGGATACGGTCCGCCTGCTCTCGTTCTTTTTCTCGCAGATGCTGCAGCAGCGGAACGAGCAGGACCGTCTGGTCCGCTACAGCTATTTCGACTCGCTGACCGGCTGCCGGAACCGCCGCGCCCTCACCGAATTTGAAAAGGGGCGGCTGGACGTCACGCAGCCGTACGGCTACCTCCTGTGTGACATCAACGGACTGAAGGCCGCGAACGACTCGCTTGGCCACGAGGCGGGCGACGCCATGATCACCGACGTGGCGTCCGTACTCTGCGGCGTGTTTGGGGCGGAGAACGTTTACCGTATGGGCGGAGATGAATTCGCCGCCTACGCCTGCCGCGGCGACGCCGCCGCCTTCGAGGCGGACGTCGCGCGGGTAAAAGCCGCGATCGCCGAAAAGGGGCGCAGCGCGGCGATCGGCGCGGTGTTCCGCCCGGCGGGCGACCCGGACTGCCGAAAGGTGCGCGCAGAGGCGGACACGCTGATGTACGAGGACAAGTCCAACTACTACCGCGGCCGGAACGACCGGCGGCGCTGAAAAAAGCAAGACCTCCCGAAACAGCCGTTCCGGGAGGCCTTTCTCGTTATCCGAGCCCGAAGGGGCGCTTGTCGCGGAAGCCCGCCTCCAGTTCCTCATAGGTGCACGCGCCGAAGCGGTGGTCCGGGTAGCGTTCGTTCCATCGCTCCCGCAGCAGCGCCGCGAACGCCGCCGCTTCGGGGATGCCCGAAGCCAGCGCCGCCGGCACAAGGTACAGCGATAAAAAGCGCTGCATGTCGATCAGCACCAGCTTCCGGCTTCGGGGAAAACGGATCAGCGCCTCCGTGCGCCGCAGGACGTCGTCCGCCGCCCCGGCGCCGTCCGGCCCGACGGAGGAGAAAAAGGGCATGTGCGCCGCCTTGTAGTTTGCGAACGCCGCTTCGTACTCCATGCGGTTGAAGCGGCGCAGATACTCCTCGTACCCATCGGTGAGGCGCTCCGCCTCCGTCCTGTCCGCCGGGGTCACGGTTCGTCGTCCGGTCCGCCGGTCCCGTCCGCGCCGCGCCCCGCCGGCCACGCGCCGCCCGCCTTCACGCGCCGGTAAAAGCCGACCTGCGCCAGCGACAGATACGGCGTCACGTACAGCGAGGCGAAGGCAGCCAACACGCCGAGGACCAGGTTGTGCGCCAGTACGCCGCCGAGCGTCCTGGAAAACGCGTCCATCAGGAAATAGTCCACCAGCATCACCGGCAGCGACACGAGCAGCAGCAGGGGCAGAAAGCTGAGCAGCAGGAAAAGCAGCTGCAGCTTGTAGCCGCGCAGCTCCGACCTGCCGCGGCGCATGGCCTCGATCACGCCGATCTCCGGCTCCTCGCACAGGTGGTAGAGCGACGTGGCGTAGCACAGCGCCAGCACGACGCCGGGAACGATGAACAGGAACAGCCCCACGCCGATCAGCAGCGCCTCCAGCAGCTCCAGAAGGATCACCTTCCCGGCGTAGGGAAAGGCGTCGAACATGCTTTCGTAGGGCATTTCGCGCCCGCGGTGGACGCCCAGGCAGTAGCAGGCATAGCCCGCCATCAGCACCGTGTTGAGCAGCGCGATCAGGATGCCGATAAACGAAAACGACATCTCCGGCAGCGTAAGCCCAAACGGCGCTTCCAAAACGTTCGGCACGAAATAATCCACAAGCGCGCTGATCTCGGAGAGCACAAGGTCAATGGCGAGAAACAGCGCCGTGAAGCGCAGCGGCGGCACCTGCGCCGTGCGCAGCAGCCCTCTTGCCTCCGCCTTGATCTCGCCGCGGTCAAGGATATAAATTGGCATAGGGATCCCACCTCCCGGGTCTTTCTTTGCGGTGCGCCGTCCGTTCTCCGGCGTCATCCGCACGTCGTATCCCGCCGCCCCTCCGGGCGGCGCGTTTTTTCCCGTTCCATGATACGGCATCGGCACGGCGATTGCAAGTGCTTTCTCCCCCCGATCCGCGTCGTCCTGTCCGCCGGCGGCACATCTTGTGGATATATTTTTACGCGATACCATATAATTAACTGGACAAGCCGGGCGAAACGATGTATAATCTGTCCGATTATGGGGCATTCTCGGCGCGCGCCGCGGTGCCCGAGTGTAAAATGAGGTGAGACAATGGCAAAAGCGTTCTTTGGCGGCGTTCATCCCCACGACATGAAGGCCGCGACCAATGAGAAGGCCATCGAGCAGCTGGCGCCGCCGAAACAGGTCGTCATCCCGATGTCGATGCACTTCGGCGCACCCTGCGCGCCGACCGTGCAGAAGGGCGACCACGTGAAGCTCGGCCAGAAGATCGGTGAGACGAAGGGCCTCGGCGCGCCGATCCACGCGAGCGTTTCGGGCACGGTCGTCGCGGTGGAGCCGCGGCCCTACTCGATGGGCGGCAACGTCATGTCGGTGGTGATCGACAACGACTTCCAGGACGAGCTGAGCGAGGAGGTCGTCGCCCCCGCCGATCCGGATCTGCTGAGCGTGGAGGAGCTGGTCGAGATCGTCAAGAATGCCGGTATCGTCGGCATGGGCGGCGCGACCTTCCCGACCCACGTGAAGATCTCGGGCGGCATCGGCCTGGTCGACACGGTCATCATCAACGGCGCCGAGTGCGAGCCCTACATCACGGGCGACCATCGCGCCATGCTGGAGCGTCCGCAGGAGATCATCGGCGGCTGCGGCTACCTTGCCAAGATGTTCGGCGTGGACAAGGTCATCATCGGCGTGGAGATGAACAAGCAGAACGGCATCGAATCGCTGAACAAAACCATCGAGGAAATGAAGGCGCCGGTCGTGGTGCAGCCCCTGCGCACCCGCTACCCCCAGGGCGGCGAGAAGCAGCTGTGCCAGGCGATCACCGGCAAGCAGGTGCCGCCGGGCGGGCTGCCCAGCGCCATCGGCTGCGCGGTGTTCAACATCAACTCCGTCTGCGCGATCTATCGCGCCGTGACCACCGGCATGCCGGTGGTGCGCAAGGTCGTCACCGTGTCCGGCTCCGGCGTGGTCGAGCCGAAGAACATCGAGTGCCCGATCGGCACGCCGGTGAGCCTGCTGTTCGACGCCTGTGGCGGTCTGAAGGACGGCACCTTCAAGCTGATCGCCGGCGGCCCGATGATGGGCATGGCGCAGTACACGGCGGACATCTCCGTCGCCAAGGGCACGGGCGCGCTGCTTGCGTTCGCGGGCGACGAGAACAAGGTGTCCGACAACCCGACGTGCATCCGCTGCGGACGTTGCGTCGAGGCGTGTCCGATGCACCTTGAGCCGCTGTACCTCTATATGTATGTGCAGAAGAAGCGCGTCGACGAGCTCAACGACGCGCACATCATGGACTGCATGGAGTGTGGCGCCTGCGCGTACATCTGCCCGGGCCGCCTGCACCTGACGCAGTCGTTCAAGGCGGGCAAGCAGATGGTCAAGGACGACGCCGCGAAGAAGAAAGCGGCGGCGGAAGCGGCAAAGGCCGCAGAAGAGAAAAAGGGGGCGTGAGAGATGACCGGTGATTATAAGGACCTGAAGCTCATCGCTTCGTCGAACCCCCATATCCGCAACAACGAAGACACCCGTGTGATCATGCTCGACGTGATCATCGCGCTGTGTCCGGCGCTGGCGTGGTCGGTCTACCGCTTCGGCCTGCGCGCGCTGGTCGCGGCGGTCGTATCCGTCGCTTCGGCGATGTGCTGGGAGTTCCTGTACCGCAAGGCGCTGAAAAAGCCCCAGATGCTCGGCGATCTCAGCGCCGCCGTCACGGGCCTGCTGCTGGCGATGGTCTGCCCGGTGACGCTGCCGTACTGGATGCTGATCGTGGGCAACTTCTTCGCCATCGTCCTGGTCAAGCAGCTCTACGGCGGTCTGGGCAAGAACTTCATGAACCCCGCTCTCGCGGGCCGCGCCGCGCTGGTGGCGTGCTACGCCTCGCAGATGACGACGTGGGTCGACCCCGCCAAGGGCCCCGCCCCGCTGAGCCTCATCGGCGCGGACGTCGTCACGGCGGCGACGCCGATGGCGATGATGGGCGAGAGCTTCGGCGATCTCACGGCGGCCTATGACCTGCCCAAGATGTTCATGGGCTTCATCGGCGGCTCCGCCGGCGAGGTCTCGTCCCTGATGCTGCTTGCCGGCGGCCTGTACCTCATTTTCCGCAAGGTCATCTCCTGGCATATCCCCGTCGCCTACATCGGCACGGTGGCGCTGCTGGCGCTGCTGTTCCCGGGCGGCAACGATCCGATCCTCTACATGTGCTACAGCGTGTTCGGCGGCGGCCTGCTGCTCGGCGCGTTCTTCATGGCGACGGACTACGTTACCTCCCCCGTCACGAAGAAGGGGCAGCTGATCTTCGGCGTGGGCTGCGGCCTGCTGACCGTGTTCATCCGCAAGTTCGGCGCCTTCCCCGAAGGCGTTTGCTACTCCATCCTGCTGATGAACTGCACGGTCTGGATCATCGACCGGCACATCCGCCCCGTCCGCTTCGGCGTGGATCCGGCGGCTGAGAAGGAAAAGGCAAAGGAGGCGGCAAAGAAATGAAGATCGACAGCAAATTCGTCCTCAAGGTCGCCGGCACGCTGACCGCCATCTGCCTCGTGGTCGCGGCGCTGTTGGGCGCGGTGAACGCCGTCACGACAGACAAGATCGCGACGATCAACCGCGAGAACACCGAAACCGCGCTGAAAAACGTCGCCGCCGCGGATGAATTCCCCGCCGTGGAGCTGACCGACGCCATGGTCGCCGCAGCTTCCTCCCAGGGCGCGAAGGTGACGGAGGCCTATGAGGTCAAGTCCGGCGGCGAGCACGCGGGCTACGCGTTCAAGATGGTCGCCTCCGGCTCGCAGGGCAACATCGAGATGATCGTCGGCGTGGACGCGGACAACGCGGTCACCGGCGTATCCATCGTCAGCAACAAGGAAACTGCGGGCATCGGCTCGAAGGTCATGACCAACCAGCCCAACGCCAAGGGCACGCCCGTTCTGGACCAGTTCAAGGGCATGAGCGGCGCGGGCAGCCTGGTCGTCGGCAAGACCGTGGACGCCATCTCCGGCGCGACGGTCTCCTCCAAGGGCGTGACGAAGGGCGTCAACGGCGCGCTCGCCGTCGCGGAAGCCCTGGGCTGAGAAGGGAGGAAAGAGGCTTTATGAATTTCGGCAAACAATTCAAGGAGGGCCTGATCACCAACAACCCCGTCACGGTACAGCTGCTGGGCATGTGCTCGACGATGGCGATCACGACCAAGATGTCCAACGGCATCGGCATGGGCGTTTCGGTGCTCATCATCCTGACGCTCTCCAACATCTTCATCGCGCTGCTGCGCAAGATCATCCCCGACGAGGTGCGCATCGCGTGCTTCATCGTGGTCATCGCGGGCTTCGTCACCATGGTCGACCTGAGCCTGCAGGCGTTCTTCCCCGACATTGCGAAATCCCTGGGCGTGTTCATCCCGCTGATCGTCGTCAACTGCATCATCCTCGGCCGCGCCGAGGCGTTCGCAAGCAAGAACACGGTCGCCGCCTCCACGGTGGACGGTATCTGCCAGGGCCTGGGCTACACGATCGTGCTGATCATCCTGTGCGCCTTCCGCGAGATCCTGGGCATGGGCACCTTCTTCGACGCGAAGATTATGCCCTCCGGCTACGTTCCCGCCGGCATCCTGACGCTGCCGGTCGGCGGCTTCCTGTGCCTGGGCACGCTGATCGCCGCGATGCAGTGGGGTCTGAACAAGAGCAAGGAAAAGGCGGAAGCCAAGGCTGACGGGAAGGAGGCTGCGGAGTAATGGAAGTGACAAGACTGCTTGCGATCTCGCTGGGCGCGATCCTGACGAACAACTTCATCTTCGCGCAGTTCCTCGGTATCTGCCCGTTCCTGGGCGTTTCCAAGAAGTCGGACACCGCCATCGGCATGGGCCTCGCGGTCACGTTCGTCATGGGCCTCGCCTCCGCGATCACCTACGCGGTGAACCTGATCCTCGTCAAGCTGGGTCTGGAGTTCATGCAGACGGTGGCGTTCATTCTGGTCATCGCAGCGCTGGTGCAGTTCATCGAAATGTTCCTCAAGAAGTCCATGCCGTCGCTCTACACGGCGCTGGGCATCTATCTGCCGCTGATCACCACCAACTG
>JAEEGL013137860.1_pt1 | contig 11754 bp, 9 predicted proteins | sample 9134231 | NCBI WGS metagenome assembly JAEEGL01 (sample SAMN16246548, study PRJNA631951) | gut metagenome | biome: gut microbiome; feature: rumen; material: fiber-attached | host: Bos | place: Iran: Karaj | collected 2018-10
CATCTCGGACTTTGAAATTATTTTTTACAGGTTTTTATCCCTGATTGCTGCAGAAACGCGGGTTTTCCGTAGCAATCAAAAATAAAAAGCCGGAACAAACAGATTTTTTGCGCCAGCGGATATTCTCCGCCTTGGCACAATCAATCTGCTTGCTCCGGCATTACGAGTGGCTCATGCTATCTGTTTCGCCTGCAGCCTTACGGCTGCGGCATGGTGGCCCTCTGCGCTCGGTAGCGCCTATGGTGATTAACACACCTTAGTGATTTTTTTTACTTCCAGAGTTTCCAGGTTTACCAGGAATTCCTGTTTGCATCGCAGGCATTTCATGCTTGTATAGCCCTTCGCCCCATCATAGACGAAACTCAACGGGTTTCCACAGGTCAGGCATTTTGGTTTCCCCTTTAACTTCATTTTCTGAACTTCTGATTCCGAAATTTTCATTGTTAACTGCATTGCCTCCTTATTCAGTCTTATCAAAAATCACTTTACTCTCGCGCCCATCGGTTAGCGGTGCAACATATTCTTCCAGTATCTTTCCGGCTGCCGTTGATATAAGTATGACCGAAATCTCATCTTTAATGGTCAACGCCGACAGCCGTGCTTTGATTTGGTTAAAGGCTGACGCTTCGTCTACAATTAGGGAAATCCGCCCTGCGACGCCACCTCTGTAGTAATATGCCATCGCGCTATCCAACCAAATTCTCGTCCTTCCTATTCCCACAGGAAATCTGCCGTATTGGGTCATCGTCTTTACTTCCACAATCCAGCGCCCTTCGCCGCTAGGTAGCGCATCCGTGATTATTTCGAAGTCCCATATCAGCCCGTCTTGCTCGCGTTTGGGATGTTTGGCATAACTTACTGAGTGACCACGTTTTAGTAGCTCATCACAAAAAATTCTGCGGCAGTCATCTTCAAACTTATGTGCCAGCATACTCCTGTCTTGCTTGGCAATAATGCCCTGCGCTTCCATCAGCATTTCCAGCGTAACACCTGAATCGGGTTCTGCCGCCACTGCAATCTTTGCCAGGAGCTCATTGCTGATTTCTGTAACCTTTCCACCGAGAATCCGGGATATGCTGGAAACGTTCACGCCTACGTCCTCTGCAAATTTACGCTGGGACCGGTTGCCTTTAGCTAAAGCTACCAGCTCAATCAACTTATCAAGGTCAACTTCGCCAACCCTGATAGTCTGTTCCAGCTTTTTGTAATACTCTTTTAGAAGCTGTGCTATTTCTTCGTAACTTACATCTGACCTTAAGTCCGGCGCCACCTTAACCATTTTGTATTCATTCATGTCTACTCTCCTCCTAATAATTTTGTTGCTCGTGTTGCTCATCGTTGCGTATATTATAAACCCTACGTTTTCGTTTTGTCAATAGTTTTTGTTGCAATCGTTGCTTAATGTTGCTTTTCGCAAGATTTTTTTTACAGGCTCCCATAATCCTATATATTTATTATATTCAAAACTAAGAAAAACTAAAAATTATCCCCAGGTTATTCACTAAAAAATCTTCCTGAACCGCGTTTATATCGAGTCCTTTTACTATCTTTCTTCTATGCTATCAATTGAAATTATTGCAATTATTTTAAATCCATACCTTCTGCAATTAAAAACACTTGACTGTAATTCTATTTTATATTAGAATTTTTTATAGGTAAATCCATTTTTGTTAGATTTTGGAGGAAATTATGAGATACTCTGAAAGAGCGGTTAAAATCGGAAAAATCCTGAAAGCTTTAAGGAAAAAACAGGGCTTAAAGCAGGCAGAAATGGCGTGTATGCTGGATATCACAGACAAAGCATACAGCGCATATGAAACCGGCTTTACCTTGCCGCCATTGGAAAAGATATTTATTTTATGTGAATTTTTCCATGTTTCGCCAAACTTACTCTTGGGCTTTGATGATATACCGCCCCTACAACGCTGTATTTCAGAAGTTCATGCCTGCGGAATATCCTGCGAGAATAAGCAGGACGGTTTTGTTGAATGCCACATAGACTATGACTTTGATAAGATGACTGCCCGGTTAAGTTATGACATATTTATGCGTATAGTCAATAAAGCCAAAAAAGAAACCAACGAACTTTATATTCGTGAGCTCAATGAAAATTTTGCTTATTACATGGTTCGTTATTGTTTAAATAACAAAGAAACTATTATCGAACATACATCTTACGAACAGGAACCCCTGACACCTTTTGATAAGAAAATGCGGGCTGCGATGGATAAAGCATTTGAAGCGATAGGCGGTTTTAACGAACCAGAAGATGATGATATATAATTTTTGATGGCGCCCGTTTTATCGAAGTATCACCGAACTGTTATTTTTGATAAATTATGAAAGCCGTATGTTCTGCCGTCACACTGTTTTTACTGGGTATCAGCTACGGTTTGCAAAAACAGAAGTCCCACTTGTATACGAAGGTATGTTATAATAATGAAAGCTACATTATATTTTATTTTCCGTGTTGGAAAGGATTAATTATCATGCTTAAGTCCATTGAGCTGTTTAGTGGAACCGGTGGTCTTGCCCTGGGCCTTGAATTATCCGGTTTTCATCACACCGCTCTTTTTGAATGGGATAGAGATTCTTGTGATAATCTTAACTATAATATCCAGAACGGCTATTCCGCAATAAAAGACTGGAACGTTTATCAGACGGATGTCCGCGATGTTAGTTTTAAAAAATATGAGGGAAAGGTCCAACTTGTTGCAGGCGGGCCACCTTGTCAGCCTTTTTCGCTTGGAGGAAAGCATCAGGCCTATAATGACAAACGAGATATGTTTCCCGAAGCTGTCCGTGCCGTCCGTGAAGTTAATCCAGAAGTATTTATTTTTGAAAATGTCAAGGGCCTGCTCCGAAAATCTTTTGCGCGGTACTTCAATTACATACTTCTTCAACTACAGTATCCCGAGGTTGTTAGAAGCAATTTTATAACTTGGCAGGAGCATCTTTCTGTTTTGGAAAAGCACCATACAGCCAAAAACAAAGCAGGAACCTACTATAACGTAGCATTCCGTCTTCTTAATGCTGCGGACTATGGTGTTCCCCAAAGCCGACATCGTGTGATTATCGTTGGATTTCGCAATGATATCGATGCAAGTTGGGTTTTTCCTAAACCCACACATTCTCAAGAAGCGCTTCTCTATTCAAAATGGATTTCAGGAGATTATTGGGAAGAACACAAAATTAAAGCTCCCACTGATATCCCTGTCTCACAAGCCAGGCTAAACTCTGCAAGAAAATGTGTAGAAGAAGGTCTCTGCCCTTCGGCTCGTTGGCAAACGGTTAGAGATGCCATACATGACCTTCCCGATCCGTTAATGCCAGAAGCCGCGTCTTTCAACAACCATGAATACCGTCCAGGGGCACGCACATATGTTGGTCATTCGGGTAGCGCTTTAGACGAGCCTTCAAAAACAATAAAAGCCGGGGCCCATGGAGTTCCCGGTGGTGAAAACATGGTAGTCCTTGATGACGGAAGCATCCGTTACTATACGGTACGAGAAAGCGCCAGAATCCAAACATTCCCCGACGATTATTTGTTTAGTGCTTCCTGGACGGAAAGTATGAGACAAATCGGCAATGCCGTACCTGTTAAACTGGCCGCAGTTGTTGGTAAATCTGTTTATGAACAAATGGAAAGGAGAAAGAAAAGTGGCAAAAAATACTGATACTTCCATTCCCATTTTACAGCCCTATAATCCTTTAGATAAGCGGCACCTTGGGGAACAGGTTGCAGAAGCACTGTTAGCGCAGGATATTCAGCCTTTACCGCCAAACAAATTTAAAGGGGCCGGAGTTTACGCCATTTATTATATTGGCAAGTTCGACGCCTATAATGCCCTTTTCGAAGTTAATAAAAACAATCAATACTCTTGCCCTATCTATGTCGGGAAAGCGGTTCCCAGCGGTGCAAGAAAAGGTGGTCAGGGTGATAATGTTGACCCGGGATTGGCGTTATACAACCGCCTTTCTGATCATGCAAAATCAATTACTGAAGCTAAAAATCTGAATTTGAGCGATTTTCGTTGTCGTTATCTTGCCGTTGATGACATTTGGATTCCACTTGCAGAATCTATGATAATTGAGCGGTTCAAGCCTGTGTGGAATTGCCTCCTTGAAGGCTTCGGCAATCATGATCCAGGAAAAGGTCGTACTAATGGCAAGATGTCACCCTGGGATCGTTTTCATCCCGGCAGATCTTGGGCTAAAAATCTGCAACCGTTTCCAAAATCTGAAACGGAACTCAAAAATGAGGTTGTTAAATACTTAAATGATGCTTTAGGCGAGGAATAACGCACAGTTTATTAAAACAACAGAAAATGAATAAAAATAAAGGCTTTCAGCAGATTACTACATCTACCGAAAGCCTTTAAAATATGCGGTTACCCCTTATAACCGCTAATCATCACTATATTTTTTAAAATTCTCCGCCTGCTCCAGTATATCGCTGTACACCTTTTCGTAAATTTCCGGCGGCGTCGGCGGATATCCGTGCTTCGCCAGAATGAGTATGATATCTGCCTGCATCAATGCTTTAATCTGGGTACTGTTCGCCCAGTCAGCGTACTTCTCTTTATCCCGCAGTGCCGCGCGTATTTCTTTTGCCAGCAAAATGTTTTCGCTTTCCGGGAATTCAAACTGGAACTTTTCTGCCACAGCCACAAGAATATCAAAGAAGGATTTTTCTTCATAATCTATGCCCATGGCACTGAAAGAATTCTCCTCTTCTTTCAATTTTTTAATAAGGTCCATCAGTTGGTCGGATACGTCGTCCAGGATTTTCTTTACATACTCAGCATCCGTCATGCGACTGTTATAGTTGTCAAGAACGGCCTTTAACCGTTCTTCGAACGTCTTGGCCTTGATTTTGTTGATTTTTTTGAATTCTTCAACCTTCTTTTTTAACAGCTGCGTCAGTATCTTCACCTTGGTGTTGGGCAGCTTAATCCGGCTGATACGGGTCAGGTATTCATCGCTGAACAGGTCAATAGTTTTTGCATCCATGTCCGTATCCGTTGAAAACACTTCTTCTACGCCCTCGGACTTAATGGCATCTTCAAGCATCTTCTGGACATGCGCGTTCATGGTATCTGTGTCCGGCGCATCTCCTCTTATCAGCTTAAACAGAATGGAACGCACAGCTTTATAATAGTGAATCAAATCCAATTCATAATTTGTAAAATCTTTGCTGCTGTTACAAAGATTAAACGCTTTGGACATCCGCAGCACATTGGACATGAAACGCTGTTCCAGTTCCTTAGTCTTTTGGACAAACTCCACGGCTTCATTCAAGCATTGTAACTTTTCACCGGGCGTACCAGCAAAATACTTCTTGTTATCAAAGCCGTGCATCAGTGCATTCAGCACTTCCAGTTGATCCCTGACAATGCGTATTGCCGCCTGAACGCTGGCTTCATCGAAAGTGTCTTCGCGGAAATCGGTATAGGTACGCAATGCCGCCAGCAGCCCTGGTTTGATGCCGATAAAATCAACAATCAGTCCGCTGTCTTTCCCGGCAAATGAACGGTTTACGCGGGAAATCGTTTGAATAATGGTATGACTCTGTGTAATCGGTTTATCAATGTAAATTGTATCAAGGAAAGGTACATCGAAACCGGTGAGCCACAGGTCAACAACAATGGCAATCTTGAAATTGCTGTGAATGTTCTTGAACTGGATAGCCGCAGTCTTACGAACCGCATCGGTGCCAAGCAGGTCATACATATCCTTTGGATCATCTTTTGACCTGGTAGCCACGAACTGACACATAGGCATGGGAATCAGTTCCCTTTTATCCCGTTCGGAAAGTTCCACGCCATCTGGTGCCACCCTCAGTTCAAACCACTCCGGCCGCTTGGTTTTCAGGATATTGTAGAACTTGTACGCAATCGGGCGGTTCAGGCAGACAAACATACACTTGCCGGCAACGGTAGACCCCTCCAGGACACGCGTTTCATAATGGTTGATAAAGTAGTCTGCCACGGAATTGAGCACATCATCATCGCCAACAATAGCAGCCATATTTGTAACGGCTTTTTTACTGGCTTCGACCTGGTATTCATTGCTACCGGCAGCAAGACATTGATTATAATATTCTTCAATTTCCTTAACCTTATTATCATCCAGGGTCGCCCGGGCCGGTCTGCCGTCATATACCAAGCGGACGGTAATACCATCTTTTACGGAATCTGTCATGGTATATTGGTCGATTACCGGGCCAAACACGTCCATGGTTGCATCTACCGGGGTCCCGGTAAAACCAATATAGGTAGCTTGCGGAAGCGCCGTATGCAGGAATTTAGCAAAGCCATAACGCTTCAGAACCTCGTCAGCTTTAACCACCACTCTCATATCCAGGTTATTGCTGGTTCTATGCGCTTCGTCAGAAATGCAAATAATATTCTGCCGGGTACTGAGTTCACCAAACTCATCTGCAAATTTCTGAATTGTAGTTAGATATACGCCACCACTTGCCGTCTTTGCCAGTAAGTCCTTCAACTGTTCGCGGCTGTCCATCTCAATAACCGTATTATCTCCAATAAACTTTTTGGAATTCAGGAATTGTTGAGACAGCTGGTCATCCAAATCAGAGCGGTCAGTAATCAGTACTACCGTTGGGGAATGCAGGCTTGGCTCGTGCATGATAAGCCGCGTCAGGAACAACATAATAAATGACTTACCACAGCCGGTCGTACCGAAGTATGTACCGCCTTTACCGTCTCCGAGGGGCTTCTGATGTGTCAGGACATTCGATAGCAGTTTCCTGGCCGCAAAGTACTGCGGGTAACTGGCAACGACTTTCATATTTTTTCCGTTGTCTGTATCCGGGAAATAAACGAAATTATGGATTATGTCATACAGTCGTTCCTTCCGAAACATACCCTGTATCATCGTATCGAGCGCTTCTATTCCATCTGCCGGGCGGTCTTCCATCTCTACACGCCGCCACGAATAAAAGAATTCGTAATCTGCAAAAATGGAACCAGCTTTTGTATTCACGCCATCTGAAATAACCGCAAAACAGTTATATTTGAACAGCTCCGGGATATCTCGCATATACCGGGTTGTTATCTGGACATAAGCATCGTGGATTGTCGTGTCTTCCTTGATCGCAGACTTAAACTCCATCACCACCACCGGCAGTCCATTAACGTACACGATAGCGTCAGGCCGCCGGGTTGCCTTTGGCCCCTTGACAGTCATCTGGTTTACGATTTTGACGATGTTTTTGTTATCTTCGGTATCGAAGTCAATCAACCGTAGATGGAAGTCTTTTGTGCTACGGTCTTCGCGTACAAATGTCTCGCCCTCAACCATACGGAGAAAGATGTTCCTGTTGGCACTGTACAGTGGTGATGCAGAGGTATACCGGAGGGAGCGGATGATGGAGCTAATCTCCGAGGCTGTGATGCCCTGCGGTGCGTATTTTACCGCAAGAAATGCAGAAAGATCTTCTTCAATTAAAACGTCCGTTAGTTCTCTGTGGAGATCGTCGCCGTAGACGTGCTCGTAGCCCTCTGCTATAAATTTGTCTATGATGGCCTGCTCAAGAACGGCCTCGGAAAAGATAGCCGGCATTTACATCACGCCCCTTTATTCTGTTCAAACAAAAGCATGTTTTTTACGGAATTAAGAACATCTATTTCATCTTGGATATTAAAAATATAGGCATAATGGCGTTCTAATACTTTATTAAATATCGTTTCTGTCTGGGTATCTGCGACAATAAACTTTCTATGCCGTAAATTGCCATCAAATGTAATCTGAGGGAAAGTGCCTGATTCTCCTTCGGCTTCCTTCTGAAGCTCTGCCAGTGTCTTGTCCATTGTCAAATAGTGATATACTCTCAAATTTGACAATTCATTCTGTGTGGTACGCAATACCATCAGTTTGGTAGACACAACATAATCATCCGCAAGGCAACGAACAAGAGCAAATCGTTTATTTGCTGGTCGTATTTCGCTAAAAAGAATATCACCTTTAGCAATACTCTTTTTTGCTTGCCCTGGCATATCTGATACATTCATATATGCTGTTTTTAAGAAACGGCCTGATAGAATGTCTGAAGTGTTGAGAAACACTAACTTGTTTTTTGAAAAAGAATGGCTTTTTGAAAAGCTCTCAATATAATCACCCAATTCTGCTATTTTCCAACCCAACGGCAGGTAACCCATTTCTGTTTGTTTGACTTCACTGCTTCGATACGGTGATTCCCCTAATACAATCCACTTTATATAAATAGCATCTACCAAAGCAGTAAACTTATCCATCATTTTCTGTAGCAGTTCAATTCTATCGGAAATAACTTTATAATTATAAACAATTCTCTGCTGTACTTTAATGGGGGGAAGCACTATTTGTGTTTCACAGAAATCATCATAAGTAAAAAATTCTGTAGCACTGCCCCATGAATTAAAACGTGCATATCTATCAAATACAGGCCTTTTAAACCAAATATCAAGATAATCAGAAGAAAGAATATCTTTCTCTTTTACACTAAAACAGCAGTAAGAAGGAGACACAAGGCAGTCCTTATTAGTTCTATATGCAATTGAAATTTTTTCTCCATTTCGAGATGTTGCTCTATTATAGGAGAACATACCTTTCCGGCAAATACGATATCTAAATAAATCTATATCGTTCTTATTGGACTTACATTCTTGGAAAATCTTGTTGCTATTAATTCCCTGTAAATCGTCTATATCTGAAAACTCTTTACTTTCATTGATTTCATCATACTGTTCAATAAGATCTCCGAGCCTATACTTATGATATTCCATATCCAAGGTCCTCCAGCACCTTCATCACTGCATCTCTTGATTCTTGCTCTTGTATCATAAGTTCTTTTAATTCCCCTTGAAGCGTTTTCATATGTGCATCGTAGTCAATAGTTTCCTCGCTATCTTCGAAAGTAATATATTTTGAAGGAACCAAACTATAGTCTTTTTTGACAATTTCTTCCTTAGATGCACTGTAACAGAAACCATCCTGATTGCTATAAGTTTCATCATAGTTTTCCAAGCGCCAAGCTTTAAATTTTCGCGTTACTATTTCACGATCATCTTCTGTGAACTCAATATATTTCTTCTCATAGGGATGTCCCATCCGACGAAGATCCATGAACAAAATTTCACCGCTATGGTCTCGGAACATCACATCACCAGAAGGTCGCTTTTCTATACGCGATTTTTTGTTTCTATTCAGAACCCAGACAGTTACAGAAATATCCGTAGTGTAGAACATTCGATTTGGCAACACAATAATAGCTTCCACCACATCGTTCTCTATCATACGCTTACGAATCTCATATTCATCGCCACCCGCAGTCAACGCACCATTCGCCAGTAATACAACTCCGACACCATTCTGTCCGAGCTTGGACAGGGTGTTCAGCAGCCAACCATAATTTGCATTGCTGGTCGGAGGTGTCGGATAACCGTTCCAGCGTGGGTCATCGTTCAGTTGGTTAGCTTCACGCCAGTCTTTCTGGTTGAAGGGCGGGTTTTCCAGAGAAAAGTCCGCTTTCAGGTCTTTGTGTTGGTCGTTCAGAAAGGTGTTAGCAGCCTCTGCGCCGAGATTTGCAGAGATTCCCCTTATCGCAAGATTCATCTTAGCCAGACGCCGAGTCGTATCAGTCAGTTCTTGGCCATAAACGGAAACATTCAGTCGATTGCCCTTATGCTCGTCCACAAATCGCATGGATTGGACAAACATGCCACCGGATCCGCAGGCTCCGTCATATACGATGCCGGAATATGGTTCAATTAGCTCACAGAGCAGTGCGACAACAGTACGGGGCGTGTAGAATTCTCCCTTACCTTTTCCTTCCTTCAATGCGAACTGACGAAGACAGTATTCATATACCCTGCCAAAAACGTCCTTATCGCCGCTAACGTGAAGCTCTAATCCGTTAATAAGATCAAGCAAAGAAGAAAGGCCGCTGGGATCCATATGCAGGCGCGAATAATAATTGTCGGGCAAGGCCCCAGTCAGCACAGGGTTCTTCATCTCTATCTCATGCAAAGCGGTATCAATCTTGATGGCGATATCTGGCTGTTTTGCGTTTTTCATAATGAATGCCCATCTAGCACATTCCGGAATATAGAATACATTATCCTTTGTGTAAAACGGCATCATTTCCAAAAATGCCTGCTGACCAGCAGCAATCATATGCTCCCGATGCGCATCAAAGCGGTCGTTAGCGTATTTTAAGAAAATCATCGACAACACAACGTGTTTATATTCAGCCGGTTCAACCTTGCCACGCAGTTTATTGGCTGCGTCCCATACTGTCTGTTCTATTGGTTTCTGCTCTTTTACCTTTTTTGCCATTATATATCCTCATAAATTTTAATCTGAATTCTATGCTTCATCCGAACCAGCTTCAAGCGATTTCAGTGTTTTCCCTTCTGCAGTCTTCCAACTGGTCAGTCCATTAGCGCTCTTGCCAATAACAAACATAGCTGCATAGGAAGGGCTGGTAAATAGCAAATCCTCTTGAAGGATGCAATTTTCATCAATATGCGCTTTTTTCCTGCGTTCTCTGACTGTTGATGGAATGGTGTCATCTTCAACGGATGAGATGTAGCTGCCCTGAAGTACAACAAACCCCTTTGCTGTCTGAGCACCATCTGCTTCTACCTTACCGATGCCTTTTATTGTCCTTTCAAGATGGAGCAACACAGCTTCTTCTGTGTCCTTAGTTGAAATGTTCTCAGGTTCTTTAATTACCGTTTTATTCAATGGTTCAAATAACTCTTGACCAAGAGTACCCATGATTAATTTTGCATAGTCTATAAATGTTTCCATCTCGCTCTCTATCTCCTCGGTAAAATTGCCGAGAGATGGATCGTTAGCATTCTTAACTATACATCTCTTTGCATTTAGAGCCAAATTACAGAAGCGATTCTCAAGGTAACTAATTTCGGTCGCACCTAAGGACTTGTCTGATGTAGTAAAAGCAATTGCCTCATTCCAGTAATCTTTCTCTGGATTGCGTTTATGCTCTAACAATCTATTCAGGATTCCTTCACCGTTTTTACGTGTGCCTGCCTGACCGATATAGACGACTTTTTTCCCAGTTTCATCTGGTCCTCCGAAAAGGAAATAGACTCCGCTCTGCTTTAGGTCGTCTCTGTCCTTGCATTTCTCAAGTGCTGTACGAGGGATTTTATAGGCGATACCCGTCCAATTACGAATTGTACACTTGATTCTACCGTTGGCCTCACCATCCATCAAGAAAACACGTATGTTTTTTCCGTGTGTTGCCATATATTATCCCTCCTATACTGACCTAATTCAAGACATATCTATTTTATTATATCATAAAAAGAGGTGGCCAGTTATGGTCACCTTTGATTTTTATCCTACTCTGATTCCATTTCATAAATTTTACTATGCAATTCGTTCAATTTCTTCTGAACTTGTCTTTCAGCCGCAATCATTTCTTCGTTAGTAGAATAGTATCCAGATGCGGCCCGTTTTTTAAACAGTTCAACTTCTTCCCAAACAGATTCTTTTTCGGCTTGCAATTCTTCGGCCTCGTCGTAGTATTCACACTCGCCACCGGCGTAAAGCCGTTGTGGTTTAAACTCCGCACCGTCACGCGGGTACACCGCACAAAACGCCTTCTGGTAGCCTTTCTCGCCATCTTCGGCAAAAATGCAACCCTTACAATTCGGGAAATTGTTACTTCCGCGATTGTCGGTAAGCCCCTCGGCTTCCCACCTTTGTGCCTGGGTAAGC
>JAEEGL013886633.1_pt1 | contig 11754 bp, 1 predicted proteins | sample 9134231 | NCBI WGS metagenome assembly JAEEGL01 (sample SAMN16246548, study PRJNA631951) | gut metagenome | biome: gut microbiome; feature: rumen; material: fiber-attached | host: Bos | place: Iran: Karaj | collected 2018-10
GCTCCCCCAATATCCTCTTTCTGCAGAATCAGTAGGACTTGCAAGGCACCAAGTGGTTCCTCGCGAGGCATGGGTGTAGCAGTTTGCTACGGCCCCCCTTTTTGTCCTTCTATGTGCAGCCCTATCCACTTGTCGGCCCATTTATTGCAACACACCATCATCGCTAACTCCCCTCGACGTGAAGTAGTCTGTTTTGCCAGAACCATTACGCAGACGACTTTCTGTGGTTCCTGAACCATGTACGGCACCCCCCATTGGAGGCAATGAGATAAGAAGCGTATAGTGGTGTATGTGGCAAATAATTGTTAAATCATATTTCATTCAAATTTATCAAATCATGAAAATCAGAGTTGTATCAATGTACGATTGTATGTAATTAATGGCGTTGATTGTGCTTGAAAGAGGGGGTGGCCCATAGATAAGATTGCGCACGTGCGCATGAGAGCGCTCCTCCCATGGCCCGTCAGGCCGGGAGAGAAACGAGGATTCGCCATGACGAAACAGCTTCATTTGATGATTTTTGCCGGAGTTTGGGTACTGGCATCGGTTTTGAATTCCTCCGCGACGGTGTACTACGTGAATGACTCCAGCCGGGACTATGATGTCTATTGTACGGATACAGGGAATAGCGCAAATGACGGATTGTCTCCAGCTACTCCGAAGGCACATTTGTCCAATTTGACCTCGGTGCTGACCGGTGGTGATGTTGTCTATGTGGATACTGGCGAATATGAGACTCAGACGACGACAACTTTGACGGGTTCTGGTGATGGGATGATTTCAATTATCGGAAGCACGAATGGAAGTTGTTTTTTCGGGGGGAAGGACGGGAAGGTGATTCTATGGGTTTCGGGTTCTACCGTTCCAATTTCCTTTTCGAATTTGACTTTTTTCTCGCGCATAGCATCGGATGGGGCCGCCTTCGCGATACAAAACTCGCAGGTTTTGATGGATTGCGTTCGTATTTATGCCCCGAATGGCCGTGTGTTGTATTATACAGGAGCACGACCAGGCGGTTCATTTCGAAATTGTGTGTTTTTTGGGTATCAAGTTTTTTGGGATAATAATGCAGGGAAGGTCAATTCACTGGTCTTCAGCAATTGTACTCTTGTAGCTACAACGGGATCAATGGGAACAGGAAGCTTCCGAACCTATTTTGACCATTGTATTCTTGTATCCCTCTCGAATCGTCTGTTTGACAGTATGGATCCGAACCAGTACGGTGGCTCTCACAATCTCTTCTATTGTGCTCAGGGCGTCGGAGCTATTGCCCCCCGTGGTTTTAGCGACTTTTTAACGACTTATACGAACTTTACAGATTCCATTTGGGGGGATCCGGGATTTATCGATGTGGAAAAGCAAGATTTCCATTTGATAAGTCCTGCAGGACATTTTGTGGAATATACTAGAGGGTATGGCGTGGTCACGGGGCGGGAATGGGTGGTCGACTCGTCTCTGGGGTATAGTGCGGCGATTGATGCAGGGGATTCAATGGTAGGAGATGAGCCTACTCCAAATGGCGGATATCGGAATCTGGGAGCATACGGGGGAACGCAATGGGCGAGCAAGAGCCGCCCGTCGGATCAGAAGTGGTTGCAGGTGCAGTCGTGCAATGACGGTGGAATCATCATCGGTCAGGCGGACTTGCGCTGGAATGCGAGAAATTTTTCCGCAGCGGACAAGGTCCAGGTGCAGTTTAGCACAAATGCGGGGGCGAAATGGATAACACTGGCGACGGTTCCTGTAACCAACCGCGTGTATACGTGGAGCATTCAAGAATCTCAATCGAGTCCGCAGTGCATGTGGAGGGTGCGTACGAGTGATAATAATGTTGTTTCGGATTCGGGAAGCATTTTTTCAGCGCGCTCTTCAATAGACAAGAGTTTTACGTTTTATGTGAATGATAGTGATCCAACCGGTGATCAGTTTTGCACCAAGGTTGGTGACGATGAACAGGACGGTTTGACGCCCGACACACCGAAGCGGACACTTCAAGCAGTTCTAGATGCCTATGCCCTCTATGCCGGAGATCAGATTTTGATAGATACGGGGCTCTATGATGAAGAGAGTCCTGTAGTCATTGGTGCTTATGACTGTGGCTTGCAAAGCACCCCGATTGTGCTTCGCGGCGCAGGTCGGGGAACCGTGTTGAATCGCGGCAATACTTCATGGGATGTCATTCAGTTGGATAATACCGCCAATTGGAAGATTCAAGATTTGGTGGTGAAAGGTGGCAGATATGGTTTTTATTCTACCTTATCTCGCAACGTGGACATTGAAAATGTAGAGATTGATTCGAACAAAACGGGCATATATTTTCATAACAATGCCAGTTCGAATTTTAACTTGTCACATATGTGCATCCATGACAATTCAATGGGGATAAGTGCTTCATCTGGTAACACAAGAGATGTTACTCTTTCGAACTGTGTAATTTGGAATAACACCACGGCATTGCGTGGCGTGCCAACTTCATTGCGTGTAGAGAATTCCATCATTGGTGGAGATGCGTCTTGTCGCCTTTTCGAGTCCACTACGTATCCATCAGGAGATTATAACGTTCTGCATGTTTCATCTTATAATTCATCAATTGCAAACTTGACGGAATTGCAAGCCATTCAAACTGATTGGCAGCATTGCTTGGCTGCCGATCCTTTGTTCGTGGATGCGGCAAATGGAGATTTCCATCTTAAGAGCGTGTCTGGACATTGTGAAGTGAGTGGAGGGAGGACAAACTGGGTGAAAGATTCCATTCATTCGCCTGCTATTGATTTTGCTCCCCCTACCGCGAACTATGCCAACGAGCCTGCCCCCAATGGCGGCCGGGCAAATGTTGGCTTGTATGCGAATACGACTCAGGCGAGCAAAAGCCTTACGAATGCATGGCTTCAGATGATGAGCTATAACGAGGGTGGCACATTGAATGCGCAATCTGGTGCACAAATTCAATGGACTGCTGGGAATTTATGGGCGGGCGCGACATTGGCCTTGGAGCTCAGTCGCGATGGAGGATCGACATGGGAGACCTTGGCGGCAGGAATTGCTGCGGCGGACGAAGCATATTTTTATCAGAAAACCACAGTCGAGAATAAGTCTAGTTTGAATGCGCTCCTACGTTTGCGTCTTGAATCTGACACCGATGTGGTCTCTCAGACGGCAAAAACATTGACTTATCGTGATGGGGCCTTCTCTTTCTACGTCAATGATGGATCGACTGTCGGAGATGTGTATTGTACGACTGTGGGGACCGCTGGAAATGGACGGGGATTAAGTCCCGGAGAACCGATGGATTCCTTGCAAAATATTCTTGCCTCTTATGATTTAGCCCAAGGGGACGTAGTTTATGTCGATACGGGAACCTATACGGATTCTCGAACCATTACATTTAAGAAAATCGACATCAATACGAACAGTGCCGATGCAACAGTGCGTGTGGTGGGGAGTACAAATTATGCGGCAGGAGGGACAATCATTGGCAATCCATATTCGCGGATTTCCTTGGGAATGACTATTCCCGTATTGGTCTCCAATCTGGTTGTGAAAAATCTGACTTTTACCAATTATTTGACAGCAGTGAGCATATCCAATGCGGTGAACATTAGTTTTTCAGACCTGAATGTGCGAAGTGTCGGTGGGATTGGAGTTTCCGTGAAGAGAGACTCTGAGAATGTCTCTATCCGACATTCTACATTTGCAGGGAATGGAATAGGAGTGGAGGTCGCGGCAAATAGCACGGGGACGAGGCTGGACCATTGCGTCTTCTGGAATAACACGACGGGGTTATATGCGGCGGCACAGGCTGATGTCGTAATCAACAATTCCATTTTGGGGGCCGAGGCGCTGGGAAGTGTGCTGTATGCTGTGGCACCAACCCATGATTTGACTGCGAACAATAATGGGATTTATGCGGGAGGGGATGCTGCGGTTGCAAGGTATCTTGATGGAAGTTGGACAGGCGACAATTTGTACTCATGGCAACAAAAGTCTGAACAAGACATGGGAAGTATTCCTGGAAATCCAATGATGGCTGATCCGGACCATTATGACTATCATTTGATGACGGAACGGACGTTAGGACGTTATTTGGATAATGGGGGGAGGACGACAGATGAGGCTTCATCGCCCTTGCTCGATGCAGGATCGGATGGAGAGAACATCGGACGATGGGGCGGGACGCCAACGGCAAGTCTTGCGCCGGATGGCAAACGTCTGACGGCTTGGAGTTTTCGTGATGCGGGTGAGGTCAAATCGGGAACGGTTCCTTTACGGTGGGGGGCGAGCAAGGCCATGTCGAATGATACCGTGCGGGTGGATTATTCAGTTGATGGTGGAAAACACTGGAAGTCGATAGCTCAACATCTGTCAGCAAATAGCGGAATGACGTCATGGAATACCTCAGGGCTTGCTGACACCCCAGCGGCGATGTGGCGTGTTGTGTGTGAAGCGGATGAAACATGTGCGTCGGATAATGGTGTGTTCTTTGCAATTCGCAATCAACCATTGAAGATTTATGTGGCGCTGCCTACCGTAGATACCAATTCTGCGGTATATGTCACCGCTCCTGGAAAAGAAGACAATTGGGAGGCATTGAAGACCGCGCCGCTCAGCTCACTGAAACTTGCTTTGGATCATTACGATCTTGAAGCAGGGGATTCGATTTTCTTGGAACGTGGCATCTATACGGAAGCCGAGACCATGGTGATGGGATATAAGCAGTCCGGTACCCTTGGACAGCCTGTGACTATCATCGGGGTGACAAATCATCCATTTGATTCGGTGGTGCTAGAGTTGGATGTTCGTCGATCCGGTTCACAGGTGTTTTCTTGTGACGGCGTCAAGAATGTCCATTTTGATTCGCTGATGTTTTCTAATGCTTGGAGCGGAGTGTCGGCTGTCCGGTCCACGGGGATTGAGTTGACGAGGACTCGTTTCGGCTACTTTGTAACAAATGCATTGTCCGTGGAACAGGGGGCAGAAATTACGCTTTCTCACAGCGTTCTGGAAGACGTAAGGGCTTACGGTATTGTCGCTCATACTGGATCTGTGATAAATGTTGATCATGCCTTTATTCAAGACTCAGTGGCAAATAATATACGTGTTTATGGCGGCAATATCAGCGTGAGCAATTCCATTCTGGAAGCTAGCGGACAAGGACATGTCGTATATTTGATGGATTCTGCTTCATCCAAATTGTCGTCGGATTATAATTCCATTCGTGCCCAGAACAGCGCGGTGATTGCTCGGCATCAGAATGGCACTTCAGACCGATTCCTGTTTGATTGGCAAACAAGCCGAGGCGGAGCAAACGACATGAGGAGTAGCGGCTATGAGCCGAAGATGGCGGATGTGGTCCATGGCGATTATCATTTGCGGAGTACAGCCGGGCGATATGATGCGGAGACTAAGGAATGGGTCAAAGATGAGGAATCTTCTGCACTGATAGACCTCGGAACGGGTGATTTTTCATTAGAACCGTCGAATAACGGGAGTCGTGCGAATGTTGGGCCATACGGCAATACGTCTGAAGCTTCCAAGAGTACTGGAACGGCGCGAATCATTCCGCTGACAATGTCGGATGGGGGCACGATGAGCGGTTCCGTGAAGCTATACTGGGGGTGGAATGGGATCGCAGACACCGCAAAAGTCGATGTGCTGTTCAGCGGCGATGGTGGTATGACGTGGACGAATAAGATTGCCAGTGGCATCTGGCTTAACCAAGGTGCTGAAGGCCTGTCTTGGGATACGACCAATACGGCCAGTACGGCCAAGGGCATGTGGCGTGTCCAGACACTAGACGGGAAGGTGGTGGGGACGACCGAAACATTATTCTCTGTGCGTAATGCCGCATTGAGCTATTATGTTAATGATGGGAGCACGAATGGGGATGTTTATTGTTCGGCAGTGGGGAGTTCGTCGAACGATGGCTTATCACCGGAAACCCCAATGGATTCCTTGGAGCGACTCTTCGGCCGGTATGGGTTGGCTGCTGGTGATACGGTGTATGTCGATACAGGCACATACGTGCGGAATGGTCCGTTGACTCTCGTCCCCAGCATCGCGGCGACAACGAATTGGCTGGTGATTCAAGGGAGCCCGAATTATGTTGCCGGGGGAACTGTGTTCAGTAACTCTGACTCATCGAATGCAGTGCTTGTTTTGTCTGGCGCGGAATCTCTGGAAATCCGCGACCTGAGATTAGCTGGGGGTAATTCTGGGGTGTCGTTGCTACGTTCATCCCATAACAGATTCCATAGGATTCTCAGTGATAGAGCGCGTGGAAATGCGTTTGATTTGGATGTGAATTCAGGGGAAAATGTATTTGAAGAATGTGCTGCGGTTGAGTTTGGCAAAGATGGATTCTATGTTGCACCTGTAAGAAATGCGCGCTCTGAAATACCGCGGACGAACATGTGGATTGGGGGTATCATGGTGTCGTATGGGATGAATCCGACGAATGCGCTTCTCCCGATCAATACATCGACATTTGTTGAGGTGACATCAGGCAAACTTTATATCACGAATAGCGCATTTCAGGTTAATGGAAGTCAAGATGTCATCTATAAGGTCTCAGAAGGCTCTATTCATGGGGATTACAATGCATATGAACTTAACCATCCAGGAATCAAGCTCGCTCAGTGGAGCAAGGCTGAAACTGCGACATATGGCCTTCAGTCCAGAGCGTATGGAAGTTTAGCTCCTTGGCGCGAAGATTCAGGCCAAGACAGCAATTCCATAGTTGGTCCTCTTGCATTTGCTGATGTTGAAAAGAGGGATTTCCATCCGTTGAGTCCCGGGGGACGGTATGATCCCGTATCTGCTTTAATTGTAAAGACTGACGAAGAGCTTTCAGCGTTGGTTCGGACAGGTCAGGGAGGGCGGAACATAGGGTGGTATGGGAACGGGGATGAGGCTAGTTTGCCGACAACTGGTTTGTCATGTGCTTTAGCCAGTTATCATGATGGTGGTTTGGCTGAAGGAGTTGTCGCATTGGCTTGGAAGGTCCAAGGGGGGACAGGAAGTGAAAGTGTGACGATTTTTGTTTCCACCAATAGTGGGGCGAGTTGGTCACAAGCGGGGACAGCTCAAGCATCGTCCGGTACATTTGCATGGAATTCTGCGAGTGTGCCCTCCTGTGCAAGCGTTCGTTGGCAATTGCGTTCGGCTGGGGTCGTGTTGGCCACTTCTGCACGGGATTTTGTTGTTCACAATGAGTCCATTTCTTACTATGTGAATGATGGATTCCGAACCGGAGATGTGTGGTGCCGTGCAATTGGGGATGATGACAATACCGGGTATACTCCGGACAAGCCCAAAGCCACGCTTGCCTCTCTTCTTGAAGATTGTTCGCTGGGGGCCGGCGATGTTGTTTATGTGGATAGTGGAACCTATGCACCGTCAAAGGCCGTGACTATTGATTATCGAGATCATGGAACGGTTGGTCGGCCTCTTGTTGTTCGCGGGGCTCCTCATGCCAACACAGTTTTCACCAATTATGGGATTGCGATTGATAATTCGAGAGGCCTGTCCATCCATGATGTTGTGATTCGGCCAGGATCTGTTGGTCTGGCAATGGCCAATGCGGAAGACATCTCGTTGGATGGTGTTGACGTATTGAACGCACGATGGAATGGCATGACACTAAGCGTGTGTTCCAATGTGCAGGTCCGGCATAGCCTTTTTGCCAATGCGCAGACAAATGGAATTTTCAGTGAAGCTTCTTATGATATATTTGTAGAAAACAGCACGATTGTGGGGAATGGAGCGGCGGCAATCCAAGCCAATGCGCAACTTTCTGGTTCCGCAAATACGAATCGCATTGATTCATTCATTGCAATAAGCAATTCAATCTTATGTGCCTCTGGCCTGCGTGTCCCGATTTATAGCGGGTCCGCAAAAATATATGGCAACTACAACGATCTTTTTACGGAAAATGGAGCCTTGATTGGGTTGCTCTCAAGCAGTTCCTTGGGTAAGGAACTCGGTTCGGTGAATGCCTGGTATAATGAGTATGGGCAGGAATCGGCTTCTCTATCGCATGATCCACAATTTGTTGATTCTCGACGGTTGAATTTCCATCTCCAGAGTACTGCTGGGCATTGGACATCCTCTGGTTTTGTCAATGATGATTCGACATCTGCTTTGCTGGATGCAGGGAATCCCACTGTTGCCGTGGGGGAAGAGCAGGCGCCGAATGGTGGGCGTATCAATTTGGGACGTTATGGTGGGACGGATGAGGCCTCGAAAACTCCTGATGAGGGGGCTTTGGTGCTGATTTCATTGAACGATGGAGGCAAGGCAAGTGGCGAAGCATTCCCGATCACTTGGCTGGCCCGTGGGGCGATTACCAACCAGACGTTGAAGATTGAATATTGGAATGGTTCCGCATGGCAGACGTTGGCGACGGATGTCGCAGTTTCTGCTGGTAGCTGGTTGTGGAATACGACATCATTGTCTCCTTCTGTGCAAGGAAAGTTGCGGCTGACAGCATCTGATGGGACAGTGGTCGAGAATGATAGTACTTACTGTTTTTCTGTGCGCAATGAGGGGGACACCTTCAAGTTCTATATCAATGATGCATCAACGTCTGGTGACCAATATTGCACGAAAATAGGGGCAGACGCGAATGATGGGCTGACACCTGCCACTCCGATGGCAAATTTGAACACTTTGCTTACGAAGTATGATTTGGAGGCGGGGGACACGGTCTATGTTGATGTGGGGACCTATAGGACAGGGGCGACACCATGGCAGATTTCACAGGCAGATACTGCGGGAGATGACAACAGCGATCCGGTTATCATTCAGGGGCCGACAAATACTTTGTTTGGTGGGGCAATTCTTGATCGACAGGGCTTCCCACGCGGATTGCAGGTTTCATACGGAATCGGGCTTGAAGTTCGCAATCTTTGCGTTTCCAATGCAAGTGAGGTAGCTTTTGCCGTCCAAGATAGTTATGGCGTGCGTCTGATTGGTGACGTGGCTGAAAATGTCGGTACGGGCTTTATCCTTTCATCGGGAAGTGGAGTTAGTGTTGAGCACTCCGTTGTCTTCGGTGCGGATGTAGGGGCATCCATTTCGACTGCACCTGCTAATAACACGAATGCAATCGATCCTCGAGTCATGCATTGCCTCTTCTGGAACATCAGACAGGCAAATGTGTCGGCTTCTGGGCAGCGAACTGTTTATGCTAACCACAACATTTATTCCATCGAACCTGGTGGCTATGTATACAATGTGGATCGTCGGACTCATTTTGTTTCCGATTTCAATGCCTTTGTCCTTGATGGAGGGGATCGGGTTTCAAGGCGAATTAACGAATCTTCTGTCTCGCCGGTTCCTGACATCTTTGAGACAGTAGGCGATTGGGCGACTGAGAGTGGAAACGACCTCCATTCGTATGAAGGATATCCCCTCTTCGTGGATGTCGATGGGCGTGATTTCCATTTGAAGAGCACAGCAGGACATTATAATCTGAAGACGAAAAAATGGGTGAAAGATAATGAGGATTCGCCGTTGATTGATGCGGGAGATCCGGATGAAGATGTAGGGGAAGAACCCGGTCCCAACGGAGGGCGTCGGAACATTGGCCTATACGGTGAGACGAGTCAGGCGTCAAAGTCGGGGACGTCTGGGCATTATGTGTTGCTGTCATACAACCGAGGCGGGTTAGCACAGGGACGTGTGAGCCTGACGTGGAATGCATTAGGTGCGAGTACCAATTCTACCGTTAGGATTGAAGTGTCCGCAGACAATGGTGCGAACTGGACAACGATTGGGCAAGGTGTTGCTGCAACATTTGGGGAGGTGTTGTGGAACAGCACAACATTTGCTTCAGGTCCGCTTTATCGCTGGCGCATCGTTGATGAGGGGGGACGCTATGCTACGGTAGAATCGCAATTGCCTTTTATCGTCCACAACAAGGGGATTGAGTTTTATGTGAACGACGACACCGTTGAAGAAGGGGATTACTGCACAGCGTTGGGAAATTCCGAAAATGATGGATTGTCTCCAGCGACGCCGATGCGTTGGCTGTCCGATGTTGTGTCGACTTATCGTCTTACGGCCGGAGATGTTGTCTATGTGGATGGAGGTCGTTATCAGACAGAAGAGACAGTTCCCTTTGATGAGTTGGATTCTGGAAAGTTATCCCGACGTGAGGGAGAGTATATTCGAATCCAAGGACAGACCAATGAACAGGTCGCCAGGACCCTCTTCCTCAATCCATTGAATGACCGTCCGATGGTCGAATTTCGGGATGCATACGGAATTCGGCTGAGCAATATTCAGATGATCGGTGGCAGCAACAGTGTGCGGGCAACGTCCAGTTATTTTATTGAATTGGATGGAATCCAGGCTTCAAGTGCTCAGATCGGGCTTTTGGCGTCTTCGTCGTCCAATCTGTGGGTGACGCATTCCTCCATCGTGGGGATGAAAGATTCAGCCATTGATTTTTCAGCTTCAGGTCTCATGTACCATAGCCTTTATGTCGAGAACAGCGTTCTGTGGTCAAATCGATATGGGGTGCATTTGAACAGTGGGTATGTGTATGTGACGAATTCGGTTATCTCGGCGCTTGGACGTGGAGATTTTGCGTATTATATCCATACTGATCTGCCGCAACATCAAGTATTGTCCGATTATAATGCGGTTTATGTGAAAGATGGTGCGGCTGCGGGAATGCAGAGTGGCCAAAACGCAACTGCACGAACCACATTGTATACCCGTGTATCGGCGTGGGCTGTCGGAGAAAAGCAGGATACGCATTCACTTGCACAGGAGCCTGGATTCGTTGATGCGGGGGCTTCTGACTTCCATCTGAAGAGCGTGATGGGGTATTGGACAGGGACTGAATGGGCATATTCGAATGGGTCATCGCCACTGATTGATGCGGGGACTCCGAGTAATTCTTCTTGGGTGAATGAACCCGACCCGAATGGGCGGCGGGTGAATATTGGAATGTATGGAGGTACATCACATGCGTCGAAAACTCCTGAGGCCGGTTGGCTGACCCCTTTGGTTTTGGTGGATGGGGGTAGCGCTGCCGGGCAGGTGGAATTGTTCTGGCAGGCTGGCGGTGCTGCTACAAATGATTCTGTTTGCATTGAGTATTCCCCCGATGATGGGGTGACATGGCAGACGGTTGTCAGTGGATGGCCGTCGACAGAGGAAAGCTATGTTTGGAATTCGACGGCTTATGGATCGTCAGCCTTGGGGCTTTGGCGCCTTTATAGCGAACGTGATCCATCCATTGTTGGCACAACGATGAACCCGTTTGTCTTGCGAAACGGCGAGAGCATCCCATATTACGTGAATGATCAGCTTGACGATGGGGATGTTTACTGTACGGCGGCAGGCGATGATGCAAACGATGGGTTGACACCAGAAACGCCGAAGGCATCGTTGCAGGCTATTCTCGCCAGCTATGAGTTGGCTGATGCCGATGTGGTATATGTCGATTCCGGTCGGTACAATGCCGGTTCGCCGCCAGTCACGATTGACGGAACGGATAGCGGACATGATGACCTGTATGTGACTATTCAGGGGAGCACGAATCCAGTTGCGCGGACGGTATTCCATGGACAGAACTCGGATGCCTGTGTGTTCAATCTGGCCTATGCTGAAAATGTAAAGTTGAAAAACCTCGTCTTTGAAAATGCCCAAGAGGGGGTGACGATGACGATGTGCATCAACTGCCAGATCGAAGATGTGCGGATTCAGTTGAATCGTTCGCGGGGAATGACGTTGGATCGGTCC
>JAEEGL015861927.1_pt1 | contig 11754 bp, 11 predicted proteins | sample 9134231 | NCBI WGS metagenome assembly JAEEGL01 (sample SAMN16246548, study PRJNA631951) | gut metagenome | biome: gut microbiome; feature: rumen; material: fiber-attached | host: Bos | place: Iran: Karaj | collected 2018-10
GGAATCGCCACACAGGTTGTAATGACGCGCCGCATCGGCATCGGGAGAAACAACTTCTTTAAATAATGGCGCAGCACCCGGAAAACCAGCTTTTCCTTATATTCCCGGTTGATTGCCCGGCTGTTTCGGCTAAGGATATGCGTCTGCTCTACAGCACGCTCATAGGAAAAAGCGGCAAGACTTTGATAAAGCATGGAACGTTCGCAGTGGAAAACAATGATTACACCGCAAATTCGCTCATGTATCGTCACTTGCTCAACGCCGGGCAATGCCAGCAACCAGGCTTCAAGCAAATCCGCCTGTTCCATACTCATATCAGGCTGTACTGCACGCAGCCTCACACGTCCCGGGCTCTCATGCAGAATCTGAAACTTCATCAGGCTTTTGTTGTATCTTCGATAAAAGCTGCTTTATGCTCGGCTGTTCGGGCTTCATTGATTGCCTTGGCATCGGCCAGAATGTCTGAACAATTTTCCTGCACAATTTCCACATCGCGCATAACCTGATCTTTGCAGCGCAGTACCGCGGCTGTGGTGTGGGTATATACTTTCTTTGCTTCTTTGCTGCCAAGGAGCTTAAAGCCATAGGAGCCGAACAGAGTTCCGCCCACAAAGAGAGCAATTTTTCCGGTTGTTGTCATTTTAGTATCCTCCTACTTTTGTTTAATTCATAATTTTATATGGCGTTTTATCAGTCAGTCGTACTAATCCTGGAATGAAAGAGATTTCTGTTCTGCTTCAAAAGAATTGAATCCGTTCTGCATCATTTCATTTCGGATACTTTCATGCTGGCGATATAAATGATCCGCGAGTTCGTTGCCGTTCTTAGACAATTTGACTGTCGTTTCTTCTCCGCGATTTACAAGACCGTATTTTTCAAGACGATTAAGTGCGCTTCGCACGAACGCACTGCTTCGACCTAAAAACTGACTGATATCTATGATTCGTACACTATAGTAGCGTTTGGATAAAATCAGAATTGCCTCCAGAATTCTTGCAGATTGATCTTTCACCAAAAGGCTAAGCAAATGGTCTTGTTTTCTCTTTTCTGTACTCTCTGTGAAAATAACCTGTTCACCCTGGATCTGCCTTGCAATACTCCTGAAATTATTTCCGCGATTGACGGTCTCGCAGATTGATTCCTCTGCTTTTCGTTCTCCCAGCTCTGTCAGATGTATCAGATGATCACTGTCAACAGTGATATATCCGTCCTTTTCCAGTGCCTTTATTGCAACAGAGACAGATGGACGGCTCAGCATCATTTCTCTTGCAATATACGATGCACGTACAGCGCCGTAGGATGCCAACATATAGATTGTACTAAGATATTCTTTTGCCTTCTTTTCCCGCACAGTCCATCCTCCCACCAAAGTAAAACTGATTACATTAATTCTGTTACGACTCCGCTGTCCATCCGGAGGGCGTGGTCGGCAAATTTCAAGGCGTCGGTTTCGTGACTGACTATCAGTACAGATGTATTTTCCTCTGCCGCTTTCCGAAAGCAGCGGAAAACCAGGTCTGTATTCTCATCATCCAGATCGCCGGTGGGTTCATCCGCCAGAATGACAGGTGGATGCATACAAAGCGTTCTTGCGATTGCTGTGCGTCGGAGTTCTCCGCCGGAAAGCTCTGCGGCCCGCACATCCTTAAGGTGATGGATATTCAGCGTCTCTATCCACTCCTCTACGAGATCCCGCTGCATTGCTGTCTCATATATCGTAGCGGGAAGGAGAATATTTTCCATCACTGTCAGAGTGTCAAGAACACTCCGAGACTGCGGCACAATACCGATGAAGCGATTACGCAGCTTTGAAAGTTCCCTGTCTGACAAGCTGTAGAGTTCTGTATCATCCAGCCAAATTTTCCCCTCGGTTGGTTTGAGGAGACCTGCGAGCATGTGAAGCAGTGTCGTCTTTCCTGAACCGCTTCTCCCGCAGAGAACTGTAATCGTCCCCGGCTCCAACGTGATGGAGACCGGTTTGACCGCATAGAAATAGTTGGCTCCGCCTGTTTTTCTGAAATACTGTTTGCAGATCTGTTCAGCTTTGAGCACCATGTCAGTTTCCCTCCCGCAATGCGATCCCCGGGTCGACTCGGCTCAGCCGGAAAGATGCCCAGATAGAAGCAGCAGCTCCAATGATCACTGTAGCAGCCAAAGAGCCGAGTGCCAGCAGAAGAACGGTTGAAATTACCGGCCGCAGATAGGGGAGGCTAAGCTTCGTTTCAATCAATGTGGTAAATGGAAAAACAATCATCGAAGCACTCAAAACACCCAGCACGCCGCCCGCCAGGCTGCATAGCGCAGATTCCTTCAGGACCAGTCCGCTCAGCAAGGAGCGGGATGTTCCCAGCAGACGGAGCACTGCAAACTCCCGCTTTCTTTCCCCGGCTATCATAGCAAAGGCGATCAGCAGAATTACAAGCGCCAGTACCCAGATCGCTACGATAAGCATCGTGATCGTATTTGAAATTCCGGCGAGGCTGTCCGACACATCTGTAAGCATGCTCTTTGTCCGCACAGCACTGCATTTGCGTGTATGACCCTGGATTTTGCTGTTGACCTGGCTGATGTCATACCCTTCCCGAACTTTTACATAGATGGCTGAAAGCACATCATCGTCCGGGTCACTCGTCACTTTGTGGGAAACACCTTTCGCTTCAGCGGCTTTCAAAAGAGTTTTCATGGTGCTCATATTGCAGTAAACCGCAGTATCAAGTCCGGTACCGGTCGCAGCGAGTCTTCCGACAACTTTGCAGCGCTCATCATAAATACGGATGGTTTCCCCGATGCCTGCTTCGACCTTGCAACCGACCATAACATCGAGATCATCCAGATCCATTGAATAGCTTTGTTCGATCCACGGCCGGACAAAAAAATCCGTCTCCGGGTCAAAGCCTATAACCTGGATCTTAACTGAGCAGCAGTCTGCTTTCAACGATGCGAGAAACACCTGTGGAGCTGCAACTTCCACACCCTCGACTTCCCGAACACGTTCCAGATTCTCCGCATCCATGTAAAAGGCCCCTGTTGTTCCCTGCAGCAGCATATTTTGAAAGCTGACCTTCGACTGTGCTGAAGACGGTACAACTATGATGTCGGCGCCGAGGCGGGATTCCAGGCTGTTCAAGCCCTGCCGCAGCGACATCACAACGATGGAACCGCCAAAAACCGATAGTGCCAGCAGCGCTGTAAGCGCAACCAGAGCAGCAGTGCGCCCAGGTCTTCGCAGCAGGTTTCGGATTGGAAGCGTACGAATGTTCATGCCTGCCTTCCAGCCTTTCTCCGTTCCAGGAAAAATCCGATCAGCGATACCGTTCCGATAATCGCGCAGAGAATTATCATGGCAGGCTGCATCAGCGCACGGCAACGCATAGTCGCCATGTGGCAAAGATCGATCAGCGTGCCCGGGATCAAACATCCCAGAATCGCTGTCAGAAGCATCGAGCCGTATATTCCCTGACGAATCCGGCTGTCTCCGCAAAGCAGGGCGAAAAGGCTTTCTGCCATGAGAAGAAGCCCGATTCCGAACAGTGCCTGACCAGCCCAGTGACAGGCGCCAAAGCCTCCGTCTTCGTGAATACAGGCTCCGAGGAAACTGACACTGCCTGCTGCAATGACCGCGGAAAGAACAAAGCTGCACAACGCACAGATGGAAAAGTGTTTCATCGTGAAGACCCTTTCGTTATTTACCGAAATTCTCGTTGATTACTTCTCTTGCAACTTTACCATGTTCCAGCACAATAGTGCGCTGAGCCGCTTCGGCTACCTCCGGGTCATGCGTGACAACAATCAATGTGGTGCCTTCGTCATGGAGCTGACGGAACAGATCGAGGACGATGTTCTCATTGGCCTCGTCCAGATTACCCGTCGGTTCATCCGCGAGGATCAGCTCCGGATGATTAATGAGTGCACGTGCCACACAAACGCGCTGCTGCTCACCGCCGGAGAGCTGGCTCGGCAGATGCTTTGCACGTTCACGCAGACCAACTCGGCCGAGAGCTTCAAGCGCTTCTTCCTCATCCGGCATGGAGTGGTAGTACTGGCTGACCATGACATTCTCGACGGCAGTGAGATAGTTCACCATATGAAACTGCTGAAAGACGAGGCCTATCTTATCTCGCCGAATGTCGGTCAGTGCCTTGCTGTTCTCTCTGGAGATATCTACACCGTCCAGCAATACTTCTCCCGAAGTGGGCTTGTCCATGCATCCGATAATGTTCATCATGGTGCTCTTGCCCGAGCCTGAAGGCCCCATGATAGCGACCCATTCGCCCTTGTCCACATGAATATTCACATTGTCCAGAGCTTTCAAATCTCCGTAGATTTTTGAAACATTCTTTAATTCCAGAAGACTCATGGTATTTCTTTCTCCTTAAACTTATTCTCCCTTGAGGACCAGTGCCGGATCGATAGCGACGGCACGTTTGATCGGCAGCAGACAGGAGACCGCTGCGATCAGCATCGAAAGGGCCAGCGTAACAGGCAGCAACAGCGGCTGAAACGTGATAGAGGAACCAAACACATTTACACTCACGACCTCGGCAAACACAAAACCAAGCGCAGCACCGAGAAGGCCACCCAGCCCCCCGAGGAACATGCCTTCGCCCAGAAACTCTGCCCGGATTGAACTGTCCGGTGCCCCGAGGGCCTTGCGGAGGCCAATCTCACGGCGCCGCTCTGACACGACCGCCATCATTGTAGTCGAGACACAGATCATAGTAAGCAGCAGCACAACCACTGTTACAAGGAAAACCAGTGCCTGAAGTTTACCCAAAACAGCGGTCTCCGAACGGGTCACACGCTTGACGAGCCGTGCCATAATCCCGGTATCCGACTCATCGATAGCACTGACATAGGCGTCAAGCTGTTCAGCATTTGCTGATACACTGAGTTCCGTAACATCAAGTGTCCGATCCTGAGTGAGATCTTCGAGATCCCTGAGGTTCATGTAGATATAAGATTCTTCCTCACCGCCGGTAACCAGAATACCGGTTACGTTGTAATATCCGGAACGTTCCGAGACAGCAGATCCCTTTTCCATGCTTCGTGCGTTGTTGAGTGCATCCACAACAGCTTGAGAGGATATGGTTGCACCGGAAATTGCATCCACATCCTTTCCCAGGGTAACAGGAAGTGTTTGCCCGAGGAAACGTGACTGAAAGTTTTTATCCGACTCCACCTGTCCGCCAATCTCCGGAGTTTGAGAGGAGGCATCGATGTCAAGGCCTGCGATTTTCCCTTCGTTATCGAGAGTTGCCTCAACAACGACAATACCGGCATTGAAACCTTCGGCGCTGCCGCTGAGCTTTGCACCCGGCACCCAGTCGTCAGAGGCATTCTCATGAATTGTAATAACGGGCCGATAGGTCAGTTGAATGTAGCTGCCGACTTTTGCCCCGATGGTATCTGCTATTTCCTTTCCAACAAGGATTTCTTTGTCTGCTTGCGGATATTCTCCTTCCACACTGAAGTAAGGACTTGTTTTCTGCACCTGTTCAAAATCCGTTCCCGCCGTTGTAAAGGACTGCTGGCGGCTCGTCATGTCCAGGCGCACGTAGCGATACGGTGTTGCACCGATCAACTGAGGCTCCGGGATCATTCCGAGGACCTCCTGCAGAGAATCCGTTGTGAGGCTCTCACCATCCTTCGCCAGAAGGATCATATTCGCTCCGTAGGAGCGAAATTGAGCTCCCATTTGTCTGGGTATATCGTAGTAAATCGTCACGAGCCCCGAGAGAATCGTTGCTCCGATTGCAATGGACAGCAGCGCAATCAGCATACGGGAACGTCTGCGAAGGAGCGAGGCGGTAATCATCCGCAGGAACATTTTTCTCTTTGTCATATAGTGCTCCTCCCTTATCAGTGTCCACCGTGGAGCACTTCAGCCGGGCGGAGCCGCAATACCGTCCGAATAGCAGGGAGACTGCCTGCCATTGTGACTAATGAAATCAGTGCTGCTACGATGGGGATAACTTTCAGTTTCATCTCAACCGCCGAACCGAACACACTGTGACCGATCAGCTGGGCGAAGCCGAAACCCATGAAGTATCCAATGATACCGCCAATCAGAGCAGTGATCAGGATCTCCACAATGATTACGCCTGTGATGGATCGGTCTCTTGCACCGATAGCTTTCAGCAGACCAATTTCCTGAGCACGCTCCATGACGCTGGCTGTCACCAGATTGGAGATGCCGAGAGCGGAACCCACCAGGCTGAGCGCCGTGATGAGGATCATAAGCAGCTGGGTCTTCTCAAGGATTGTACCTTCGCTTTCAGCTACCTGCCGCACCGCCGAAGCAACTGAGTTCGGGATCGCTTCCTGAATCTGATAGCAGATAGCACTGACATATGCCGTGCAATACCAGGTCTCGTAGTCACGGCCGCTGAGTGCCTGCGGATTTTTGGCCGCGCGGCGGGCGAGGTCGTTGTCCGGCGTGGTGATCGCCGAGACCTCAATGGAAGCAACCTTTCCTTCCCGATCTGTAAGTTCCTGCACGAGGTCTAAGGTTGTAAAAATCTGCTGGTCTTCATCACCGCCGGCATCATAAATACCGGCAATCACGACGTCTTTCGATCCCTGAGCGGTAATGAGTGTAACCGTGTCCCCTGCGGACCAACCCTGCTGCTGTGCGAGGACAGTGCCGACCATGATCTTGCTGTCGGCATTTTCGTCCTTTTCGTCGATCCATTTGCCTTCTGTCACATCCCACCAGGAGCGCATGCCGATTACACCGGCGTCCAGTTCCTCTCCGGTGGGCAGGGACAGGTGATGATTGAACCAGGTTCCGATCGCCTTTGCCGTGCTCTCGTCAGGGAGCGTCACCGCACAATCCAGAAAAGGGGTGAAGTCCACGATGTTGAAGGCCCAGAATATGGTTTTGATTTTTCCGAGATCTTCCTCTCGAAGATAAGAAACATTCAGCTCTTCTCCATTCTCCCCAATATCATAGATGTCGGAAAGCAGAGACGAATCTTTCGGTTTGACAACGATATTTGCACCATAGGTTTTGAGTTCCTGGTTCACCTTGTCGCCGACATCCATCATAACGTTCAGCATACCGGTTGCAAGAGAGGCGCCGAGTGCAATCGTGAAAGCAATCAGCATCATTTTGCCTCGTTGATGAAACAGCACTCCCCGGATCATTTTAAAAAGCATATGTTTTTAAGCCTCCTTTACCGGAATTCCCGCTCACCGGCGAGAATCTCCGGGAGAGAGAACACAAGATTTCCGTTCCTCACCTCGTAGCTGATCGGAATCGGATTGCACCCGCCTTTGAAACCGATGGTGTTGATGTTCATGACGACGTCGCAGCGTCGGCACACAACCTGTCCGTTCCGCTCAAAATAACCTGCGTTCCCGCAGACCTCACAGGCGTCCAGACCGGTGCCAAAGCTTGCGGAACCCGGTTTCTTTACGACGATCCAGCGGATGTTTACACCGTTTTCCGTCTGATACTCAAACCGGTGGAGATGTCCATCCGAAACCGTTTCCATCGGGATCAGGATCTCCTCCCCCTCAACCGTGTAGGTTTCCGGCGGAGAAAGCTCGATGACACGGGTGTCGTACTGTTTTACCAGACTGAGGATCAGAACAATCACGGCAAGAAATACTGCTGTTGTGACCGCGAGTCTCCTGTGCTTACGGTTCCTTGCCCGGAGCTTCCGGTGCTGTGCAGGGTTGTCATAGGACTCCGTGACTCTTGTGTTTTCCGCAAAGAACAGCAGTGTCAGCATCAGCACCAGTACAGCCACACTCCAGATGAACAGCATGGAATTCTTGGAAGCGAACTGCGTCAGCTTACGGATCCAGCCGTATTCCTCTACACTGTATTTTATAGGCCATTTCAGCCATTTCGCGCGGCTGACAAAGGGGACAAAGAAATAGCAGAAACAGTAGAAAGCATTCCACATCGTTCCAAGAACAAGAACAAGTCTCGGAACTTTTGATTTTTTTATCTGCAATGCGCACTCATAAAGCAGATGCGCATAAATCGCCAAAACAACAAGCGCAAGCGCCCATCCGAGCAGCCGCTGCATATAATACCAGGACCAGTAGCCGTTGCCCATGGTGTTGAAATTGAAGGGATAGCCCATCACGCCGGGCAGCTTGAAGAAAATCCAGGCTGCAGAGAGTCCCGCCCCTGCCAGGCACAGGAGCCATTCTCCGAAAGTTAAAGGTTCGGAATCGGCTTCCCGTTTTCTCCGTCCAAACAACAGCAGAAACAGGAGAAAAGCCAGTGTAAAGCCCATGATGATCCCATAGATCACATGGTTCCAATGGCTTGAAATGATGCGATTTGAAGTGTTCTTGAACCAGGCAAGTACTGCTGATGCGAGGATACCAAGAGATATACCAGTCCAATTGGCTCCCCAGCCCTTTTTGCCAAACTGTCTTCCCAGTGCGGCGTGCATCAGCGAGACGAAGGTGACCGGAAGAAAAAGATCCTGCGTCACCATCCATAAATATTTCAGCATAGAATCATGCCTCCAGATACTACATTACAGAAAACAGGGACAATCCGAAAAACGCGCTTACTGCTGACACACAATACCCCGCGTATTGTGTGTCAGCAGCTTCGTTTTTAAGTCTTTAAATAATCGGAATCAGCAGAAGATATTACCACTGCTTGACAAACTCCCATTCGGTCCAGGTAGCCGTGAGGGGTTCAGTCCAGAATTCGTCAGCTTCGACGCCGGTTTCATCATCAACATGAAGCAGATAGCCGTTCTCACCAGGGCTCTTGATGGAAAGGGTGATATCATACAGACCGTCCTTCAGGGCGATGTTGTTGCCGTAGTGCGGGCCGTCGGAAGCAGCCATAGGCATCATGGAACCATCCAGCACCTTCTCACCGGTTGCGTGATCATAGATCACATAGTCAATGCTCAGGTAGGGGACCCAACCGTCAACCGGGAAGCTGTAGGGATTTTCATTGGCAGTGAGATCCACCTCGATGTGGAGGTCGGAGCCCTCTTTCGGAGTAGCACTCTCCACCGGAGCCATGTCAACAGGCTGGAAGTAAACCATGCTCATGGTCATAAAGCCGACTTCCTGCTCACCCTCAACACCAAGTTCGAACTCATCAAATCCGGCTTCTTCCTCTGCAAAAGCAACGGCGCCAAGGCTGAAAACCATCATAGCAGACAGCATAACTGCGAGAAATTTTTTCATTTGAAGATCCTCCAATTATTGAATTTATTCTTTGCCCCTAAAGAGCGGTTCTATTGCCGGGACAGCATACCGCGGGGGAATACTGTCCGGAACAGCAGTTTTGTCAGGCCTCTTTAGGCCCGTTTTTTGCGGTGAGTTCCGCACGCAGCGCATCCATCTTTCCGCGATAGTGTGCAACCAGAAACGTCACAAGTAAAACAATGCCGAGAATGAGCTGCGGTACCAACGTCTCAAGCCACGGGTAAATACCGAAGATTTGGATCACATCGTTCTCCGGGATTGCCGGCACATTCATCGTCAGGTCGAAGACGTTGCCTTCTGCAAGCTCCTTGATACCTCCGCCGAGGAAACTCACACACATCACGGCCATCAAAATGCTGGTTGCCGTGAAGAACACTTTGATGGGGAGCCTGATCGACAGTTTTGTAATCGCGAGATATACAAACACCAGAAGAACACATCCTGTGGCAAAGCCCACCCAGACCATGCTGGGATTGCCTTCGTTCAGCATTGGCTGGTAAAAGAGCACTACTTCTGCACCCTCACGGAAGACACTGAGGAAAGCAGTAAAAGCCAATGCGAAGCTGCTGCCTGTCTCCACAGAGCTCTGAACTTTATCGTCGATGTAGCGACTCCAGGAAGCGGCCTCCGCTTTCGAGATCATCCAGTTCGAAACATAGAACAACACGCAGACAGCAATCAGTGCTGTAATTCCCTCGATGACCTCCTGGCTTTGTCCAGCACCGGTCCATACGCGTTTCAGCCAGGAGAGGAACCATGCGGCAACAAAGCTCATTACGATACCGAGGACAGACCCGATATATACGTTCTTAAGCGTCTTCTGATTTCCGCTCTTTACGAGGTAAGCGATCATACCGGCAATAACCAGAATAGCTTCCAAACCCTCACGCACAATTATTCCAAACGCACCCAGGAAAGTAAGGAGCCGAGGATCGCTCTGAGCAGCACTCTCTTCTTCCATCTGTGCCGCGAGAGCTTCCGCTGCGGCTTCTGCCGCAATTGCCCGGGCTTCCTCTTCCTTGGCATCCAATGCCTTTGCCATTTTCAGAACATCATTCTTTGCACTATCGGTGCTGGTTCGATATTTGTTCTTCTGATACTTCTCGGATGCAGATGAGATAAGACTGCGCAGCGCAGTAAAGTGCGCGTCCATCTTCTGCCGGTCTTTTAATGAAAGGTCTGTGTAGATTTTGTGGCTCAGCCCGGATTCCTCATAGACTGTATAGAAAGCGGTATTGACGTTGTCTGTAGCCGCTTCAAAATCCTTGTCCAGATATCCCATATAGGCCGTATCCAGCAGTTCCTTCACAAGTGATGCTGCCTCATACCAGCTTTCATACTTCGCTGCAGCGTTCGGATCAGCGGAAAAATCCGCATAGGGATCTGAGTCCACGAGTTCTCCGTGGAGATAGTACTTCATCTCACTGAGGGCTCCTCCCTGCAGAGCAGCGAGCTTGTTGCCATCTTCCCGGATCATGCTTTTAAGCTTGGTTAGCGCGGATCGGACCTTGACCTTGGTATCGAGATCGGTATTATCCTTCTTTACCGCCGCCTTGCAGGTTGAGAACTGCATTTCCACTGCGTTCTTGCGGTTGCCGGACACATAACTCATCGTCTGACGCTCAAAGCCTGTCGTCTCATAGACGCGAAAATATGCATTGCTGACACTGTCATAAGCTGCTTTCGCATCACCATCCAGGTAATACTCAAAGGCCGCATCGAGATATTTATCAATCTCATCCGCCGCATCTGCCCAGCGAGATGAAGGCTCATCCGCAAAGACTGCTGTTCCCGCCAAAGTGGAAATCAGGGAGGCCAGTATCAACAGAATAAGAAGACTTCGTTTCATTTTCTCCATGAAAAACCCTTCCTTACTTCATGTTTATAGTTGCAAGTGTTTATCGTAATTATCTAACATTTCCAAGTACTATCTGTTTAAAAAAACTAACAGATAGTTAGATCTGTCTAACTTAAACTCAAAATAACAAATCGTACGGATAACCCACACGATTTTTCAAATAACACTATGAATAACCTTTTGTAAGACTCGCCAAACAGAAAAGCTTAAGACAGGATGACACATCAATTTTGTGCTGATTGAAGCGATTAACATTGTTTGGATGCGTGAAGTATAGCATCTTTAACATAGGTTGTCAATAACTAACCACTGTTTATTTATTTTTTCTCTTATCTCGCTCCTGTTTCAAATTTCCCGGGGTTTCTTGTTCCCTCAATAGCAGGCTTGCGCTAAAGGACATATAATACATGTCAGAAAAAAATTCATAGGAATTCATAGGATATAAAGCAAAAACAAAGCCGGTTTCCCGGCTGAAGTCAAATAGAATTCAATCATTCTCTTTGTTCTGGTACGCTTCTTCTACTCCAAGTTCGGTATAGATCATGCCGTTTCTTCCACGATCGGAGCGCATGAGGGATATCGTGCTGACGGTCATGGTTGCCGGTTGAACCTGTATTCCCGGCATCTTTCCGGAGGCTTTCCGGATCAGTGTGATATGCGGGGAGAACCGCTTCCGGTCAAAGGGAATCTCGCTTTCGGCA
>JAEEGL015875516.1_pt1 | contig 11754 bp, 10 predicted proteins | sample 9134231 | NCBI WGS metagenome assembly JAEEGL01 (sample SAMN16246548, study PRJNA631951) | gut metagenome | biome: gut microbiome; feature: rumen; material: fiber-attached | host: Bos | place: Iran: Karaj | collected 2018-10
AGCTGCGCGGCGGCACCGAGCAGAAGGCTCTTTGGGTTGGCAAGCAGCGGGCCGAAGTCCGTCATCGCACCGACGCCCATGAAAATCAGCGAGGGGTAAATGCCCGCCTTGACACCGATGTAGAAGAAGTCAAGCAGACCGCAGTGACTCATGATGTGGCCGTAGCTGTGGTAGTACGGGCTGGTGGTATCCAGGAACGCCTCCCAGAGTTCGGGGTGGTACAGCGCGTTGGCGCCCATCCCGATAAAGTAGCTCAGGTTCGACAGCAGGCAGCCGAACGCAATGCCGCAGAGCAGCAGGGGTTCGAACTTCTTGACGATGCCCAGGTACAGCAGTACGAAGGCAATCAAGATCATTACGATGTTCTTCCAGCCGCCGTCCGTAATGAAGAAAGCCGCAAAGCCGGATTCAAGTGCCAGCTTTTGCAGGACACCCATAATTTCCATACGGGCCTCCTTTAACCGAGCACGACGAGCGGAGCACCCGTTTCCACGACGGCGCCCTTCTGGGCGACAACCTGTTTGACCGTGCCGTCGCAGGGTGCGGCAACCTCGTTCTCCATCTTCATGGCTTCAATGATCACCAGCACGTCGCCGGCCTTGACGGCCTGGCCGACGGCTACTTTCACCATCAGCACGTTGCCGGGCAGCGGCGCATCAACGCGTGTGCCGGCGGCAAGGGCTCCGCCTGCAGGGGCGGCAGGGGCTGCTGCAGGGGCTGCAGCTGCGGGTGCGGCTGCAACAGGGGCAGCTGCGGGCGCGGGGGCGGCGGGAGCGGCCAGTTCATACTCGTCCACGAGCATGGCTTCGCCTTCCTCAACCTCAACTTCATAGACGCGGTTATTCAGCGTTACTTTATACTTCATCTTCAGTGACCTCCCTGATGGAAATAAAGCGGAGTTCGTTGATGGGTTTTCCAAGCGAATCGGCTACAATGGCCATCACCATGGCGGCGTCGCGGGGATCGGTGTTGTAGAGTTTGAAATCACCGGCGGTGCCGGGAGCGGGGGGCGCCTTGACAGCCGGGGCGGGCGCCGCGGCCGGTGCTTCAGCAGCTGCGGCTGCGGCAGGTGCGGCTTTTTTCCGGGTCATGATTTTGCCCATGACCAACACCACGCACATCAGCAGCACCAGACCGAAGAACACAACGCCGTAGCCGAGCAGGGCATACCCGCCTGCAGTCGGCAGGGAGATGTTGATAAGGTCGTTCACGTGTTTCCCTCCCGCTTACAGCTGCTCGATGGAGTAGCGGACCTTCTTCTCCTCGGCTTCCTTGCGCTGCTGGAAGAACTTCTCGGCAACCTGCGGGAAGGAGATATAGCTCAGCACGTCCTCTTCGCAGCGGGCGGTGTCGCCAAGCTGCTCCGCAGCCTTCTCGTACACGTCGGTGGGAAGGGTGTCGGCGTAGCGGCCCTTGAGGGGCTCCTCACCGTTCAGAATCTTGGCCTGAATCTCCGGGTTGATGGGCGCGGGGGTTCTGCCGTACTCGCCGCGGCAGTAAGCCTTGATCTCGGCACCGACGTTCTTGTAGCGCTCGCCGGCCAGAACGTTCTGCACGGCCTGGGTTCCGACCAGCTGGCTGGTCGGGGTGACCAGCGGGGGATAACCCATGTCTTCACGCACTCGCGGAGTCTCCAGGAGGGCCTCGTCAAACTTGTCCAGGGCATTCAGCGTCTTCAGCTGGCTCAGCAGGTTCGAGAGCATGCCGCCCGGAATCTGGTAGGTCAGGCACTGGGTGTCGGTTGCCATAGAAATCGGGTTCAGGGTGCCCTTCTCCAGGAACTCGGCACGGATGGGCTTGAAGTAGTTGGCCATCTTCAGCAGCTTGTCATCGTCCAGGTCGACCTCATAGCCGAACTCGCGCAGCGCGTAAGCCAGGGTCTCGGTGGCGGGCTGGCTGGTGCCGCCCGAGAAGGGGGAGATGGCGGTGTCGATGATGTCGCAGCCGGCTTCGACCGCCTTCAGGCAGGTCATGAACGCCAGGCCCGCGGTGCAGTGGGTGTGCAGCACGACAGGGAGGTCCACCGCGTCCTTAATGGCGGACACGAGGTCGTATGCTTCCTTCGGCGAGCAGATACCCGCCATGTCCTTGATGCAGATGGTGGAAACACCCATCTGCTGCAGTTCCTTCACCATCGAGACATACTTTTGCAGCGTGTGGACAGGGCTTGTGGTGTAGGAGATCGCACCGGAAGCGATAGCACCCTGTGCAACAGTCTCCTCAATGGCGACCTTCAGGTTGTTCACGTCGTTCAGCGCGTCAAAAATGCGGATGATGTCGATGCCGTTGCGAATCGCGGCACGGACAAAGCGGCGCACGATGTCGTCGCTGTAGTGCTTGTAGCCAAGGATGTTCTGGCCGCGAAGCAGCATCTGCAGCTTGGTGTTGGGCATCTTTGCCCGGATCTTTCTCAGGCGTTCCCAGGGGTCTTCATTCAGGAAGCGGAGACAGACGTCAAAGGTTGCGCCGCCCCAACACTCCACAGAATAGAAACCAGCCTGGTCGATCGTTTCAAGGATCCCCTCGAACTGATCATAGGCCATGCGCGTTGCGATCAGGGACTGACCGGCGTCACGCAGCACGGTTTCGGTAAACTGTACTTTCTTCATCCGTTATCCTCCTGCCGGTATAAAGTTTATTGGTTCACGGGGTCTGATAGTCCGGATTTTAACCGGAATGTAACACTTCTATTATAATACCTTTTTTCCGGTGTTCTGTCAATTGAATGATTGCGAAAAACATGACAAAAATATCGCCGGAGGTGTCAGCCGGAGTCCTGGTTTTGTGCGGTTTTCCGGTACTCAGTGGGCAGCACGCCGTAACTGCTTTTAAATGCTGCGGTGAACTTGCTCTGGCTGTCGTATCCGACCCTGCGTGCGATCTCGGCAATCGGAAGGCCGGTCTCTGAGAGAAGCCTGACCGCCTTTTCCATGCGGTGTTCCTTCATGTGCGCGGCGAGGGAATTTCCGTATACCGACTTGAAAACCGTCTTCAGCGTGGTGGCGTTCACATGAAACTGGTGGGAGAGCGTCTCGATGGTGATCTTTTCATCCAGATGCAAGAGCAGATATTCGTGGATGTCGTGGATCAGAGCAACCTGGTCGGCCCGGAAGTCCGACAGAAGCTCCGCCTCTTCCGGGCAGGTGATCTGCATCGTCTGCTCGATCATATGGTGCAGCAGCTGCGCGGCTTCTCCTTCGCTGGCGCGGTAATACACTTCCTTCCCTTCGCGCCGGCCCGAGATTAGCCCGGTATCCCGGAGGCTGCGCAGATGGTGGGAAACCGCCGGGCTTGACATCTCCAGCAGATCGGCGATGTTGCTGACGCAGGCTTCGCTGTGGCAGAGCATCCAGAAAATGCGCAGCCTGGTCGGGTCGCTGAGCTGGCTGAACAGGTCGGCCACAACGCCGAATTCCCGGGTTCCGGCCAGGGCCTGCTGCAGAAACACACGATCCCGATGGTTCCCGAAACGGGGAGGAGAACAGGGTTCGGACATGAAAGTACCTCCTTTGCTTGGCCCGTTTGGAAGTGTTTTTCTCCCAAACGGAAGAGACTGGGCCGCAGGGCTTGCGCTTCGTTCCGGAGAAAAGTATACTGCGGTCAGAACAAATAAACAAGTGTTTAATTGTTGAAGGGAGAGCGGACATGAAAAAGAACTATAAGATCGAGGTGGACTGCGCCAACTGCGCAAACCTGATGGAAGAGGCCGCAAAGAAGACCCCCGGCGTCGCGGACGCGGTGGTGAACTTCATGACGCAGAAGATGAGCGTGGAATTCGCCGAAGGCGCGGATCCCAAAGCTGTGATGAAGGCCGTGCTCAAAGCCTGCAAAAAGGTCGAACCCGACTGCGAAATCGAGTTTTAAGAAATCTGTTCTGCGGAGATTGCCGATCGAATGATGGGTGACATGACGAGAAAACAGAAGAAGATGCTCCTCAGGATCCTGATTGCCGCCGCGCTGATGATCCTGGTCAATGTGCTGCCCCTGCCTCAGGCGGTTTCGGCTGCGGTATATCTGGTGGCTTATCTTGTCATCGGCTGGGACGTGCTGCGCAAGGCATGGAAGGGCGTTCTCAACCGCCGCCCTTTTGACGAGTGCTTTCTGATGACGGTGGCAACGCTGGGTGCCATTGCCCTGGCTGTTTACGAGAAGAGCGGCGACTATAACGAAGCCGTCGCCGTCATGCTGTTTTACCAGATCGGCGAGTTCTTCCAGTCCTATGCTGTGGGCAAAAGCCGCCGGAACATCACCGAACTCATGGATATCCGCCCGGACTATGCCAACATCGAGCAGGATGGGGGGCTTGTGCAGGTTGACCCCGATGAAATCGCCATCGGAAGCATTATTGTGGTGCAGCCCGGGGAAAAAGTTCCTTTGGACGGCGTTGTGGTGGAGGGAAATTCCACTCTGGACACCGCTGCCCTGACCGGTGAAAGCGTCCCGCGGTCCTGTGATGCCGGGGATGAGATCATCAGCGGCTGCATCAACCTCACGGGCGTGCTGCACATCCGCACCACAAAGGAATTCGGCGAATCGACCGTCTCCAGAATCCTGGAACTGGTGGAAAACGCCAGTTCCCGCAAGTCCCGGTCCGAGGAGTTCATCTCACGCTTTGCGCGCGTCTACACCCCTGCTGTGGTTTACAGCGCGCTGGCACTGGCACTTCTGCCGCCTCTCGTACGTCTTTTCCTGGGCCTTCCGGGCGACTGGCAGACCTGGGTTTACCGTGCGCTGACCTTCCTGGTCATCAGCTGCCCCTGCGCGCTGGTCATCAGCATCCCGCTGAGCTTTTTTGCCGGGATCGGCGGTGCCAGCCGCGAAGGCATCCTCATCAAGGGCTCCAATTATCTGGAAACCCTCTCACAGGTGAAAACCGTCGTTTTTGACAAGACCGGCACGCTGACCAAAGGCGTCTTCGAGGTGAGCGGCGTGCACCACAGCCCGATGGAGGATGCGGAGCTTCTGGAGCTCGCCGCCATGGCGGAGTGCGCCTCGTCCCACCCCATCAGCAGAAGCCTGCAGCGTGCACACGGCGCGGAGATTGATCGCAGCCTGGTGACGGATATTGAGGAGATCAGCGGTCACGGCGTCACAGGCAGGGTGAACGGGCGCTTTGTCGCCGTCGGCAACACAAAGCTTATGCAGCGGCTGAATGTGCCCTGGCAGCCCTGCCGCAGTGCGGGCACCATTGTCCATGTTGCCGTGGATGGCGCCTATGCCGGGCACATTGTCATTTCCGATGTCGAAAAGCCCAACGCTGCCGAGGCGATCCGCGCTCTTCACCGGGCCGGCGTGAAAAGAACCGTCATGCTAACCGGCGATGGCGAGGCGGTCGCCGCCCATGTGGCGCAGCGGCTCGGCATCGACGAATACCACGCCGAGCTCCTGCCCGGCGACAAGGTTACCATACTGGAGGACCTGATGCGGCGCTATCCGCAGGAGAAGCTTGCCTTTGTGGGCGACGGCATCAACGACGCTCCGGTCCTCGCCCGGGCGGATATCGGCGTCGCCATGGGAGCACTGGGCTCCGACGCCGCCATCGAGGCGGCGGACATCGTCCTCATGGACGACGATCCGCTGAAAATCGCGAAAGGCATTTCCATCTCTCGCAAGTGCATCCGTATCGTGTATGAGAACATCGTCTTTGCACTCGTGGTTAAGTTTGGCTGCCTGATTCTCGGCGCGCTGGGCATCGCCAACATGTGGGCTGCGATTTTTGCCGACGTCGGCGTGATGGTGCTTGCCGTGCTGAATGCGATCCGCGCCCTGCGCGTACAAAACTGCTGAAAACAGAAAAGCATACGGGAAAGAGGGAAGCGTGCCGGTACGCTTCCCTCTTTTGCTCTCTGTAGGGATTGTGGAAGAATAAAAACTATGATAAAATAAAACATTATGAAACATGGATGAAAGGGGGAATACCGATGGAGAACTTTATGCTGTCAGCCAATGCGGTTCTGCCGATGTTTCTGCTTCTTGCCGCCGGCTATCTTTCCAAGAGGTTCGGTATCCTATCCCTTGAGGATATCCCGCGCACCAACAGGATTGCGTTCCGGATTTTCCTGCCCTGCCTGCTGTTTTACAACATCTACAATGCGGAACTCAGCTATGCAATCCGGCCGAAGCTGATCCTCTTTGCCGTTTGCGGGGTGCTGCTGGTGTTTGCCGGCGCCGTATACGGGGCACACCGCTTTGAACGGAACCAGGACCGCAAGGGGCCGATTGCACAGGGAATCTTCCGCAGCAATTTCGTGATCATGGGTATCCCGATCGCCCAGGCAATCGTCGGAGACGCGGATCTGAGCCCGGTTGCCATTCTCATTGCGGTCATCGTGCCAATGTTCAATTTTCTCTCGGTGGTCATTCTCGAGAAGTTCCGCGGCGGCAGAGTGAAGACCGGGGAAGTTCTGCTGGAGATTGCAAAGAACCCGCTGATCATCGGCTCGGTGCTGGGCATTGTTTTCCTGCTGCTGCATATCCGGCTCCCGGCGGTGGTCGAGAAGGCGGTCTCGAATCTCGGCAGCATCGCGACCCCGCTGCAGCTGTTTCTTCTGGGCGCCTTCTTCCGCTTCAGCGGCCTGCGGCACTATGTGCGCCCGCTGACGGTGGTGACGCTGGTCAAGCTGTTTGTAACGCCCGCGGTGATGCTGAGTGCCGCCGCACTGCTCGGAATCCGCGGAGTGGAGTTCCTCGGGCTGATCGGGATTTTCGCTTCGCCCACAGCGATCAATTCCTTTACCATGGTGCAGCAGATGAAATGCGGCGATGCGGAGCTTGCCGGCGATATCGTCGTCATGACGTCCGCCGTCAGCATCTTCTCCTTCTTTATTTGGATTTACCTGTTTAAGTCCCTGGGCATGTTCTGACAGGAGGCATACTCTTTCATGCGGCGCAATGCAAAACCGTCAGCCGAACAGGCGAAAGAAGCAAAAGTCATCAAAATGACGACGGAACCGGTGGAAAAGTTGGTTCTTCGTTTTGCGGTACCGACGATGATCAGCATGCTGGTAACGGCGTTTTACAATCTGGCGGACACCTTCTTTGTCCGGCAGCTGAACAGCGACAGCATGGTTGCTGCCGTCGGTGTGGTGATGCCGCTGATGAACATTATCCAGGCCGTCGGTTTCTACCACGGCCACGGCTCGGGTAACTACATTTCCCGCGCCTACGGGCGGCGGGAGCTGCAGGATGCCGAAGTCATGGCTGCGACCGGCTTTTTCTGCGCCATGTCGTTCGGAGTTCTGCTGGCGGTTTTCGGGCTGCTGTTCCGGTCAGGCCTGGCCCATGTGCTGGGTGCCAAGACCCCAGACACGGTACAGAACAGCATCCGCTATATGACCTGGATTCTCCTGGCGGCACCGCTGATGATGGGCAGCATTGTCATGAACAATCAGCTGCGCCTCCAGGGGAACGCTTTCTTCTCGATGATCGGCCTGACTTCGGGGGCAATCCTGAACCTGTTTCTGGACCCGATGCTGATTTTCCGTGCCGGAGACTCCATCGGTGTGTTCGGGCTGCGCGCTTCCTTCGGGGCAGGTCTCGGCGTTTCCGGCGCGGCGCTTGCCACCGCCATCAGCCAGTGCGTCAGCTTTACGGTGCTGGCCATCGGCTTCAGCCGAAGCGACAATGTAAAGATCCACATGCGGAACTTCTGCCCGACGCCAAAGTACCTGAAGGGAATCCTGGAAGGAGGCCTGCCTTCACTGGCAAGGCAGGGAATCGCCAGTGTTTCCACCGCCAGCCTGAATCACGCGATCGGCCTGTTTGCCGGCAGTGCGATGATGATCGACGCCGCGCAGGCCGCCATGACCGGCGTGAACCGCATCATGATGGTGCTGGCGTCGCTTCTCATCGGCTTTGGCCAGGGATACCAGCCGGTCTGCGGCTTTAACTACGGCGCCGGGCTTTACGACCGCGTCAGGAAGGCGTTCTATTTCTGCGTGCGGCTTGCGACCGTGGTGCTGCTTTTCCTTGCCGTGCTCGGCTTTATCTTTGCAGCCCCGGTGACCAACCTGGTTGCGGGCGCCAGCAGGGAGGCCTCTGACATTGCGGTGTTTGCCTTCCGCGCGCAGCTGGTGACGCTGCCCCTGCAGGCCTGGGTCGTGCTCTGCAATATGATGCTGCAGAACATCGGCGCGACAGGCAAGGCGACACTTCTCGCCATATCCCGGCAGGGGCTGGCGTTTATCCCGATGGTGCTGCTGCTCCCGCTGCTGACGGGCGCCCTGGGCGCGGCGCCGCTGCTGGGCATCGAATTGGCACAGCCCGCCTCGGACGTGATCAGCCTGCTGATCGCGATCCCTGTTGGCTTAAGTGAACTGAAGAAGATGGCGGATGCCTGACGGAAGGCGGTGAATGAAAAGCATGGAGCAGCTGCGCTGCGCGGTCGAACGCATCACCTACCGGAACGAGGAAAACGGCTATACCGTCCTGCGCTGCCGCGCCAGGGGTTTTCAGGATCTGGTGACTGTGGTCGGCGTCATGCCCGAAACGCATGTCGGCAGCATCCTTCAGTTGGAGGGCGACTGGCGTATCGATGCAAAGTACGGCAGGCAGTTCTCGTTGACGGTCTTTGAAGAGACCATGCCCGCCACGGCCTACGGAATTGAAAAATATTTGGGCAGCGGCCTGGTCAAAGGCATCGGCCCGAAGTTTGCACACCGCATTGTGCAGCAGTTCGGTACGGAGACCCTGAACATCATTGAAGAGAATCCGGAAAAGCTCCTGGAAGTGAATGGCATCGGGAAGCTGCGGGTGGATAGAATCACAAGAAGCTGGCAGGAACAAAAGGAAATCCGGAATATCATGCTGTTTCTGCAGAGTCATGATGTCAGCACCGGACACGCGACGAGAATCTTTAAAACCTACGGCGCCGACAGTCTCCGTGTGGTGCAGGAGAACCCCTACCGGCTGGCCGATGATATCTGGGGTGTCGGCTTTCACACGGCCGACGCGATCGCGAAAAAACTGGGCTTTGACCACCGACGGCCAGAGCGCCTGCGCAGCGGCTTGCTGTATGTGCTGAACCGTCTCTCGGACGACGGGCACTGTTTCGCAACCGAAGCGCAGCTGCTGAAGGCCGGAACCGAAATGCTGGAAGTCGAAGCAGGGCCCCTGGAAGCGGTGCTGCGGACCATGACAGCTTCCGGCGATCTGATCGCCGAAGAATACCCCGCTCAGGACGGAAGCAGGGAAGAAGCAATCTACCTGCCTCCGTTTTACCATGCCGAAGCGGGGGCGGCAGAACGCCTCCTGGAAATATCCCGAGGAGTGCCGTCTCTTGCGGTGAACACGGACGGGCTTGCCGAACGCGTGCAGATGCGCACCGGCATGCAGTATGACGAGGTCCAGGTGCAGGCGATTCTGACCGCGGCCAGCAGCAAAATCCTGATCCTGACCGGCGGCCCGGGTACCGGGAAAACAACCACGACACAGGGAATCATCGCGGCCTTCCGCGAAGCCGGAGCGAAGATCCTTCTGGCTGCTCCGACCGGTCGTGCCGCCAAAAGGCTGTCCGAAACCACCGGAATGGAGGCCAAAACCATTCATCGCCTGCTTGAGGTGAAACCGCCCGAAGGATACCAGCGCAATGTGGACAATCCTCTGGAGGGGGACGTCCTGATCGTGGACGAGTGCAGCATGATCGACATCATGCTGATGTTCCATCTCCTCCGGGCAATACCCGACCGGATGACCGTGATCCTGGTCGGGGATGTGGACCAGCTGCCAAGTGTCGGAGCGGGGAACGTCCTGCGCGACATGATCGACTCCGACTGCTTCCCGGTGATCCGCTTGACCAGAATTTTTCGACAGGCGCAGACCAGCCGCATCGTCCTGAATGCGCACCGCATCAATGCCGGGAAAATGCCGGACCTCTCCAACGGACGGGATTCCGACTTCTTTTTTGTCGACATGGAGAAGGCCGTGCGGGAAAAGGGCCTCGATCCTGCCGAAGCGGCTGTCGTTTCGGAACAGGCGACGGAGGAAATCCTGAATCTGGTTCGCGACAAGCTGCCGCGCTACTATCGGGTACGCCCCTGGGATATTCAGGTGCTGACTCCGATGCAGCGCGGAACCGCCGGAGCGGCGAATCTGAACCTGCTGCTGCAGAAAGCGGTGAACCCGGGCGAAGAAGGGCTGCGGCGCGGCGGCGTGCAGTTTCGCAAAAACGACAAAGTCATGCAAATCCGGAACAACTACGAGAAGGAAGTTTTTAACGGCGATATCGGCTTTGTGCAGTCGGTCGATCTGGAAGACCGCACCCTTTGGGTGAGCTACGACGGGCGATTGGTGGACTATGATGTGACGGAACTGGATGAGCTGGTGCTGGCCTATGCGGCCACGGTTCACAAGTCGCAGGGGTCGGAATATCCAGTGGTGGTCATGCCTGTTGTGACAAGCCATTATGTGATGCTGCAGCGCAACCTCATTTACACCGGCGTAACGCGCGCAAAGAAAGGCATGGTCCTGGTTGGGACCAGAAAAGCGCTCGGATATGCCGTAAGAAATGTCAGTGTCAGAAAACGCAACACTTTGCTGATGCAAAGGCTGAAAGGAGAATAAACCATGAAATCATTAGCAGACTTCCCCAGAGTAAAACTCGGCCTTTTCCCAACACCGATTCACCGTCTGGACCGCATCAGCAGCCTGCTGCATACCAATGTCTACATCAAACGGGATGACCTGACCGGCGTCGGGCTCGGCGGGAACAAAGTACGGAAGCTGGAATTCCTTCTGGCTGATGCGCAGCAGAAAGGGGACAAGCTGGTGTTTACCACCGGCGGTGCCCAGTCAAACCATGCTATGCTGACCGCGGCCGCAGCCGGGAAGCTGGGAATGGAAGCCATCCTGATTCTGAAACAGCGCGGTGTGACGGAGCGGCTCGGAAACCAGCTTCTGGAGCATCTGATGGGAACCGAAGTGCGTTTCATGGATACCGACGACTACGCGGATATTTATGCCGAGATGGACCGCGTCGGGAAGGAGCGTGGCGTACCCTATTACAAGATCCCCTGCGGAGGATCCAACGCGCTTGGCACGCTGGGCTATGTCGCCTGTGCCGAGGAAATTCGCGGGCAGGGAATGAAATTCGATCACCTTGTCTGTGCGGAAGGAAGCGGAGGCACCATGGCGGGACTCGCCCTGGGGGCAAAGCTGTTTCTGCCCGGGACGCGGGTGTACGGTATGATGGTCGATACCGACCCCTTTGATGTGATTACCCTGCGGCTGATGCGGGAGGCCGCGGAACTGCTGGAGGCGGACATCGCGGTCAGCGGAGAGGACTTCACACTGCGTGATCTATGCGGCCCCGGATATGCCATCCCTTCGGAAGAGGGGAATGCGGCGGTGGAACTGATGGCCAGGGAAGAGGGCATTTTCCTGGATCCGGTGTATACAGGCAAGGCCTTCGCAGGTCTGCTGCAGATGGCCGGGGAGGGCGCTTTCCGCGAGGACGACCGGGTCCTTTTCCTGCACTCCGGCGGGGCGGGCGGCCTGTTTGCCGTCGGCGTCTGAGGAGACATCGCGCGGGTGTTCCTCCAAACAAAGCAAACCCCTTTCAGACGGACCGTCTGAAAGGGGTTTGCTTTATCATTCACTTCAAATCGTCGTTTCCGTCTGGCCGGAAACCGCGCACAGGGAAGCATTTACCGCTCAATCCCACGGAAGAACAGCCCCAGCATGCCCGGGCCGACATGTGCGCCGGAAAACGGCTCATGCTGGCAAATCGTGACGGGCACGTCCGGCGTAATCTCGCGG
>JAEEGL016244556.1_pt1 | contig 11754 bp, 12 predicted proteins | sample 9134231 | NCBI WGS metagenome assembly JAEEGL01 (sample SAMN16246548, study PRJNA631951) | gut metagenome | biome: gut microbiome; feature: rumen; material: fiber-attached | host: Bos | place: Iran: Karaj | collected 2018-10
ACGCGCAGTAATAGAACTAATGCATAGTATAAATGCAATAAGAGTATCAATGCTAGATGAAGATGATTTAAATGCAATGCTTGGAGTATTAGTTATGGCTAACGATAAAGACTTTAATGAGCCACAACTCCAATCAATTATTGAAATAACAGATTTGGATTATTCTGAATCAGTAATTAGGAAAAAAAAAGAAGCACTTGAAAAATACATAAAACATTCTTATAATAACTCGCAAAATGAAGAAATAGTCATTGAAAGTGTAAAGAAATACTATGAATCGCTACCAAAATCAAAATCAAGAAATAATGAAAAAAAACAAAAATATGAAAGCGGGATGGATAAAAAATCAGTTGATTTAATAACGAATAAAGATATTGATTCATTTGTTAAGGACGCAGTAGAAACAATAATAAAAGAAAAAAGCACTAGAAAGTAGGGATTATATGAAAGAAGAATGGGAAAAGATGGAAAATTCCAGCGATGAAAGTATTGATATGAATGATGATGTCAGTGTTAAAGAATATGAACAATTGCTAGATGAGACAATAGATTTAAGTAAAACTATCGAAGAAATAGAAAATGGTAAGGAAAACGAAAATGGAAATGAATAGATTTGAAGAAATAGAAAAAATTCTTGAGTATTACAAAGAAAGAACAATTAAAAAGAACTTACAGCCCATAAAAAGAAAAGAAGTATATAATTTCCTAGTAAGATATGGATTAACCAATGATGAATATATGGAAGGAATTGCCTATAAATATGATGATAAGTTTGAAAACTGGAAAAAGCGTTACGAAAATGATTCATTCTTAAGAGTATACGAAACAGATCTCCAAAAAGATTTTCTTCAACTTAATACAGCAAAGAGAGAAACAAATTGTCTTAAATTATATGTCTCGTTAGGAAGAGAATATATCGATGAAGGAGTAAATATAATCTTTGACTACATTTCTAAGAATAAAATAGATACTGTTTCTAAAATAGCTAAGTATGATAGAAGTGATGTTATAGTATTAAGAATAATTAATGAGGAAGATGCTACTAAAATAATTAATCTTATCAATAATAATCCTTTATTTAAAGGAAATGCAAGAAAGACTAATCCTTTTTTAATGAGACAAGGTGTTGTGGGGTTAGCATTTGATAATCATTTAAGTTATAACACAATAGTAGCTATGATATTAACAGAATATCTAAATGAAAAAATTGATAGTAAAAAACTAGGTGATGTATCATTAAATGATTTAAGAAGCTATCTATTAAAACTATACAAAGATACATTTATGACCCAAGAAAACTTAGACAAATTTGCTAATATACAAGAAGTGCAACAAAGTTTTGAGAGATTACCATATTCAGAAACAGAAATACTATTAAATTATATGCATGTTTTAAACGCAATGTATATTAATATTACTTCCAATAAATATGAAGATTATATAAAAGCATTCCGTACTTCAAAAAGCAATAAAATTAATGCCAAATATGGTGAAAAAATAAACCACACATTAAATTCACAATATCAAAATATTAATCCTAAAGCACTACTAGATAGCTATATAGAATACGCACTTCAAAAATATGGATCAAGAGAAATAGTAGAAGGCCATCTATCAAGTTATCTATATGGAAATGATAATGCCATAACAAGAGATATGGACTATAGAAAATACTTTATTAATAGTTTAGATAGAGACACATTTGCAGAAATAATTGGAGAAAACATAGGAACATACATAGCAGGAATAGAGTTGAATATAAATAAAGGGCAACAAAACACTGGCGCTAGGTAGTAGTGTAAAATTAAATGTAAAACTATTGCAGATTTAAAAAAACTTTGCTATACTAAAATTACCAAAGATCAATATTTAAAACCGTACAAGTAACGATAAGGGAATCTAATTAATATCGGTGTTGAAAGCTTAGGTACTACTTAAGAATCCTAAAGATATTATGTGATTTACCACCTGTACATAATCAGGTTTTCGTTAAAATGATCTTTGGTTTTTATATGTTTACTTTTTAAGCAATTTTTATTATAATAATATCGGAGGAAATTACTATGAACAGGAGTAAATTAAGAGAAATAATAATAACTATTCTATATCAAAAATATATATACGAAAGTAAGAATATTTCATATGAAATAGAAGATATCATAAAAGAAAATCTAAATATAGATAATAGTTTTGTAACAGAAGCAATTACATATATTAATAATCATCAAAAAGAAATAGATAATTTAGCAAATAAATATATGAAAGACTGGAGCATTAATCGATTATCTAAAGTAGATAAAGCCATTATTTCACTAGGTATATATGAACTTACTATTTCAGATACTCCAAATATAGTAGCAATTAATGAAGCAATAGAATTATCAAAAAAATATAGTGATGAAAAAGTAACTAAAATGATAAATGGTGTATTAGATAAAATACTACACGAAGAGGTAAAAGATGAATGATAAGTACTTAACAGTATCTCAAATAAATAAGTATATTAAATATAAATTAGATACTGATGAAAATTTAAGAACTGTTTATTTAAAAGGAGAAATCAGTAATTTTAAGAATCATACCTCAGGACATTTGTATTTTACTTTAAAAGATGACAAATCACGCATTTTAGCAATTATGTTTAAATCAAATGCTATGAAACTAAACTTTAGTCCTAAAGATGGTAGTAACGTTTTAATAGTGGGAAGAATAAGTTTATATGAAGCAAATGGCAATTATCAAATATACGTAGATGAAATGATTGAAGATGGAGTAGGAAATCTCTATATTGAATTTGAAAAACTAAAAAAGAAACTTGGAGAAAAAGGATATTTTGATGAAAACATAAAAAAACCAATTCCAAGGTTTCCAAAAAGAATAGGAGTTATTACAGCATCAACTGGAGCAGCAATAAGAGATATAATAACTACTATAAATAGGCGTTATAATTTAGCAGAAATAATTTTATTCCCTTGTCTAGTACAAGGGGAAAATGCCAAAGATGATATTGTAAGAAACATTATGTTAGCAGATACATACAACCTTGATACTATTATTTTAGGACGTGGTGGAGGATCAATTGAAGATTTGTGGGCATTTAATGAAGAAATTGTAGCAGATGCTATTTATAATGCAAGAACACCAATAATAAGTGCAGTAGGGCATGAAATAGATTTTACGATAAGCGATTTTGTGTCAGATTTAAGAGCACCAACTCCAACAGCGGCAGCAGAACTCGCAGTACCTAATAAACAAGACTTATTAGTATTAATAAACCAGTATAGACAACGAACAACAAAAAGTATCATAAATATATTAAATATAAATAAAAAGAGGCTAGAGTATCTCTTAAACTCATACATTATCAAAAACCCAGAAACAATATATGAAGTAAAAATGCAAAAAGTTGATCTATTAACCGAAAAACTACTAATGTATAGCACTAATATAATAGACAGTAAAAGTTATAAATTCGTATCATTAATAGAAAAACTTGAAGCACTAAGTCCAATAAAAACATTAAAAAGAGGATATTCAATAACAAAGATAGACAACAATATAATAAAAGATATAAAAAAGGTAAAAAAAGGTATGATTTTAAAAACAGAATTAGAAAATGGAATAATAACTTCAGAAGTTACGGAGGTAAATAATGAAAACTAAAGAAGAAAAAAGTATGTCATTTGAAGAAAATTTAGATAATTTAGAGAAAATAGTAAAAGCTTTAGAAAATGGAGACGTACCACTTGATGAAGCAATCGAAAAATTCAATGAAGGAATGAAATATGCAAATGTTTGCAATGAAATCTTAGAAGAAGCAACAAAAACAGTTGCAAAAGCTGTAGATAAAGACGGGAAATTAAAAGATTTGAATATTTCTGAAGAAGAATAGTTTTGCAAAAAAGCATCATAAGTGATATAATTAACTAGACACAAAAATAATAATAAAGGTGATAGAATTGGAAAAGTTTTTTAAAAATATTAAAAAGTATTACAAGTATGCTATAAGAAGTGCCAAAGCTGAACTAAAAAGTGAAGTAGCAGATTCATATTTAAACTGGTTATGGTGGATAATTGAACCATTCTGTTTTATGTTAATATATGTATTTGTATTTGGCTTTGTATTTAAAAATAATACACCATATTTTGCATCATTCGTATTCATAGGTCTTACTTGTTGGGATTTCTTCAATAGGATGATAAATGGAAGCGTTAAACTAATCACAAGTAACAGAGACTTAGTCACTAAAGTATACATACCTAAATACATATTATTACTAGCAAAATCTTTTACCTATTTATTTAAAATGGGAATATCTTTAGTGATTACATTTGGGTTAATGATATTCCAAGGCGTACCATTTTCATGGCATATAATTTTTATAATTCCAATAATTATAATACTTTACATAATAACTTTTGGAATAGGTATGATTCTAATGAATTTCGGAGTTACAGTAAACGATTTAGGAAACTTGACAAATATATTACTTAGAATGGTATTTTATGTATCAGGTATCTTCTATAATATAAATGAAAGACTAAAAGGAAAAATAAAAATTGCAATGCTTACTCTTAATCCAATTGCCTTCTTAATGAATGAACTTAGAAAAGTATTACTTGAAAATGCAATGCCAAATTTCTTATTACTTGGTATTTGGTTTTTAGTAGGAATTATATTATGTGTCATCGGAGTACATATAATTCATAAAAATGAAAATAGTTATGCGAAGGTGATCTAATATGGAAAAAGAAAAGAAAAATATAACAATAACAGTAAAAAATTTACATATATTTTATAGAGGTTTAAAAAAGACATCAATTCGTGCTTCATGGACAAAACTCAAAAACAAGATTGAAATTTTTGAAGCATTAAAAGGAGTAAGTTTCGAAGTAGAAGAAGGAAAAATACTTGGGATTATAGGGAAAAATGGTAGTGGCAAATCCACAATGCTAAGAGCAATAGCTGGTATTTTCTCACCCGATAAAGGAACAATTGATCTTCATGGTAATCAAGTATCATTACTTTCAATTGGAGTAGGATTTAACCGAAAGTTAACTGGTAAAGAAAATATCTATTTATCAGGAATGTTATTAGGCTTTAGTGAAGATGAAATAAAAGCAAAAGAAAAAGAAATAATAGAGTTTGCGGACATTGGAGATTTCATAAATAAACCAGTAAAAGTATACTCATCTGGTATGTATTCTAAGCTAGCATTTGCCATAACTGCAATCTTGGAAACAGATATAATGCTAATAGATGAAGTATTAAGTGTTGGAGATGCAAGATTTAAAGAAAAAAGTTACAACAAAATGAAAGAATTAATTTCTGATGAACATCGTACAGTATTAATCGTTTCACATAGCTTAGGAACCATAAAACAATTATGTGATGAGGTATTATGGTTAAATGATGGTAAGATAGTAGAAATTGGAAAACCAGACGTTGTGGTACCAAAATACGAAGAATTCATGAAAAATTTATAGAAAATAGATATAGTATTAAATATGGAAAATATTAAATACTATATTTTTTTAATTATAGTAAAAACTAATAATGTAGTTTGTTTAAGGAGTTGATAAAATGATTTTTAAAAATTTAAAAAACAAACTATCATTGATTCTTTTAACAGCTCTTACAATTATTGTACCAGTATCAGCATATGCTTATTCAGAAAATGTTGTTCTAGGAGGAGAAAACCTTGGAATAGAAGTAAAATCTTTAGGAGTTTTAGTAGTTGGCTTTTACAATGTAGAAAACATTTCACCAGGACAAAAAGCTGGGCTTAGGATTGGAGATATTATTACAGAGATAGATGATACTGTTATTAATGGGATAACTGATCTATCAAATCACTTTAATAATAAAAAAGAATTAAATATCACATATAAAAGAGGAAATACAACAAAAAATACTATTTTAGAATTGCAAAAAGAAGGAAGTACATATAAAACGGGATTATATGTAAAAGATAGCATAATGGGAATAGGTACATTAACTTTTATTGATCCTTCGAATAATAGATTCGGAGCTCTAGGACATGAAATAACTGAACAAACTACAGGAACAAAATTTGAAATAAAGGAAGGTAGAATATTTAAATCAGAAGTAACTAGTATAGAAAAAGGAGAAAGAGGGAATGTTGGAGAAAAAAATGCTATTTATAACACAGAAGAAATATACGGAACAATAGATAAAAACGATATAACAGGAATATATGGAAATTATATAAAAGATTATGATAAAAAAAGCCTATTACCAGTATCAAAAGATATAACTATTGGAAAAGCAAAAATACAAACTGTAATTGAAAACAGTAAAAAAGAGCAATTTGAAATTAATATACTTACAATAGACAAAACTGATAAAACAAAGAATATACTATTTGAAGTAACAGATAAAAAACTGTTAAGCAAAGGGAATGGTATAATACAAGGCATGAGTGGATCTCCAATAATTCAAGAAGATAAACTAGTAGGAGCGGTAACACATGTGGTAGTAGATAATCCACATAAAGGATATGGAATACTTATAACAAACATGTTAAAGGAATCAGAAGGAGCATAAGTCTCCTTTTTTAATGAAATATAAAGAAAAAATGGTATTATCACATAAATTTCACATTCAAGCCTTATTAATAACACATAAATAAATTATTATTTTCAATGAAAGAGGTATATTTTGTTTTCTTTTTATTTATACTATATTATTTTTATTTATTATTTTTATTTATTATAAACAACCTGAATCCATACAAAACTTATCTTACCTCTTTCACTAATTAGGAAATAATAGTTTACTTATATATATGTTATAATTAAAGCAGGTGATGTAATGAAAGTTCTAATAGTTGACGATGAAGAACTAATAAGAAACATTATTAAAGAGTATTGTCATAATGAAGGATTTATGACAGACGAAGCAAAAAATGGTTTGCAAGCTATTGAAAAAGTTAAAAAAAATGATTACGACATAATCATTTTAGATCTAATGATGCCCAAATTAGATGGATATTCAGCGTATAGTCAAATAAAAAACATAAAAACAATACCAACAATAGTATTATCTGCCCGCAGTGAAGAAGCTGATAAACTATTAGGTTTTGATTTAGGAGTAGATGATTACATAACTAAACCGTTTTCTCCTAAAGAATTAATGGCAAGAATAAAAGCAGTATTAAAAAGAACCATATCTAAAGAAAAAAGCACATTTGAATATAAAGCATTAAAAGTTGATAAAGCTGGGCACACAGTAACAATTAATAATAAAAAACTTGCACTAACACCAAAAGAATATAAACTTTTAGTTTATTTCGTAGAAAATATCAATATTACTTTAACAAGAGAACAATTATTAAGTAAAGTATGGGGTTATGATTTTTATGGTGATGATCGTACGATAGACACACACATAAAGATGTTAAGAAATAACCTTGGAGAATATAGAGATTTGATTAAGACAGTAAGAGCAGTAGGATATAAATTTGAAATCAAAGAATAAAAGTCTTCTTACAAGTCTTTTAATTTACTTTTCTATATTCGCAATAGTAATAACTTTAACCCTATACTTATTTCAAACAGTTTTTTTTAATACATATTACAAATATGATAGAACACAAACATTAGTTCAAACTGTCTCCATAGTAGAACAAAAAATGCATGATAATGATTTCAAAGAAGTAGTAGACAAAATAGCAATTAATAATGAGGTGTGCATTTTAATAATTGAAAAAGGTAATTCAGTATATGCAAGTGGAAGACAAAAACATTGCGTTGAAAGAAGAACTGAAGCATTTAAAGCTCTCCAAACAAAAATTATAAATAGCAAAAAAAAGGAAATGAAAATTGAGTTTACTGAAAAAAAACATAACAAACAATCTCTTTTATATGGAAAAAAACTTGATAAAAACAAATATATACTAGCAAATACATCACTGGAACCGATGGATAAAAGCATTGAAATATTAAAAAGTCAAATTAAATATGTTGGAGCACTAATACTCATAGTTTCAATAATTGCATCATATCTTTTTTCTAAACATATATCAAAACCAATCCTAGAAATCACAACAGAAGCAAAAAAACTAGGAAACAAAAAAGAGAAAGCAAGATTTAATGAAAAAATCAAAATAAAAGAGTTACACGAACTATCAAGAACTTTAAACAAAGCTTCAGCTGAACTTGCCAAAGCGGAGGAATTAAGACGCGAATTTATAGCAAACATATCACATGATTTAAAAACACCGCTTACTTTGATTGAAGCATATGCAGCATCTGCTAAAGACTTAAATTATAATAATAAACAAAAAAGAGAACAAGATTTAAACATAATAATTAGTGAAGCAGAAAAATTAAACACAATGGTTAATGATACATTAGCCTTGTCACAACTACAAAGCAAAGCAAGAGAACTTCAATTTGAAGAAATAAATATAACTAGCTTTATAAAAAATGTTCTAGAAAAATTTGCAATATATCAAAACGATGATTATAGTTTCGAGTTTGCAGAAAAGCAAAAATACATAATAGAAGCAGATAGACAATGCTTAGAAAGAATAATGTATAACCTAATAGGTAATGCAATAAATTATACTGGAAAAGATAAAAAAATAAAAATAGCATACGAAGTAAAAAAAGATACGATAAAAATAATGATAATTGATAGTGGTAAAGGTTTAACAGAAGAGGAAAAGAAACTTGTTTGGAATAGATATTATAGAACAAATAAAAGGCATAGAAGAGAAAAAGGAGGAACAGGATTAGGTTTATCAATAGTAAGAGAATTCCTTGAAGCACATAAGTTTGAATATGGTATAGATTCAAATATAAGCAAAGGAAGCACATTCTGGTTTAAATGTAAGATAAAGAAATAGTCTTTATCTTTTTTCATTATTTTTAATAAACTCTCTAAGTATTTTTGTAATAGCACGTTTTTCAATTCGAGAAACATAGCTTCTAGAAATACCTAATTCTTCAGCAATTTCTTTTTGTGTTTTTTCAGAAACATTATTTAAACCATATCTTTTAACTATAATTTCTTTTTCTCGTTTAGATAATTTATTTAAAAACTGATCTAGAAGTTTAATACTATCTTTAGTAAACAAATCTAAAGCAAAATCAGGAGCAGGAGTTTTTAATACATCAAGTATTGTAATATCATTCCCTTCTTTATCATAAGCAATGGGTTCATCAAGAGAAATATTATTATTATTTTTTTTGTTGCTGCGAAAGAACATAAGTATTTCATTTTCAATACATTTTGCACAATAAGTAGTAATTTTAGTCCCTTTTTCTTTAGAATAAGAATCAATACCTTTAATTAACCCAATAGTACCAATACTAATTAAATCATCGTTATCAATTTTACTACTTTCATATTTTTTGGTAATATGAGCAACAAGTCGCAAATTATGTTCAATAAGTATATCTCTAGCGTTTTTATCTCCATTAAGTAAAAGATTAATATATTTATCTTCTTCCTCTTTAGACAAAGGGTTCTTAAACACATTGTTTGAATAAGAAGTCTTAAAAAGAGCAAAAGTTTTAAAAATAGAAATAATAAAAGCAAACACAAAAAATCACCTAGTAAAATATATGACAAAAACAACAAAAAAAAGACAATAAATTAAAAATAGTATTTCCTTTTTAATAGTAATTTGTTAAAATAAAATAAGAGGTGATAAGATGAAAAATAAGGGGTTCACATTAATTGAAATCTTAGCAGTAATAGTAATATTAGGAATAGTAGCATCTATAGCTATGATAAGTGTATCTAGATATAGAAGCGAAGCGAATAAGAGAGATTTAATAAATCTATATTCAGCATTAGAAACTTCATATAATAATTATAGATTATCAGTTTTAAACAAAGGAGATATGCCAGAAGACGAAATCTTCATAAAAAATGGAAAATTATATGAAGATGATGGCTTTATAAATGAAAAAACAGATATTGACGCTAAAAGCGTTTTAAGATTTTTTTCCGATTTAGCATACAGTGGAGATGCTCTTGCAAGCGAAAAACTGGAAATAATTATCGTAAATAGAGACAAAGGAAAATTAATAGGAAATACAAACTATGAGCAACATATTCAAAGAAGATTACAAAAAAAATATGGAGCTGAGTTAAACACTTTAAATACCGAATTAACAAGTATTAATAGTCAACTTGCTACAAAACCAAATGATACAGATTTAATTAGTCAAAGAAATGAATTATATAGAAAATTAGATTATTTTTATATTAAAGAAACTTCATGTAAAATAACTTCTGCTATAGTAACAGGAGAAGAAACAGAAGTGACAGCACAAGGAGAAGAAAAAAAGCAAATCAAAACAATAAATAAATGGTGCGCTAGAACAAACGACAGTGTGCTTAATTCACGTATTCCATCATCAACAGAATTGTTCTGTGCATCAATAAAATCAAATAATATATCATTAATAGATGATTTTGAAAAAAACAAAGGATTGTATCATAACAATCTTTGCTTTACCGGAGGGGATGATGGTTATTGGAGCGTCAAAAAAATCAACGAATCAGAATATAGTTAAAGTAATGGATACAAATCTTTCCAACAAAATTGCAGCAGGTGAAGTTGTAGAAACTTTAATGAATGTTGTGAAAGAACTAGTAGAAAATTCAGTAGATGCAAATGCAAAAACAATTAAAATTAATTTAATAGAATCAGGAACAAAAGAAATATCAGTTACTGATGATGGAATAGGAATGAATAAAGAAGATGCAGTTAATTCCCTAAAAAGGCATGCAACGAGTAAATTATACACAGACGAAGACTTGTTTCATATCGAAACATTAGGTTTTAGAGGAGAAGCTCTTCCTTCAATAGCATCAGTATCAAAAATGACAATTGAAACTTCAGATGGAGAAGAAGGAACTATAGTTGAAATTGAAGGAGGTAATATAATAAATACCTCTTCTTCGCATTTAAGAAAAGGAACTAAAATAACTGTAAGAGATATTTTTTATAACACACCTGCCAGACTAAAATATTTGAAAAATCTACATACAGAGCTTGCAAATATATCATTCTATGTAACAAAAATGGCATTATCAAAACCAAATATAAAGTTTATACTAACAAATAATGATAAAATACTATTAAACACTGATGGTTCAGGTAATTTATTAAAAGTAATAAATAGTATTTATGGACTTGATGTAGCTAAAAAAATGATTAAAATCGAAGCAGAAAACAGTGATTATGAAATAAATGGATATATATCATATCCTGAGGTAAATCGTTCCTCAAGAGGATTTATTACTCTTTTAGTGAATGGTAGATATGTAAAAAATCAAAACATTACAAAAGCTATTATTGAAGCTTATCACACTTATATGATGGTTGGAAAAAGTCCAATAGTAGTACTAAACATTGAAGCAGATCCATCTATTATAGATGTAAATGTACATCCAACAAAAATGGATATAAAGTTTTCCAAGTTACCAGAACTTGAGGAATTAATAATAAAAACTATAGATAAGGCTTTAAAAAATCTTATCTTAATACCAGAAATAAAAGATGAAGGAAAAGTAATAACTAATATAGATAAGATAACTACAATAAATAGTGAAATTGATTTTAAAGAAAATAATATAATTAAACCGGAATATGAAGAAATATCTTTCGATTTAAATATAAAAGAAGAAGAAACTTCATATGAAGATTCAAAAAAATATAATAAACCAAAAGATATAAACATAGTATCAATAATAGCAAAAACATATTTAAT
>JAEEGL010441437.1_pt1 | contig 11753 bp, 8 predicted proteins | sample 9134231 | NCBI WGS metagenome assembly JAEEGL01 (sample SAMN16246548, study PRJNA631951) | gut metagenome | biome: gut microbiome; feature: rumen; material: fiber-attached | host: Bos | place: Iran: Karaj | collected 2018-10
AAAAATAATGAAAAAAGAAGAAGAAATAAACTTTTGGAAAAATAATCCTCAATCATATTCAAAAATACCAATATCAAATATAAACAAGCAAGATTATTATAATAATATAAGAATACAGCAATTAGAAAAAATGTTAGAAAATTATGGTGAAACAATATCAAATTTAAGAGAAACATATAATCAAAGTTTAATTAATCATCAAAATGAAATGGAAGATATAAGTAATAATTATGAAAATAGTATAAATCAAATTCAATTAAATAATTCAAAAAATATTAATAATGTAAATATGAATCATTCTATTAATGGAATTAATTATAATACTATTCCTACTATCACTGAAAAAACTGTTAGTAATAATTATTATGTTAATATTAATACTTCTATGCCTAATGAAGAAGGAATGAGAAATCAATATATTAAAGAAAAACTAGAAGTTATTAAAAAAAATACAGGAGATTTTTAAATTTGTTTATTTGGTTATTTAAATGCTGTTTTTTAATTTATTATCTTTCTTATTATTTAAAAAAAAATTTTTATTATTGGGAATTTATTTTATTAAATTTTTAATCTGTTTTTTATTTTTTTCTTTCTATAAAATATTTATAAAAACCATCTTTATCTTTTTTTCTTTTCCCAGGTTGAATTAATTCTTTTTGTTCTTGAAGTCCTTGTGAAATTGCTTCTAATTGCTTTAAATTTTTAACTTTTTGTTTATATTTATTTATTTTATCCTTATCAAATTTAAATTCTTCATCATCTCTTTCTCTTTTTTTATTTAATATATCATCATTTAAAACTTCATCTTCATTATCATAAAATAATATTTTTTTATATTTTTTCCCTTTAAATAAATCACGATTTAATTGTAAATCTACTTTTAATTTTTCTTTTTCTTTTTCAATTTGACTTTTTTTAAAATTTACTAAATTAATAAATTGAGTATTTGATATTATTTTATCTTGTAATGTTTTTTCATCTGCAAATTCAATATGTTCACCATCAATTATTTTTGCTTTTAACATTCTATGATAAAACTCATCTGGATTTCTTGTTCTTGCAGCTTCTTTTAATTTTTTATATTTTGCTTCTTTTTTATGATAATCTTCTGCTCTTATTTTATAATCTTTTTTCTTTTCTAAAAAACCTTTCTTTTTCCTTCTTTCAAATTGACTTCTTTCTCTATATTTCCTCTTTGGAATATATTTTTTTAAATTTTTTAACATTTTTTAATGTTAAATGATTATTTGAATAATTTAATTTTTTTTATAAAATTTTATAATTTTTTTAAAATATAATCTTTTAATATCTATCTATCATGCCAAGATTTATTAATTTAGTATTTATATAATTTGTAAAAGCAAGAGTATTTTTAATTGTTTGAAAAGCACTTGTTTTTTTAAATTCTTCAAATACTTTTAATAATTCATCATAACAAACTAATAGTATTCCATCAAAAATATTTTTTTTATTACTATTTGTATTTAACTCTTTCTCTTTTTCTCTAATTGAATTTATTAAATTATCTGAAAATTTATTTTTATAATTATCATTTGCAAAATATGTATTATAAATATATCTAGCATTTTCATTGAAAAGTGAAATATTATATGGTTCTTTTTCATCATTTAGAATATATTCTAATTTAAATTTTATTATTTCAGTATAAATTGTTAAATAAATGAGTTCTTTATTTGAATAAGTGTCTATAAATTTATAAAAACTTTTATATGTATATTCATTGGATAATAATAAATATAAATTGTTTAATAATGCTGGATTAAATTTATATCCAATATTTTTTTTATTTAATACGATCATAAATAATGGTGTAAAACCATTTATTAATAATGTACAATATAAAGTAATTAAAAGTTTAAGTTTCATATCAATTTTTAAATAATATTCCCCTATGTTCCAAGAAATAAACCAAGTAAATAAAAGCATAATAATTTCAAAATGAATTCCTTCTTCCACATAAGTATTTAATATTTGATAATTATAACTCAATAAAACTATTAATTCAGAGAAAATTAATATTTTGCAAATATAATTAAACTCTTCTTCTTTTTCTCCGAGTTTTAATATAAAAGTGAATACAAAAAAAAGTATTGCAACTATTATTAAACAAATCAATAAAATTTTCATATAATAAGGTTGTTTTAATGGGTCTTTGTTTTTATAAAATTTTTGTATATCTTGTCTTTGATCAGTTTTAATTATACAACAATTAATAATTCTATGACTTCTTAGAAAAAAGCAAATCATCATTCCAATTTGAAAAATAAAGAATAAAGTAATTATTAATTGTGTAAATTCAGAGAATAAATTATAATAAAGAAAAATTAAACAAGTAGTTGTTAAAAAACCAAAAAAATTATTTAATAATAAAAGTACAGGTGAGCGTATGGTAATTGGAGAAAATGTTTTTTTTTTCAGGATGACATAACATATCATACCATAAATTAGTGTATTAACTGATAAATGTATTATTTTTATTATATCCATTAAATTTTTGTTTTTAAATAAATTCTAATTTTTAATTTTTATTATTATTGAATTTAATAATATGTCATTAATAAACAATAAAACTGAAAAACAAAAAGAAATGAATTCAATAACAAATTTTGAAAAAAATACTTTAATTAAAAAAATACTTCAAGATTTACCAAAACAAAATATTGATAAAATAAAAAATAATTTATTATTTTTTCAAAACTTTAAAGATAGTAAATATTTTTTAAATGTTAATAATAACGAATTTATAGAATATTTAAAAACTGAACCAATACCTTCAATAAAACCTTATTTAAATAATAATGATAATGATATATCTTTATCAACAAATACAAATTCAACAGTATTAAATGATTTAAAAGAAAATATTTCGGAATTAACTTTTCCATCATCTGATAAAAAAATATTTGTAAAAAAACATATTGATGAATTAAAAACCTTTTTTTCACCTCAAAAATCAATCAAACCCAAAAATATTATTTTAAGTAAGACAGAACATAAAAAAAATAAACAAATAATAAATCAAGAAGTTAATTTAGAAGATTTACTTCTTCTAGAAGAAAAATTTAATGATATTAAATTAACAATTATTAATCATTGTAATAATAATAATAATATTATATCTTTAAAATGTTTAGAATGGTGGGATTATTGTTTAAATAGTTCAATTAATGGTAATTTAGAACAGTATTTTATTGAACAAAAATTTAAAGAATTAATTCATTTTTTTTCTATTATTCAATTTGCTTGTGTTTTTATTATTTATGATTCTTCATTTAATAATAAAATTATTGAAAGGAATAAAAATAAGATTATAACTTTAATAAATTTACTTCAAGTTAATTATTTGATTATATTTGATTTTATTATTTCTAAAATTTCAAGTTCATGTAAAAATAATTTATGGGTTGAAAAATGTTTAAATATGTTAAAAAAGAAATTAATAATTAATATTTCGTCACATTTTACTCAAATCAAATTAAATAATTTAAATTCTTATAATATTTTAAATGATATTTTATTGATTATTCATGTCAGTCCTTCAAAAGATGAAAAAAAAAGCCAAAGTATATATGAAAAATTTTATGATAGAGGAAATGAACAATTAAATTCAATATCAAAAGAAGAAATTATTAAATTATTTTATGATAATATTTATAGATGTAATAATCCAAAATCAAGTCAAATTCTAATTCAAAATAATCAAAATATAATTTTTAAAAAACCTTTAAAAAGTCATATATCTCTTAAACAATTAAAAAATTATACATTTCAATTATCATTTTATCAGAAAAATAAATCAAATTGTTCAATAATTCAAAATAATAATTTAACTTCTTTAAATCAATCATTAGAAAATTCAAATGAATCAAAAAATAATATATCTTATAATAATAATATTAATAATATGAATAACATAAATAATAACATTTATCATCATAAAATATCACATCCAAAAATAAGTCTTCAAACATATCAAAATGTATTAAATTTAAATAAAAATAATAATAAATCAAATATTTCATTTTACAATGATATATTAAATAAATCACCAAATTATCCTTTATTAAAATTTCCTCCAACAAAAGAATTAACATTAGTACTTGATTTAGATGAAACAATAATATCATTTCATTATACAAATGAAAATAAAAAAGAAGGAATATTAAATCTTCGTCCTGGATTAAGGATATTTTTAGATGAAATAAGTCAATATTATGAAATAATTATTTTTACTTGTGCTACAAAAGAATATGCTTCACCAATTTTAGATAAAATTGAAAAAGATAAAAAATATTTTAGTGGAAGATTATATAGAGAAGATAATGTTATAATTAATAATGAATATATTAAAGATATTTCACTTTTAGGAAGAAATATTGAAAAAGTTATTATTGTTGATAATATGATTCAAAACTTTAGATTACAAAAAGAAAATGGTATTTTAATTAAATGGTATTGTGGAGATGATGAATGTGATAATACTTTATTTAATTTGAAAAAATTATTATTTAGAATTTATGAAGAAAGAGAAGAAGATGTTAGGAATTTATTAAAAAAATATAAAAATGAAATTATAAGGAAAATATCTTCTAATATGGAAAATTCATATAATAATCAATTTAGAAATACTTTATAATATTTTTTTTTTATTTAAAAAATTATTTAATATAACTAAACAAATTATAATATAAATATTAATATTCTATAACAAATTTAATATTCAAAATCTAAAAAATAAGGACTAACAACTTTTTTAAAAGTATCAATCATATTATCATAAGAATAAGTATTATCAAATTCAATTCCAACATAATTTTTTTCAGCCATACTTTTATTATAATCTTTAACTTTAAAAGTAGAAGTTTTTTTATATTTCTCAAACATATGTGTAATTAAAGGAATAAATTTAATATCTTTAACAACGACTTTATTATCTTTATTTCTCCCAATAATAACATGAGCCATTCCTCCTAAAAATCTTAAAAAAATATCTTTTCCTCTTAATGCAGTTGCATTAATAAAATTACCAATTGAATAAAAAATATACATTATTCTATTTGTTTTTTCATCTTTAATATATTTTACTGGTTGTATTACATGAGGATGAGTTCCAATAACTAAGTCAACTCCTAATTTAAAAAATACTTTAGCCCAATATTTTTGATATTTATTTTCTTTTAAAACATATTCAATTCCCCAATGAGGGAAAACAATAATAAATTCAGCACCTTCACTTTTTGCTTTATTAATATCATTTTTAATTTTATTTATTTCAATTAAATTCATAGTATAATTATTTTTTAAATTAACATTTGAACCATAACAATAATTTAACAAAGCAATTTTAATACCATTTTTAATAAAATATGATATTTTATTATAATCACTTTCTGATAAATAAGATCCAGTAACAATAACATTTGGATATTTATTTTTCCAATTATTTAAATCTGAAATTAAAGCCTTTTCACCTAAATCATTTACATGATTTGATGCTTTTAATATTATATTAAATCCTGCTTTTACTATTGAATCAGCTAATTCAAAAGGTGTATTAAATCTTGGAAAATCTCTTACTCCAAATTTTTTTCCTGCTATTAAAACTTCGTCATTAGCTATTTTCATATCATATTCTTTTATATATTTTTCTATATATTCAAACATATAATCAAAGTTATATTCTTTTGTTTTGTTATTATATGCATAGTTTGATAAATTTCTGTGAATTAATATATCTCCTACCATACATAGTGATATGTCGTTTTTTTCTTTTTTGTATTTTTTCTTTTTTATTTCTTTTTTTTCTTTGTTTTTTTCTTTTTTTATTGTAAATTCTTTTTCTTTGTTTTCTGTTTTTGTGTTACAATGTTCTTTTATTTCTTCTTCTTGGGAAATTATTATTATTATTGAAAGAAATAATATTATTATTTTCATTTTTTTAAATGGAAAAATACTTTTTTTTAATTTTTTCTTATTTAATAAATTTTATAATAATTTAAAATAAATGGATGAGGCACCTCCCATTTCTCAAAATGATATAAGTGAAATAAAATTAAGTAGTTCAATACTTTTAAGTTCATATGTTAATAATGATGATTGGGAGTTGACAATTAAAATTAAAGATGATAATATAATCTTCACAATAGCAATAATAAATGATTTTCCTAATTTAATATATGAAGATATATTTTCAATTTTAGAATTAAAAGAAAATAATAAATTACTAAGTGTATATGATAATATTATTCAAATATATAATTTTTTACAAGAAAGAATAAAAAATAAATATTATAAAAAAGAAATAGAAGGAAATTATTTTAAAATAACATTTAAATCACCAATGATAAAAATAAAAGACATAATAATAAAATTAAAGCCAAAAGAAATAGATAAAAGAGAAATATTATTAATGATGACAAAAGAAACAAATAGTCTAAAAAAATCATATAATCAAATAGATCAACAAATATCAAATTTATCAACATCAATATCAAATTTATCAACATCAATATCAGAATTTAACAACATGAATAACAAACCTAAAAAAAAAAAGAAAAAAAAAGATAAATAAAAAAAAAAAAGTTAACATATAAAAAAAAAAAAACAAAATTTCATTTTAAATAAAAAAAAACCAAAATTTGAAGCAAAAAAAAAAAATCTAAAAACCCAAATTTAATTTACCCTTGTTCCTGAGTATCATTACTTTCTTTTTTACTTTTCCCACAACATCCACTTTTTTTTTTTTTTTTATCAACCTCATCCAACTTAACATTTTTATCTCCTTGATTATCTTCAGTAATATTTTCATCATCATCTCCAGAAATTTTAAATTTCTCAGCAATTTTCTGAAATAATTCATTATTAAACAATTCTTGAATATGTAATCCATCTTTAGCAGAAACTTCAGCAAAAATAAAACCATTTTCCTTAGCATAATTTTTCCCTTTTTCTTCAGATACAGTTCTCTTATCAGCTAAATCAATTTTATTACCAACTAAACAAAAAATTGCATCTTCTCTTCTTAAATCTTTTGTTTCATTTACCCAATGACTTGTATGAGTAAATGAATCTGAATTTGTTATATCATATACTACAATTATTACATTTGCATCTCTTATATACATTGGTATTAATGATTTAAATTTTTCTTGTCCTGCTGTATCGTATAAGAGAAGTCTTACATTTGCTCCGTTTATCATTACGTTTTTTGAATGGAAATCTAATCCGATTGTTGCTTGGTAATTTGGTTCAAATTTATCTTGGGAGAAACGATTTAGAATTGAACTCTTACCGACACTTTGATCTCCGAGGAATATTATTTTGAATTTTGGACAATCGTCGTTCATTTTTTTTTTTTTTTTTTTTAATGAATATTTTTTTTCTTTTTTTAAATTTTATTTTTTTTTTTGTTTTAATTTTTAAATTTTAAAATGTTTTTTTTTATTTTTTTTTTTTAATTTTTGAATGAGTAATAATAAAAGAAGATATTTCTCACCTTTGAATAATTTTAACACTTTAAATAAAAGTTCTTCTATGCCTGAAATGATTATAGAGAAAAAAAATAAAAGAAATCAATTCCCTTTATTAAATGATTATAATAAATTCAATACACATATTGAAGATACAATGAAAAATTATAAACTTAATAATCAAATGAATTTTGTGAATGAAGAAGAGAAAAAAGAAAATTTATTATCATTAAAAAAATATCTTAGTAAAGAAGAAATAAGATATATAAATAAAATAACTCATTTAAATAAATCACAAGAAAATATAATTAATAATAAAAATTATGTTTTTGGAGATAATTTATTAAAAGTTTCAGTAAATAAAAATCCACGTTATTTAAGTCCAATTCATTCATTAGGAATATTAAAAATAAATAATAAAATATTTGAAGATGTTGTTAAAATAAATTTAGAAAGACAAAGAAAAAGATTTGATGAATCAATAAAAAATATAGAAGCATATAATATGAAATTTAATGTAAAAATGCCAAAAATTAGAATATCAACATTAAATCCAAAATTCGATGAAGAATTTCCTATTCTTGATACTCCAAATAATAATAATATAATAAAAAGAGATTCACTTAGAAAAAAAAGTTCAATAAAAAGTTTAATTTCTTCAGTTAAATCATCAAATGATAAAATTAGATTTTTTTCATATTATACATATCCAAATAAAAATTTTCCTGAATGTAGAGAACAATTTACTTTAAATATATATGGTAATAATGCATATTTAACAGGTGGAATGTGTTCAATAATGAAACAAATTAACATTTGGATATTAAATATTAATAGTATGATATGGAAAAAACTAAAATTAAAAAACCATACTTCAAATAGATTTGGACATTCATGTGTAATTGATAAAGATAGAACTAGATTATTTATTTTTGGAGGAAGGGCAAAAATGATATCTCAAAATAATAATTTAGTATTTTCAAATAGTGGTTTATATTGTGGATTAGAAGTATTTAATTTCAGTAATTTAAGTTGGTCAACTCCATATTTTTCAGCAAAAAATTCTCCTCGTTTAAGAAGAAATCATATAAGTGAATTAATTGGTAATTATATGATAATACATGGTGGTATTACTGAAAATAATGAAATATTAAATGATGTATATATAATTAATATTTATTATATGAATAATTTAAATATTTCAAAAGATAAAGATAATGATAATAATAAAGATAGTGATAAATGGAATAATTTAATAGTTACATCTAATTCAAAGAGTCCTTATTTATTTGGTCATTCTTCAACTTTAGTAGTACCAAGTAATATACAAAATCATTCAAAATTTTCAATTTATAAATTCCCAGAAAATACTTTTGGTTATAATAAAAATGGTAAATTAATTCCAAATGAAAAAGAAACTATTAAAGGATGGTATATTTTTGGAGGTAAAAAAAAAGCTGAAAGTAATTTTGGTATAACAAATGATTTATATATTTTAAAAATTGGAATTAAGCCTTGTGAATGGATAAAATGTGATAATACAATTGGAAAAAAACCTTGTCCTAGATATTTTCATTCTATGAATTATTATGAAAATAATAATTTTGTTATTATTCATGGTGGAAGAAATGATAGTCAAAGTGATACTTTTGCTTTAAATGATACTTTTATTTTAAATTTAGCTGATTTAAATTGGATTGAAGTTGAATTATTTTCACAAAATGATAATTTTAATGTGTTTTCTAGATGTGGCCATTGTTCTGTTATTCATGATGATAAATTAATTATTTGTGGTGGAATGAATAATAATCATTATTTAGGAAGTGCTTTATTAATTGTTAATTTAAATGGGATTTATAATATGAGTTTTAAAAAAGTTAATGATGATATTATAAGTCAAATAAATCAGAAAAAAATTAAAAATGAAGATGAAAATTAATTTTTATAATAAAAAGTGTTTTTTTTGTAAAATAATTATTATATATTTATATATGTTATATTATTATTATTTTTTTTTTTTTAAATAATTGTTTTAATAATTAGTTTTTAAATTTTATTTAAATTTTTTAAATATGGAAGTGGCAATTGTATCTTTATTTTTTGCTGATATAGTCATATTATTAATAAATTTTAAATATGGTATTTATTTCTTTTTTTTCTTAATATTTTGTATTTTTTGTTTACCATTAATAACAACATTTGAAAAAGTATTTTCACAAGGAAATTTTGAAAAAAATGAAATATTTTACCAATATTATAAAGGAGATTATAACTCATTATATTCATATCAAAATAAATTTTCAAAAATAAAAAAAGAATATAAACTACCAAATTATTATAAACCATTTGGAATATTTTATGAAGATCCCAAAAAAAAAAATAACTCAAATAATAAATGTTTAATCGGAATAATAGCATATAAAAATATAGAAACTGATGAAAAAGGAGAATCATTAACAAAAGAATTAAATATAACAAATGATAATTTTGATGATACAGAATTTAAAGAATATATGCAAAAAAATGATTATAGAAGAGCATTTATTCAAAAAACAAATTGTGTAATTGGAGTTTATAGATTTTTATTTAAAACTTTACTTTCACATATATCATTTTCTAAAATTTACATTTCATTAACAAATATGAAATTTTTCAGTCATTTATTTCATAGAGAATTACCAGATGAAAATTTAAAAAAAGCAAGAGTAAATTATAAAAAAGAAGTAGGTGTATTAATTATTTTTGGTCGTGATGAAACAAGATATTTTATTCCTCTTGATAAAGAAAAAAATTTCAGACCTTAAAAATTTTACTAATAATAAATTTTATAATAAAAAAAAAAAAAATGTTTTTTTTATAAAAAAGTGTATTGATTAATAAATAAAAAACAATTTTAAAATATTTTTTTTTTTGATATATATTATTTAAATTGAAAAATTTATTTAATTAAGCTAAAATACGTTTCATCATATTACAAAATTCATCATAATTAATTTGTCCATCAAAATCTAAATCAGAATCTTGTAAACATTTATTAAATTCTTCTTCAGGAAAATCTGAAGATTCTTTAAATATTTTTTTAAGTTCTTTTAAAGTAATTTGACCATTTTTATCAACATCAAAATATTCAAAAGCAAATTTTAAAAATTTTTCTTCTAATAAAAGTTTTTTATCAATAGCAGCTCTTAAAAATTCTTCATAATCAATTGAATTAGAATGATCAACATCAAGAAAATGATATTCATTTTCTAAAAAAGTATCATCTATATTTTCATTTTGTTCTTTAAATAATTCTTTTAATCCATTTACAAATTCACTTTTTGATATAACCCCATCATTATTATCATCTAATTTTAAAAATAAAGAATTTGCTTCATTTACATATGTTAATTGAGGATAATTATGAACTAAATATGCAATTGTTGTTTGTTGAAGTACTAATTGAGGATTATAATTTTTAATATTATTTAATAATATTTTTAATTTATCTGTTGTTAATTTTGATAATTTTTCTTTTATTTTAAATTTTTTAAAAAAATTATGTTCTAAAGCTTCTTTAACACTAATTCTTTTATCAGGATTTAATAATAATAAATTTTTAATTAAATCTTTTATTTCTTTTGAAACAATATTAAAAGGATATATTGTCATATCATATAAACCACTTTTTATATTAGAATAAACTTCTAATTTACTAGTACCACCAAAAGGTAATTTTCCACTTAAAATAGTATATAAAATAACACCAATTGACCAAGAATCACATTTTTCTGTATAATTACCTTTTAAAACTTCAGGTGCAATATAAAAAGGAGTACCTATAATTTCATTTTCTTTATTTTTACTATAAAATTTAGCAGTACCAAAATCAATAATTTTAATATATATATTATTTGAATATTTCGAATCATCAATTAATATATTTTCTAATTTTAAATCTCTATGCATTAATTTCCTTTCATGTAAATAATTAACTGCACTTAATATTTGAAAAATTATAATACCTGTTGTAATTTCTGATTGACCACCTTCTTCATGTATTTTACAAAATAAATCACCACCATTACATAATTCTTGAACAATATAAAAATCAGTTTCTGTGTCATATAATTCAAATATTTTTATTATATTAGGATGATCTAATCCTCTTAAAATTAAAGCTTCGTTTTTTAAATCTTCTTTAAAAATTAAATTATTTTTTCTTAATATTTTAATTGCTACAAATTCACCTGTTAATTTATGTTTTGCTTTTATTACAGTTCC
>JAEEGL012566205.1_pt1 | contig 11753 bp, 6 predicted proteins | sample 9134231 | NCBI WGS metagenome assembly JAEEGL01 (sample SAMN16246548, study PRJNA631951) | gut metagenome | biome: gut microbiome; feature: rumen; material: fiber-attached | host: Bos | place: Iran: Karaj | collected 2018-10
CCCGCCCCAAGCTCCGCCGTCTGCGCCGCGATCTCTTCCCCCGCCGCAAGATGGGCATAGTCGACCGCCGGGATCTCATGCGCGCCGAGCGGATCGGCAAGTTCTTCTATTTCTTCCCGTGCCAGGGAAGAGGCAACGGCGATAACGCCTGCCGCCAACAGGAGGCAGATGATGACCGCCGCGATTCTGCCGGTTTTCTTCAAGCCTTATTCCCCCGCACCGGCATTTTCCGCCGCTGTTCCAAGCAGTCCGATCTCCGCCGCGTATTCCCGCATCCCGTTAATGCAGATCTCCGCAACGTCCTTTAAGTCCATGCCCAGCATTTCACAGCCCTTCAGGATCAGTTCCCGGTTGCATTTTGCCGCAAAGCGTTTATCCTTGAACTTTTTCATGAAGCTTTTGACTTCCAGGTCCATGATGCCGTTCGGGCGCATCCTGGCGCAGGCCTGGACGATCCCGGTCAGTTCGTCCACCGTATAGAGGCTCTTTTCCATATTTGTGAGCGGTTCGACGTCGTTCCGGAGTCCGTACCCGTGGCTTAGGATCGCCCGGACTTCCTCTTCGGTCACGCCCGCTTCCAGCAGCGGCTCCCTGGTATGGGCCAGATGTTCCTCCGGATACTTTTCGTAATCATAATCGTGAAGATAGCCGATGGCCATCCAGTGTTCCTTGTCTTCCCCAAAATGCTCCGCCATCGCGCCCATTGCCGCCATGACGTTCATCGCGTGCAGTTTCAGATGCTCCTCCGTTACCATGGAGTCGTTCAGTTCTTTCGCTCTTTCCAGTGTCAGCATATCTTTCTTATCCTCCAGAATTTCAATGATATCTATACCCGGTCATATCTCCGGGAACGTAAAAGCAGGGTCAGCAGCGCCGCGGCCGCAGCCGCGCTGATCAGTTCCGAAAGCCGCCACAGCAGAGGCTCCCGGTAAAAGACCGTCAGCTGTCCTTCAAAACCGGCCGGGATCCCGGCGTTCAGCCGGTGTTCCGCGGATCCGGAAAGAAGTGTGTCCGCTTCCTTACCGGGCGTCCTGTTTTCTCCGGATAAGACCGTCTTTCCGGCAGCCATCAGCTCCGCGCGGTAATGCCGGTAATCGAACACCGGCAGAGAGACTTTCTGTTCCGAATCCGATGTATTCCGCACGTCCAGCCTGAACGTGGTCCCTTTCCGTTCCAGTTCCCGGACGGCGGCTCCTTCCGGAGCCCGGACGGAGCGGTCGTTCATCACAGACCAGTCCTGGCCCTGGAAAAGATACATGCTGTCGCGGCTGTCGACTTCAACAGACGCCGCGTCCGCAGGCTTCAGATACAGGAAGTTCTCATGGATCCTCTGCCCCATCAGGGCCGTTCCCTGGACGACCGTTACCAGGACGAGCAGGACGGCTGCCGCCAGCCTTACCCGTCCGGGCGCCCGCCGGCAGGCTTTCATATACAGCCACAGGGTAAACGCTGTCACAATGACCAGATAGCGCCACGGAAACTCCACACTGCCGATCAGGAAAAACAGTCCGGGCAAATGTTCCTGGATCCAGTCGAACGGAAAATAACAGCTCGACATCCAGACCGCCAGCACGACCAGGCAGGCCGGGATCCATTCCTGAACGGGGCCTTTTTCCCGGGCGTCGTCCTTACGGAACAGGAACCACAGCGAGATCAGGAACGCAAAAAGGATCCCGTATCCCGGCGTCTGCGGCATCTCCGGTCCCGCGTCCGCAAGCGGCAGGGCTCCGGCCATGGTGTCGAAGAACGGAGAAATAAACTGTTTCCACCGCATGCCGTACGTCTGGATCATTCCCGACAGATGATGGATGACCAGGTCGTGACCCAGGTAGCTGTCCGCGAACGGGACCAGGAACCCCAGGCAGAGCAGGATGGACCATCCGGCCGCCTGAAGAAGCGGTACGATCCTCCGGCCTGCCGTCAGCCGTTTCAAATGAAACAGACAGACAAGCGCGGCGAACACCGCCAGCATCAGCGTGCTGATCAGGTGGCATAAAAGAAGCCCGCTGAATCCGACCGTCAGCGGAAGCACCGCCGATCCCGCTTCCGGTTTTTCCGGCATACGGAAACTGTCCCGGTTTCTCCCGGAAGCCGGCAGTCCCCGGACGGCACCGTCTTCCGAAAACAGTCTCTCCAGTCCCAGCAGGACGAACGGGACGAACAGGAGGGCGCAGTATTCGCCGACCGCCGTACGGATATACAGGTCCGTCAGCCGCCACATGGACAGGCAGTACAGGGCCGTTCCCGAAAGGGCGGTCTTCCTGCTGCCGCTGATCCCGGTAAAACAATACTGCGCGGCAAAAGCCGTCAGGATATTGACCGCAAGGACGAACAGCCGGTAAGTCTGGTACAGCGGCATCCCCAGCAGATAAAGAAACGCCGGAAACGAGAGCATAACGTCGCCGTAAAAGATCCCGACCGGATATCCGTACCCGTTCCACCACAGCGCCTGCATCCGTGCGGGAAAAGCCCCCTGTTTCCAGCTTTCTGCCATGCCGGCGATCCGGTACAGATGGAAAACGATATCATGGCCGCCCGGAATATAAGGCAGCAGGAGCGGCAGGGATGAAACGGCGATGATGCCGGTCATGCAGAGTCCGTACAGCCGCCCGTTCCTGTCCGCGCGCCGAAACCGGACGATCCCGAAAACGGCGCAGACGGCAGCCAGGTAGAAAAGCGCCGCTTTCAGCGCCCCGTACAGAGCGGAAAGCTTCCGCTGATAGTGAAGGGTAAGCGATTCCACCTGCAGATCCGTCCGTTCGGAAACGTCCGCGCAGACGATGCGTACCGGGCTTCCGCCGTCGCGGATATACAGCCGGAGCATCTGCTCGCCCTTATTGAACGGCAGGATGATCACGGATACCGGATCATCTCCGGCCGTTACCTGGAAAGTGGCATAGTCCTCCGCCCGGTAGCGGATATGCGCAAGCCACGTCCCTTTTTCCAGGAAGGCTTCTTCTGTGACCGACGTGCCGTTCTCCGTAAAGACGACCGGGTCCGCGGACCGGAAGTTTAAGGCGCCCCCGGCCAGCAGTGCTGCCAGAAGTCCCGCCAGAACGATCAGGCTGATCTTCCGACGGCGTCCCCTCATCTGCAGAAGTCCTCAGGGAGCACGACCTTCGCGATCGCGCCGCTGTCCTGCGCGTCAAACTCGGTCGCCGCACGGTAATAAGCCTGGACGGTACGGGTCAGCGGTACGCTTAATCCTTCCGCCAGATCACCGGCCAGGTTCACGTCCTTGCGCATATGCGCGACGGTAAAGGTCGCCGTAAACTCCCCGCTCATCAGACGCGGCCAGGTCGCCCTGAAGCCCGTGGAATTACCGCTGGAAGCGCAGATCACCTGAAATACCTGTTCCGGATCCAGGCCGTTTGCCTGCGCGATCCTCCATACTTCGCCCGTCAGCGCCCGGTTTGCCGCGCCGAGCAGGTTGTTCAGGGACTTCACCTTTTTCCCGTCGCCTACCTGTTCGCTGACCAGGAACAGCTCTTTTCCGACCACCTCCAGATACGGTCTCATCCTTTCAAAGATCTCGCGGCTCCCGGCGCACATCATGCTCATCGTTCCGTTGTCCGCTGAAACAGTCCCGCCGGAGACCGGAGCGTCCAGGACGTGGGCTCCTCTTTTTTCAAACGCTTCCGCGACCTTCCGGACAGCCTTCGCCGAACAGGACGTCATTTCCACCAGGACCGCGTCTTCCTCGACCGCGTCCAGGAAAGAGTCCGAAAGAGCCAGTTCCTCGAGCGCCGCGTCGTCCGGTACGATGGAAAAGATCACTTTCGCGCCGCGCAGCGCTTCCGCGGGAGAAGCGTCGATCACGCCGCCCGCTGCCGCCAGTCTGTCCGCCCCGGCCCTGGACCGGTGTACGACCGTGTGGACTTCATATCCGGCTTTCTGCAGATTTAATGCCGGGCCGATCCCCATTTTGCCCAAACCGAAATAAGCAATTCTTTCTTTCATATCCCGATTACTCCCTTTCCTTCGAATGTAACAGTGTGCTTCTGATGACTGCCGAAAAAGCGGCCGCCTTTTCACGGATTCCGGGAACGCCCAGGATCTCTCCCGGGTCGTTGGCCGTTTCCGTCAGGCAGAATCCCGCCGGCAGGTAAAATCCTTTATTCATGTTCAGGGCGCGCACGATCTGCGCCGCCACCAGATCGCTGCCGGAATACCCGGAGACGACAATGGCAAACACAGCCTTGTCCGTAAAATCCTGCGTCCTGTACAGGGCTGTCAGCCGGTTGATAAAAGACGCCAGGTTGGCGGAAAGCGCATCGTTATAATTCGGACAGATCAGCAGCAGCGCGTCCGCCCTTTTGACGGCCGGATACACGGAATCCACCATGACCCCGCCGTAGAAACAGCTTTCCTTTTCACCGTAGTGCAGGCACATTTTATAAGGGCAGCCCGAACAGTCCTGCACGGCTCCGTTCCGGAGACCGATCTCCGATATCTCGACCGGCAGACCGGAAAGCGGTTCCTTCACCATCTGCCACAGCGCATGGGAATTGGACGTCCTATGCTTGTTCGCGTGCAGGACGGTCAGCACCGCGTCCCGTCCGGAAGGTCCCTGCGGCGGCTGAAACGATAACAGCCGGCTTACGAGATCCCGCGCGCTTTCCCGGTAGGCTTCCTCCAGGCTGCAGCCGAAATTGGCCGCCCGGACCCGGAAATTATGCAGGGAAGACGTTCCCTCCACGAGACAGTGGCCGATCAGCGTACACCCGGCCTGCGACAGGGCCAGCGCCAGTTCCCCGGCCGTTTCCTTGGAATAAAACTCGTTTCCCGAATCGACGATCATGGCCGCCGTACAGCCCGCAAACACGTCTCCGTTCATCCGGATGGCGCGGAGCATCTTTTCATAAGCCAGATTGACGCCGGATCTGCCAAGGTCTATGACAAACAGAAGCCGCCTTCCCTCTTCCGCTTTCACCGGCAGTCTGTAAGACCGGGGCCGCCTGACGGCGATCCCCTGCAGCGCGTACGAGACCGTGCCGGCAAGCCTGTCGTTTTCCGGCATCCCCGCTTCCCGCGGTTCAAAGACGTAAAGCGTATTCCCGCTCCTGCTGTTCTTCATGCGTTTTCCTCAGACCTCCGCAGACGGATAGGTTCTGTCGCGCAGAGCGCGCAGCGTATCTTCCGCCGTAAGGATCCGGGACAGGATCTTTTCCGGCAGCGGCAGGATCTCCGCTTCCGGCCCGCAGGCCGTCAGCCGGTTTTTGACCCCCATAAAGGTCCCGCCCATGAAAACGGAACTGCAGTTCCACGCCCCCCGAAGCGTCAGGAGGATCGAAAGCGCGCCGGATGAGTAGGCCGGCGCGACGAACGGCTTGAAGCCCCATTCCCGCATCAGGAGGTTCGCGGTCACGACTTTGTGCGTCAGTTCCAGGGAAAGCGCGTCGTCGTAGTGCTCAATGGAATTCGCGATCACCAGTTCCTGGCCGTGCGGGCCGAAGCTCCTGCCTTCCGTCAGGAAAGACGCGAATTTCTCATCATGGCGGGCGAAATAAGCGGCCCTGGCGTTCATGACGCCCAGCCCGAATCCCTTGACCTGTTCCGGAAGAAGTCCCCGGCCGTCAAAAACGCCGTTTTCATCCCGGTTGCTTTCCATAAACGCGACCATCGCCAGCGGGTCGACAGGGTCGGAAACTTCGCAGAACAGCCCCTGGAAGTCCGAATTCCTGGCCATTCTGGCATATTCCGAAATGATCCGGCTGTTCTTCTCAAACTGGGCCATCCGGACGTCCTTTACGCCGGAACCGACCGCCGGGATCCCGACCGAAGCGACGAACACGAATACGTCGCAGTTGAACAGATCCTGTTTTTCCACGATCTCCACGGCCGGCAGCGCGTCGTAGTCCCAGGGATACGCGATCTGGTTCTCCTCGAATTCCCAGCGCCTCAACACTTTCTCATCCAGGTCGCAGATGCCGATCGTTTCGATCACGTCGCCGCCCAGCAGATGCAGGCCCGTGATGAGGTTGCTGCCGACGTCGCCGATCGCCAGGACGTGGACCCGTTTCTTTCTGCCGGATAGCGGGACCGGAAGCGGAATTCCATCCCCGGACAGCAGTCTGCGCCACTGCGGATGCGCGTGATTGACGGCCGTCAGTACTCCCCGTCTGACCGCGGCGCAGACAGCTTCATCGGGCAGGGCGCGGACAGAGCGTTTCTCCAGTTCCCCGGAAGAAAGCCAGAACGCGCCTTCTTCCTCCTGTCTTAACTGGTTTACGTCCGAAACCGGAAAGCAGGCCCGGGAAGAAGCCGGATCCCGTTCGAACAGGAAACGGGACACCTTCTCCCGGTCAGCTTCAGCGACCGGAATCCCTTCCGGAAGCGGTTCATATGAGCAGCAGACTTTTCCGTCTATTTCCGCATAATACGTCATGATTGCTTTCCTCTGATCCTGCTGAGCATCTGCAGGTCGTTTTCCAGATAAACGCTCGCCGCCAGGTTCGGATCGTATCCGGTGCACTCCCCGCGGTCCGGGCAGAGCGGCGCGATCACGGCCTCCGACAGTCTTCCGAGCGTCAGGTTCTTCCCGAAATAAGCACGATACACTTCTTCGAGCGCCAGGAAAATATCCCGGGCGTTGCGGATGCAGCAGGCGGAAAAATCAAACAGCGCTTCTTCCGAAGTGTCCTTGAGAAACGGCCTGGTGTACGGGAAGATCATATTGATCGAGGGTGAAAGGCCTGCCACCTTGACGCTCTCCCGACGGACGGTATCGCCGCCGATAAACGGATACAGCGTGGATTCCACAAGCCACCCCCGCAGGTTCGGGATCCGGTAAACGCTGTCGATATCCACCCCCTTCAGGGCCATGGTATCCAGTCCGTATCCGGATACGATGCCGACGATGACCTTCCGGATGGTCACCCCTTCTTCCTGAAGCAGCGGCTCCAGCGCCTCAAAACGGCCGGCCCGGTGCAGCAGGTCGTCCACCAGGATCACCTCCCGCCTGAAGGACTTCAGGATCTTGATCTGGTTCTCCAGGGAAGGATAATTCTGGAAGCTTTCGATCTTCCCTTCCGACAGGTCCGGCGTGAACACTTTGTCGGTATGAAGCGTCTTGGTCACCGTATTCGGGATGACACGGTCGCGCAGGATCTTGCCGTAAGGAACGCACATATACGGTCCCAGCTGCCTCGGCGTCAGCACTTTATTCGGGACGCCGTTGACGGCCGTCACCTTTTCCACCAGCCGCGGATAGATCGTGGCGGCGGATACGGAAAGCACGAGCTGTCCGGGATAAAGCTTCGTCAGCGCCCGCTGCAGTTCCTTGTGGGATCTTTCCAGAACCCGGATGATATGGGAACTGTCGGCCAGCGGGTCCTTGATGGACGTCCGCATGTTTTTCAGGATCACCAGCGGTTCGTGCATATCCACCAGGTAAAGCGGCGCCGATTCGTTCATGCGCCTGGCCTGGATAAAGCCCTGCCGCTCCACGGCCGAAACGGCCCCTTCGGAAGGCACGTCCGTTCCCGGATAAAAGATCGCGTAGCTGCAGCCGCGCGCCAGCGCCTGCGCGATGGCTTCGGCAAGGAGCAGCTGCTCCGGATCCTTGATCTCCGAATCCTTTCCGGCATACAGTCCCCTGATGAAAAGGATCTCCCCGAGGGTATGCCGTCGGACCGTATCCGCGACCTCCACGTCGCCCAGTACGGCGAACAGTTCGTCCGGCGTCAGGTAACAGTAACGGATCAGGCCGACCAGCTTTCCCTTTTCCAGCTGGTTGCGGAGAAGCAGGAACGTATCCTGTCCCGGTTCCTGCATCGGCGCCAGTTTCCGGCACTCCCGCAGAAGCGCGCCCTCGGGGCGCTGCGTCTCCTCGAACGCGATGACTTTTCCGCTCGCGAGGGGCTTGAATTCCGGCTCGCGCAGGTAGAGCCCGCTGTTATAGATGTATTCCTGGGCGACCGGGTCGATCATGCTGCTGATATCCCGGTTCATGTCGATGTTTTCGCGGATCATCGTGGAACTGATCTCTTCCAGTTCTTCCGGCAGTTCCATTTCCACGATCCGTCCGGTAATGGCTTTTTTGATCTCCCGCACCACCGGGTCCGGCGCCTTGTTCTTCCGGCTGAAGGTGATGTGGTTCAGATGATGGACGGAATCCGGCACCGGTGCCGCGCGATAGGACGAAGCGCCGGCCAGCACGTCGTTTCCGACGACCAGGTAGATCTCCTTCCCCGAAAACAGCCGTTTGAGACGTCTTAAGTCGTCCGGGTTCGCGATGTTGATCGGAATGGTCTTCGGGAAAATATGAACGTGGAATTCGTTGGCCATGGACATGCTCACGATCCGGCTTCGGACAAGGTGCGGCTGCGCCTTCTTGGACCAGGAAAACTCATCCACCGAAAGATAGACTTCGTAGCCGGCGTCCCGGATCATCCGGGCAATGCCCTTGTGCGAAAGCGTCAGCGGATCGAACGTGCCCGGGAAAAAGGCTATCCTGTTGGATTGCGGAAGGCGGAAGCGCCTGCCTTCCAGCGTCTGTTCCGTCATGAAGCTGTTGACGGCCGACAGGACGGCCGCCCTGTAATAGACCGAAAGGCCGGACTGCTCCTGGTCTTCCATCAGGAACAGGAACTTGCGGGCGCCGGTCACGAACAGATCCCGTTTCTCGGCATCCGGTATGCCGTCGGAACTGAAGACGACCGACAGCATGAGCATGGCTTCCCGGTTGACCTCTTCACGGTAGTTGGCCAGGCCCCGGAAAAGGATCCCCAGCAGGCGGTGCTGCCTGGACGTATAGTTTTCTTCAGGTTCCCCGAAGCGTTCCCGGTATGCGCTGTAATAGCAGAGAAGGGCGCCGACCGTATCCAGGGCGCTGGCTGCGACCCGGACGTTGGGACTGGCCTGCAGACCGTCCAGATAATCGATGATCTCGTCCAGTTCCTTGGGCTCCAGCCAGAGGGCAGTCTCCCCCAGGTACTCGGAAAGCGACTTGGCATATTCCCGGCCGCTCGTTTCCAGGCCTCTGACCAGTTCGACGACGACCTCGTTGCGTTCGTCCATTCCCAGATAGCGAAGGATCTCCACCAGCGCCTCGCCGGCGTCGTGACGGACAGCCGCATGCTCACTGACCTTGATCAGGTTGGAGAGATGCGCGGCAATATGGAGTTTATGATCCATGACGCCGGAGGTCAGCTGGTCCTTCAGGAGCTTGATATTGACGCTCTTTACGATCCAGGGCGTCGCGGATTTCAGGTTGTCCAGGAAAATGTCCGACACGACGTCCTGTCCGTACAGCTGGTTTCTCTGGGCTGAAACGTCCGCGTCCAGGTTCCGGAGGATCCGGAGGACCAGGAAAGCCATCGTATTGTCTTTTTCCGTTTTCAGCTTTGCCGCTTTTTCCCCGATCTCTCTTATGATGTCCGGATCCGTACGGGCTTCCGTATAAAACCTTGCCGCCCTGAGCGCCGCGATCAGGACCGCTTCCTGCAGGGTATCCGTCCGTCTCTCCTCATCGCCCGCGTCGATGCTGGAGGCAATAAAACGGCCGATCTCCTTATTCTGTTCCGGATCCAGCCTGTCAAACGGGAGGAACTGCACGGCGTCCAGGATCGCGAATATCTCCGCCGCATCCTTCTCCCCGCACTTTCTGACTTCTTCCAGGAACTTCTCCAGAAGCTGCGGCAGGTCGGATTCTTCCGCATACTGGACGACAGCTGCGACCACATGTTTTAAGTGCGACTGGATCCGCTCTTTCTGGATCTGCGTCAGCTTGTAGTCCGGCCTGCTGATCCGGTCAAAGTATTCTCCGGCCAGGTCCCGGATATTGCCGTCCTCCATGTCGGGCATGCCTTCCGGCAGGCGCTTCCGGTAGCCGAAATGGAACTGGGCCAGGATCTTCCCCAGTAATCTTGCCGCTTCCGTACTGATGTCCCCGGCGCTGCTCATCAGCAGTTCATAAAGGAAATCCAGGGTCTGCTTTTTCTGCTGGCTGTTGGTATAGGCGCTGTACCGGTCGAATACGTCCAGGTAGATGCGCATGTTCCGGACGTCCTTCTCGCTCCGGGCGGCTTCCAGAAGGTTTCCGAACTGTCTTTCCGCCGTCATGCGGTGCATGACCAGGATATTATGCTCAACGCCCATGTAGGTCAGTGAACGGAGCGTCTCGCTGCCGCTCCTGAGCGTCACTTCCGGCATCCGGAGCGGTTTCCGGCCGGAGCGGGCAAAGGTCGTATCGATGCCGAGCATTTCCATATAATCCTGGAAATCCTTCAGCCGCGTATAGACCCGGCGGTACCGGTACAGTTTTTTCTCGTCGAGATTGTACAGTTTGCCGCGGATCGTCTCAAAAGCCCTGTCCAGGCTGACGACCGGGCCCTCGTCCGCCGACGCGCTCTTGGATTCCTTCACGCGGAAATCAGCATAGATGAGCACCAGCGATTCCACGGGAAGATTCTCCGGCTCCAGATCCCATGTGGAATGGTTGGCGGCGATATGCCCGATAAACGGCATCCTGTGGCGCTTGAACCACTGGTTGATGTAGTAATAGTGCAGGAACGGAACGTTTTCTCCTTCCCGGCATCCGAATTTCCCGAGGTCGTGAGCTGCCGCCGCCGCCGAAATGATCGTCAGGTCGATCGGGATCCCGGCGTCGAGCAGGTGCCTGGCCATAAACATGGCGACGTGGTGCACGCCGGCCAGATGCGCCAGCGTGTGATATTCCGTCACTTCTTCGTTCAGGCGCAGCATTTCATAGACAAAATCTTCCCTGAAATACTTCCGGAACCTGCGGTATTCTTCCCGGGATTCGAAAGCGGCCGCTTCTTCTTCAGAAAGGAACTGAAAATCCATGAACTGGTCGAACGGAAGGCTTTTCCGTTCCTCGTCCAGCATGGCCTGCAGCACAGACAGGAAAAGCTTCGCTCCCCGTCCGTATTTTTCCAGTTCTTCTTCCGTCATCGGCGTGCCGGGAAACGAAAGATATTTCGCGTACCGGTACGCGAATTTCGGCCATCCCTCCTTCGGCGCTTTCGAGTATTCCTGCAGCGTCCCGCGCAGCGCGTCGTAGACTGAAGCACAGGTGATCCTCCGCCTGATCGGGAAGAAAGACCGGAACCGCTGCTGTTTGATGATCTCGGAGATATTCTCAGATAACTGCATATGTGCCACCGTTTCCATACCGTCCTGAAATAAGGACCGGAAAGCCCGGACGCGCTGAACGCGCCCGGACTTTCCGCACCTTTATCGACAGAAACTCAGATATTCGCAAGGGCCTGTTCAAGATCCTCGATCAGGTCCCTGGGATCTTCCAGGCCGCAGGAATAACGGATCAGGTCGGCGCCGACGCCGGCTGCCGCCAGCTCCGCGTCCGTCATCTGCCTGTGGGTGGAAGACGCAGGATGCAGGACGCAGGTATGCGCGTCCGCCACGTGCGTCGCGATGATCGCCACCTTCAGGCCGGCCATGAATTTCTCCGCAGCCGCCCGGCCGCCCTTAATGCCGAAGCTGACGACGCCGCAGGTGCCGTCCGGCATGTACTTGCGGGCCAGGTCATAATACTTGTTTCCGGGAAGCTCGGGAGAATTCACCCACGCGACCTTTTCATGCTTCGACAGATACTCGGCCACCTTCCGGCCGTTCTCCACATGGCGGGGCATCCGGCACGCCAGGGATTCGATCCCCAGGTTCAGCAGGTACGCGTTCATCGGCGACTGGATCGAGCAGACGTCCCGCATGAGCTGCGCCGTCGCCTTGGTAATGAAAGCACCTTCTTTCCCGAAACGTTCCGCGTAGAC
>JAEEGL013300146.1_pt1 | contig 11753 bp, 10 predicted proteins | sample 9134231 | NCBI WGS metagenome assembly JAEEGL01 (sample SAMN16246548, study PRJNA631951) | gut metagenome | biome: gut microbiome; feature: rumen; material: fiber-attached | host: Bos | place: Iran: Karaj | collected 2018-10
CTCGCCTCTGTCGCGATTGTTTTGAATATCGCTCTTCTTGTCGGGTCCGTCATGCTTTATCTGTATGTGCCCGCCTACAAACAGCAGATCAATCAGGTTTACGAGCAGATGTACGGCGAGCCGCTCGAAGATTTTGGAACAATGGAGGCACCGGCCACGCCGGCTGAGCCTGCCGGAAAGGAGTTTGCACAATGAATGCTTTCCCCTCTTCCGCAGAATTAAAAAGAAGGGCGAAAGGCCAGCTCATCGGCCGCTTCACACCTTCTGTCATGGCTGAGGTCCGTGTGCTCCTCCTGATGCTTCTTGCATCGATGATCTGCACAAGCCTCATTGATGATACAACCCTTCTTGGGATCGTCATCTCCTATGTGGTTTCCTTTATTCTGGAAATGATATTCAGCATCTTTCAGATCGGGCTTGCCCGCTTCTACTTAGAGCTTTCCTGTGACCGTCTCGCACGTCCGACCGTGATCTTTTCCGGTTTTCGCTCGCAGGCGGACCGTGCGATCATCGCCAAGTTCTGGATCATGCTTTTAGAGATCCTCTGCTTTGCGCCGACTTTTGTCTGCGGCATGATCTATAACCGGAGCGGCGCCCCCGCTGTTTTCATGATCACATGTTTTGTCTTCGCTTTAAGCCTGATACTTGCGCTTTATGTGGAGATCATCTATTCACAGGTATACTGCATCATGGCTGACTTTCCGGAGAAAAGTGCACGCGAAGTGCTCAGCCTTTCCCGACACGTGATGCACGGACACAGGTTCCGCTATCTTTACATCCAGATCAGTCTGATCCCGTACTACCTTGTCTCGGTGCTGTCTTTCGGGTTTGCGCTCCTCTGGATCGTTCCGTACCGCAGGATGATCTGCGCGAACTTCTACCTGAATCTGTTTGAAGGATCAAGGGACACATCGTCATTTGACGTACCGCAGAATGCGGGCACGTTTGATGTGACGGTATAATATAAGCGCAGATTAAGCGTCCAAAGCATCATTCCTTAACCGAGCCAAGAGTCAGACCCTTAATAAAGTATTTTTGGAAAAAAGGGTATGCAAGCACGATAGGTACTATTACAACAACCACCGTCGCCATTGTTGCGGAGTATTGCGGAATTCTTCCCTGCATGGCTGCAAGTGCTGACGGTGGGATATTTCTGTTTGACAGAATTGTCTCTATACTCTTTTGTATATCGATTAGCAAAAGTTGCAAGGGCTTCCTGGTATTACTCTCCATAAAAAGAAGAGCATTTTGCCAGTCATTCCAGTACATTGCCGCCGTCATAAATCCGACAGATGCCAGGGCGGGTTTCATAAGCGGAAATACAATTCTGAAGAAAGTGGTATACTCTCCGGCACCGTCAATTTTTGCAGCATCCATTAACTCCCTCGGCACGCTGCTGACGATATATGTCCTTAGAATAATCACATATAATGTCTGCATACTTTGCGGCAATATCAATAACAGGATATTATCCTTCATATGATAAAGGGATGTGTATACAATATACGCAGATAATTGTCCGCCGTTAAAAAGCATCGGAATGATAAGAAATACGGTCAGAAACTTTCTTAACGGAAAATCCCTTCTGGTTAAGACATATCCATACATACTCATCACAAGTAATCCGAATACCGTTCCCGAAAATGCAACAAATATTGTTACTCCATATGATATTAAGAGCTGCTTCTCATATTTAAAAACCGTATTAAAACCATTTAGCGATAGCTTTGACGGAAACAGTCCGTATCCTGCTTCCGCGAGAACATTTTCATCCGTAAATGCGGATACAAAAACAAACAAAATCGGGATCGCTGTCATAATGGCCGCTATCAGCATGATTGTTAAAAGAGCAATCTGACCCGTCGTTATCTTTTTATCGTGGATTATGTGTTTTAAGACCGTATGCTTCTTTAGCATTGACTTCTCCACCAATCAAAATAATGCGTTTTCAGGATTGATTTTGCGCACGATCATATTCGCTATGAGAATGAGCGCAGCTCCGAAAACGGATTGGAAAAAAGAGGCAGCGGCCGTAAATCCAAAATTAGAATTATGGAAAACCGAATTCAGTATATACGAATCTAAAACCTGCGTAGTGTCATACAGCGGTCCGCTGTTTCTTGTTACCTGATAAAACAAGCCTGTATCCGAATGCAGGATTCCTCCGACTGATAAAAGCAGCATTACCGTAACCATAGGTTTCAGAAAAGGAAGTGTAATGTGCCATATCTGCTGCCACTTTCCCGCCCCGTCAATTTGAGCCGATTCATATAGCCCGGGATCAATTCCCGCAAGTACTGACAGGAAAAGTACCGCTCCATAACCCGTACTGCTCCACATCTTTACGATCGTCAGGATCATCGGCCAATATTCCGCCTCAAGGTACCATCTCGTAGACAGGCCGAACAGATTATTAATCATCCCCTTATCCGGACTTAAGAACGCATAAACAATGAACTGCACGGCTGTAAAGGATATAAATGCAGGAACAACAAATATGCTCTGCATCACCTTCCCGATTCTTTTAAACACCAACTGATCCATTGCTATCGCCAGACTGACCTCAAGAAGCATTCCTAAAACCGTAAAGATCGCGTAATATATGAGCGTATTACGTGTAATGGTAAAAAAGACCGACTTGGATGCGATAAGAAACTTGAAATTATCAAATCCGTTCCATGGACTGTTCCATATACCCAGCCTATAATCGAAGTTTTTAAAGGCCAGTATCAGACCTCCCATTGCAACATAGTCAAAAAAGAAAAGGATGAGGAACCCGGGGAGTGCCATTACCGCAAGCGCTCTGTGTTTCCAGAGTCTTTTCATGAAGTTCATCCGGTAAACCTCCTTGTCCTATTTTATCACTATTGTCAGAACGTTAAGCCCAAATGTGTTCTGATATGAGAATTCATCTGCTATTTTTGATATCATGCGTATACCGATATTCTTGAACGGATCCTCATGATTGAAGATTCTATTCATTTCAACAGGATTAAAAGCTTTGCAGTCATCTTTAATCCTGAGTAATATGCTGTTCTTCATTGAGACGACCCTCACATCCAAGCTGTGCTTTTTACGGTCGGCATGAAAACCGTAGTTAATGATATTGCCGGCCATCTCCTCCATGGCAAGCGCAGAAAAATAAGCTGTCTTCTCCGAGTATCCCTTTTCTGCAACAAATCTCTGTATTCTCTCGGAAGAGCCTATAACATCCTCCATGCCGGTTATATCGATACACAGCCTGTCATCATCTTTTACACCAAAGTCATCCTTAAATAACAGCCACTCAGCTGTATTCTTTGGAATGCGTTTCCAATAAATAATGACATAGACGGGGTATACCATTGCGGTTAATACGCCTCCAATCGGATCCGACCACCATATACCAAGAACGCCAATGGCCGATGACAGGATAACCGCCGGAATGACCGTCCCAAAGTAGCCATCTATAACAGACGAGATATGAGCAGCCATGTTGTGTTTTGATGCTTGCAGATAGTTGGCCTGTATCTGAACCAAAAGTATCAGAGGAAGAGCAAAAGCGTATATCATATACTGTTGTCTGGTAAGGATATAAGCATCGGATGTTTTGTCCGGGAAGAATATGAGCGCCATTGTTCCGGAAAGCAGCATCATGATAAACATCACAGCGAACGTCAGCGCCATTACCTTCGTCAACGCCAATTTTATCAGGTATTTAATAGAATCCCTGTCTTCCTCGCCGATAAAGACACTGGACAGTATTTTAATAACGGCACCGCATTCTACCTCCAGCGCGACAAAAAATCCGCCAAGCATTTCCATGGAAGACCGCGCGGAAAGAGCTGACTCTCCTCCATATTTCAGGATGATTCTGTTAAGAGTAAGGCTGTTTAAAGCCAAGTATAACTGCTGCAAAGCCGCAGGGCTTCCTATCTTAATCAGATCAAAAGTTTTCTTCCAAGGAATATTGCGGACACTAAATTTCAACTGTGCTTTAGTTGAAAAATAGTATGAAACAAGAATGAGAAAGAATATCCAATTACAGGCACTGGTTGCATATGCAAGCCCCAGCACACCCATATCAAAAGTTGTAACAAATAAAAGATTGAGCGCTACGTTAAAAAAGATTGTTGCACCGACACTGATATAACTTCTCTTACTCTGGTTCTCAACCTGCAGAAAATAAGAAAGCTGCTCTGACAAAAACATGGGAATAAATCCGAGAGAATAGCCCCTTGCGTACTGCGCGACATTTTCTATTAAGGAATCATCCGCCCCGCAAAAAAGTGCAACCTGCTCGGGAAAGCAAAAACATATCAGCGTGGTTATAACGCCAAGCATAAGCGAAAGGGATATGCAAAGGGAAAAGACTTCGCCGGCTTTTTTGATGTCTCCGGTTCCGATATAATTTCCGCTCAAAACCGCTCCGCCGCCATGTATTACCGCACTGATAGCCGATACTATTGTTATTACGGCATAAAACAGGCCGATAACACCCACTGTTCTGTCGTCGATGTAATGTCCGGCAACGGTACCGTCAATGATGGAATTAATGGATCCCATAGCGCTGAGCATGATCTGGACCGCCAACAGTTTAAAAAAGAGTCTTTCGAGCACTTTATTATCAGAGGCCATGCTATACCCGCCTTTAAACATAATTTTGCGAATTATCAGTAGCTTTTATTTTGAAGCTTTCCATACCCCGTATTGGTTTATTACTTCGGCAAGAACTTTTTGATAGCCGGCAGCATCAAGCTCTGATCTGAATTTTTCCAGTGCGGCGTCCACTTCCGTTGCCGCACATCCCCCCTGTTCAAGAGCATAGCCGTATTGATCGAAAAGGCCGATACATGCTGTCCACTCAGCTTCTACAGGAGAAAAGTCAAATCTGAAACCATTGGCAAGCGCTTCCACAGAATTATTATTGAACCTTTCATACAATTCTACTTTGTTTTCAGGTTCACCCGCTTCAAGAGGAATAGAAGCTATCGATCCCGATTCCCATGAACTATGATCATATAGCCCGCCTTTTTTCACAACAAACCCGTCCTCAAGATCATAATCTGTCCCTTCTATACCGAAGGTGAACAATCCGGCAAGTATTGAATCGGTATACATAAGCCCCATGAAATCCACACAAGCCTTTGCCTGTTCATCGGTGCATGCTGAGGAGACAGCGAAGCATGAGCCTAATGTACTTGAAGAATTGAGATAATTCTTTGTCATATGGATTATGTCGCAGTCCTGTCCATAGGTTGCGGAAGCCACGTCATTGTACGGCACATCCCACCATGCTGCAAAGCCCCAGTCAGTTGTATTGATGGCATTTTCAGGTATGGTCTTTGTGGCTTCTTCGTCACTTATGTAACCCTTTTCGGCCCACCTGCTCATAAGCTTCAAAAACGCTTTGTATTCGGGAAGGGTGAGACAATCAACCACTTCATCGGTACTTCGATCAACAGCTATAAGCGTACTCCCCATGATAAATTCATAATCATCAAGGTAGAATTTACTAAAGAACGGCATTTTCTGCATAAGGAGAGGATACTTCACACCATCCCGCTTCATCTGTTCAAGCATTGGCTCAAGATCGGCCAATTTCTTTACGGATGACAGATCCCATCCGTATTTTAACGCTTTTTCCGTGGGATAAACCAGATCATATCCTTCCGATGACTCCTTGTAGCAGGGAATAAAATAATCTTTACCGTTATACCGTGAAGAGTCCCAAACAGCTTTAGGTATTGAATCATATAACGCTGTTCCCGGAAGTAATTCACTTAAATCGAAGACTGCTTTCCTTGATACAAGGTTGTCGGTAGACAGAGCTTCTAACCAGCTGGCCGTCCAGAAAAGATTAGCTTCGCCGTTTGCTATCGCAAGATTACATTTGTCTTCATATTCGCCTTGGCCCAAATCTGTAAGTTTAATTTTTACGTTAATCTTGTCTGCAATATAATTATTTATCGAATCCTCGATTGCCTGAACTTCCGCACGATCGGCCGATGCAATATTAAAAGTACAGTGATAGATTTCAATCTCCACCTTATCATCGCCGGTCAATGCACCGGTGGAAGTGTTTGATGTGTCAAAAGATGCGCTTCCGCATCCGGAAAGAGAAGTTATTATCATCAGTACTGCAATGAAAGCCGATAGACACCGCTTTATCATTTAAAAGCACCTGCTCATTCTAAAAAATTCCGGCTCAAGTCCGTCAAATGCAAAGATCGAAAATATGATGGGCAGTTTTAAATCTTAACCTCACCCTCAAATACCGTCACGGCGGGTCCCGTCATATAGACCACGTTCTCGCTGCGGTCCCATGTGATCTCGATCTCACCGCCCAGGACATGCACGGTGATCGATTCGTCGGTAAGCCCGTTTAAGACGCAGGCAACGCCGCAGGCGCAACACCCTGTACCGCAGGCCAGTGTCTCACCCGTTCCGCGCTCCCAGACGCGCATCTCGATATTCTGTCTGTCCATGATCCGAACAAACTCCGTATTCGTTCTGTTCGGGAAGCATGCGTGATTTTCAAAAGAAGGGCCGATCGCAGGAAGATCAAGTCCCTTCACATCGTCCACAAAAGTGATCGCATGCGGATTGCCCATGGAAACAAATGTCATGCCATACGTTTTGCCCTGTACGGTAAGAGGTACGTTTACGAGCGGATTCGTTCCGGCCGCAGGTGCTCCGTCAAGCTTGGAAGGATCGACCGGGACATCCACGGGCACCAGGATCGGAGCCCCCATATTCACACGGATCCTGTCGGCTTTTCCGTTTTTCTCATAGATATGAATGTACTTGGGCTTGCCGCCACTTACGATCACAAGATCGGTCTTATCCGTCAGACCCTTGTCATAAACATATTTTGCCACGCAGCGGATACCGTTCCCGCACATCTCCGAACGGCTCCCGTCCGCATTGTACATCTCCATCTCAAAATCCGCATCGTCTGCGGGATTGATAAAGATCACGCCATCGCCGCCGATCCCGAAATGCCTGTCCGAAAGGCGACGCACAATGTCAGGCTTATTCTCCTGCGCGATGTGCTCTTTCGCACCGTCCACGTATATGTAATCATTGCCGCATCCCTGCATTTTCGTAAAGTACATATCCATCCTCCGCCATAGCTTTCATGCTTCAGCCGCCTCAGATCGTAAAGTCATCGTCCGATCCGTCCGGCTTCAAGCCTTCGTCGCTTTTTTCAAAAGCGCTTTCAGCTCGTCCGTTTCAAATGTATAATCCGTATCGCAGAAATGGCAGTTCATCACGATCGGCTTGCCATCCGCGATCATGCTCTCGAGTTCCTTCTTCCCCACACTGATCAGTGCCTTCGATACGCGCTCTTTGCTGCAGTTACAGTAAAACTGCGTCTCGATCGTGTCCGTGATCTCAATCGGAAGCCCCTCAAGAACACGCTCTAAGATGCCTTCCGGCGTCAGCCCCTCATCCAGCATGGATGTTACCGATGAGATCTTCCTGATGTTCTCTTCAAGCTGTGCGATCACGGCCTCTTCGGCAAAGGGCATGAGCTGTACGATAAAACCGCCTGCCTGCTTCACGGTATTGTCCTTGTTCATCAGAACGCCGAGTCCCACAGATGAAGGCACCTGCTCGCTGGTTGCAAAGTAGTATGTCAGATCCTCCGCGATCTCACCGGTCTGCAGAATGCACTGCCCCACATACGGCTCTTTAAGTCCCATATCCTTGATGACGCTCAGCATACCGAGTCCGATCGCACCGCCGACATCCAGCTTGCCCATCGCATTGGGCGGAAGCATGACGTCCGGATTGTTCACATAGCCCTTTACGCGTGCCTTCGCATCCGCTGTCACCACGATCGCGCCGATCGGGCCGCTTCCCTTGATCTGCAATGTCAGAAGATCGTCGTCTCCTTTGAGCATACTGCCCATCATGCCGCCGGCAGTCAGAAGCCTTCCAAGCGCCGCTGTCGCAACGGGACTCGTATGATGTTTCGTTCTGGCAAGCTCGACAAGTTCCCTTGTTGTTGCCGCAAAAGCACGGATCTGCGCGTTCGCAGCCGTCGCCCTGACAATATAATCTTTCATGTTGTTTCCTTTTCAGGCCATCTTCTTTTCGGCCTTATCGCTCCGCTTTCCACCCGTTATTGCAGGTTCCATTCCTTACGGATCCGCTTTATTCTATAATGTTTCGCATATCTTAATCTGATTTCTTGGAGCACTCCTTCATGATCATAAAGATACGCTCCGTCGTATCCGTCACCTCACCGCCCGTATCGGCGTCGATCGCCTCCACAAAGGAGAGGCCGGCTTTCTCGCCCATCGTGCGCATTTCTTCGAAGGAATAGCCCCTCTGATAATGGTATTCCGTTTCTTTACGGTACCGGCCGTCATCCTCTCTGAGAAAAAATGTCACCGCGTACTCATTGATCTTCGATTCTTCGTCGTAGGTATTTTCCCAGATAAAACTGCAGTCCGCGCGGTTCTCGGCGATCGTTGTATCCCCGATCACTTCGCGGTATTTATAGTCCGTATTAAAGTCAAACAGGAACAGGCCGCCCGGAAACAGATAATTGTTCACAAGTTTAAAGACATCTGCCAGTTCATCGGGCTCTAAGATATAATTCAGACAGTCGCACACGCTGACCACGGTTCCGACTGTGCTGTACAGTTCCAGTTCACGCATATCCTGCTGCAGATACAGGATATCCTCTTCCTTTGCTTCTTTTTTCTCCATCGCAACGGCGAGCATGGCAGAAGAATTGTCGATCCCGATCATGTCATAGCCATCATCATAGAGAAGCTCTGTGAGCGTACCGGTGCCGCACCCAAGGTCTACAACCAGGTTCTGCTCTGCCGTCAGTGCATCCGCCGCATCCCGCACGGGCTTGCTCACACCGTAGCGGATGATACCCGCACGGATCCGCTCATGCCATATATCATACGGCACGGCATCCATCAGCTCATCATAGATCGAAGCAAACGAATCATATGTCATCGCATTACCATCCCTATCGCACTAAAGCCGAGAAAACTTGCAACACCCATGATCACGCCGGCGATCACAACGCCGAGAAATACAGCGATCATACTCGACTTAAAGTCCATATCCAAAAAGCTTGCCGCAAGCGTCCCTGTCCAGGCCCCTGTTCCGGGAAGCGGGATCCCGACCAGAAGCATCAGCGCTACGAACGATCCTCTTCCGGCCTTCTCCTGCAGGGTGTTCCCGCCCTTATGGCCCTTTTCAAGGCAGTACGTAAAGAACCTGCCGATCACCGGCTTGTCCGCGCCCCACTCCAGAATCTTTCTCGCAAAGAAAAAGATAAAGGGCATCGGCAGCATATTGCCGATGATCGCGAGTGCATAACTCGGTACAAGCGGGAGGCCGAAGCCGACTGCATAAGGAATGGCACCTCTAAGTTCGATCAGTGGCACCATGGAGATCAAAAATACGATCAAATAATTTAATAACATCTGTTACAATCCTTTCAGAACTATATTTTAAATAATCTTTGTACTCTCGAGTATTCCCTTTTAGATCACAAAGCTGTCACCATTCAATCCATCAATACTGCGGCTCATCGTCCCGCCAGATACGTCTTCAAAAAGGCCAGCACTGTATCCATCTCTTCATCCGTTCCGATGGAAATGCGAAGGTAGTTGTCGATGCGCGGCTTTTTAAAGTAGCGCACATAAATGCCCTTCTCCCGAAGCGCCGCAAAGATCTCTGCCGCCGGGACACTCCTGTGCGTTGCAAAGATAAAATTGGTCTTCGAATCCGCAAACGTAAAGCCAAGCGTCGAAAGCGCCTTCTTGGTCCGCTCTCTCGTTGCGATCACCTTAGCGCACTGCTCTTTAAAGTACGCATCGTCTTCGATACTCGCCGCACCGGCATGAAGCGTCGGCGCGTTCATTGTATAAGAATTAAATGAGAATTTAACATCGTTCAGATACCGGATCAGTTTTTCCGATCCGAACGCCATGCCGATACGCATGCCCGCCATTGCACGGGACTTGGAAAAAGTCTGCACGACCAGCAGATTCTCGTAGCGTTCTATGAGCGGAAGCGCACTCGTACCGCCAAAATCCACATATGCCTCATCCACGATCACAACACTGTCCGGATTGGCCTTCACGATCCCCTCGATCATCGAAAGGTCTTCCATACGGCCTGTCGGTGCATTCGGATTGGCGATCACGATGCCGCCGTTTTCACGCATATAGTCATTCGGATCGATCGAGAAGTCATCCCGCAAAGGGCAGAGTTCATACGGGATCCTGTAAAGATCCGCCCATACGTCATAGAAAGAATACGTGATATCCGGAAACAGGATCGGTCTCTCACCGTTGAAAAAAGTAAGAAACGCCATACTCAGCACATCATCGCTTCCGACACCGACAAATACCTGCTCCGTCTTAAGACCGTGATACGCGGCAAGCGCCTTTCGAAGAAGCAGTGCCTCCGGATCCGGATACTTCGTATATTCCCGCGGATCGATCTCCTGCATGGCCGCCACGGCCTTTGGGGACGGCGGATACGGATTCTCGTTCGTATTGAGCTTGATCACATTCAGTTCCTTCGGCTGCTCACCCGGTACATACGGTACCACGGTGCGCACATTCTTTTCCCAGCCCATTTCATACTCCTCGTCATGCATTATCCTATTACTTTCGCTCCTGCTTCTTTTCAACTATGCGAGTGCGCGCATTCTGCACTAAATTCACAAGGATTCTTCAAAGCGTCGGCCATTTCTGCGGAACTCGCGGAAGGTTTAGCGGGCGCGGGGGCTTGCAATACTATGAAAATGCAATGCACATGTGCACTTAATGAATGCGTATTTTTCTATGTGCTTTGAAGGGTTGTCTGAGCGCAGCGAGTTCCCTGAAAAGCACATCGCTCAGAAAAATGCGTATGAATTTAGTGCCGAAATGTGCGCATTTGAATAGTTTTGCAAGCCTCCGAGCCCTTCACATTATCTAAACCATTTTATTTTAGCAAAGTATCCTGCCCTTTAAAATGCTTTTTCTCAAAATACACCCATATTCCCAGCAAAAATGCGCCGATCAGTGTCAGGATCCGGCCCGGCCATACGCCCGGCGCGCTGAACCGCAGTTCGATCTCATGCGTCCCGGCTTCAAGCGGGATCCTGATGAAAGCATCCTCAAAAGTCTGCAGATCCGTCTCTTCTCCGTCCACGAAGATCGTCCATCCATCCTCAGCAGGGATCGTCAGCAGAAGATCGCCCGCTTCCTTGTTGCTGACCGTACCTTTCACATAGCCGTCTTCCGTCTCCGTGACCGTAAACGGCTCTTCTGCCAGCCTGCGGACCACTTCATGCGACAGACCCTCATTCAGTATATAGATACGATAATCAAACGCTTTCTTTTCATTCAGGACCGCGCCGTACCGATGCACATCGATCTTATCGCCGTCTTCATAGCGGCCGAATGACAGAATATGCTTGTAGTTCACTTTCTCAAAGGTATGCTCTTCTTTGTCCGTAATAAGCTTAATGTCTTTCGTGGGGGATGAGATCACGTAGGCATAGAGTGCGCCGCCTTCTTCCCCCTCACGCAGACGAAAGAGCTTTCCGGAAAAGCCGAGTGCTTTTACAAGCGCATTCAGGTTCGCGACCGGCGTATTACTGCCGTTTTCTTTATTGATCCTGATCTCTTCTGCCCACTTATCTTCAAGCCCTGCAGGGATCATATACCCGATGGGCAGGGTATCTACCACTTCATAGACTGTCCTGTCCGCATAGCCGGCGCCAAGCTCATCCGCTTTCA
>JAEEGL013361540.1_pt1 | contig 11753 bp, 13 predicted proteins | sample 9134231 | NCBI WGS metagenome assembly JAEEGL01 (sample SAMN16246548, study PRJNA631951) | gut metagenome | biome: gut microbiome; feature: rumen; material: fiber-attached | host: Bos | place: Iran: Karaj | collected 2018-10
ATGGACAGCATGCTGTCACAGACCTTCAAGGATTTTGAGCTGATTGTACTAAACGATTGCTCACCTGACAATGCGGAGGAGATATTGGATGCTTATGATGATCCAAGAATTGTGAGATATAAAGGGGAGAAAAATGTCGGCCTGTCGAATGTGCTGAATGTCGGCATAGGGATGGCCCGAGGAAAGTACATTGCCCGTATGGACAGCGATGACATTTCATTACCACAGCGATTGCAAGTCCAAGTCGATTATTTGGACAAACACCCTGATGTGGATATAGTTTCGGTGGGCATGCGGCTTTTTGGTGCCAAGGAAGGAACTTGGATTAGGGAGATCAATCCTGAGAAAGTGAAGATTGAGGCTATGTTTCATTCGCCTGTGCTGCATGCTTCCAGCGTTTGGAGAAAAGATGCCTTTGAAAAACAGGGACTCCGTTTCCGTCAGGAGATGGTGCCAGCCGAGGATTACGATTTGTGGACGAGAGCGATGCTGAAGGGACTGAAATTGGTGAATCTGCCTGAGGTGCTTTATGAATACCGCATCCATGAGTCACAAGCCACCGTGCAAACCGATAAAACTGCCGCCAAGAGCCGCGAGGTGCAGATGGCTTATCTGCAGGAAGCATTGCCGTCGCTTTCTGACAAAAACAGAGAAGCCTTTCCAAAGAAACTTTGGCCTGTTTTCTTCGCCAACCTGCGTGACAGCTTTTTTGACAAGAAATGGTTGGCGAAGCGCTTGTATAAAATGAGTAGAAAGAGAACATGAAGTTTTCCATCATCATACCTGTATACAACGTAGAACCCTATCTCCGAGAGTGTCTGGAGAGCGTCCTTCAGCAATCATTTGCTGATTGGGAAGCCGTTTGCGTAAATGACGGTTCTACTGACAACTCAGCTACCATATTGGAAGAATATGGCCATAAAGATGGTCGGTTTAAGATTGTCAACCAGCCCAATGGTGGCCTGTCTGCTGCGCGTAATACGGGATTGAAGGCTGCTGTAGGGGAATATGTTTTGTTTTTGGACAGTGATGATTGGTTGGAGTCGAATGCACTCAAGATTATTTCTCAATCTCTGAACGATGAGGATATGCTTTGTTTTAGTGGAAGACGTTTCTTTGAAAAGGAGAACCGATACCATGAAGCAGACCAACTGAAGGCTTGGTCATACGCAACAGGTATGGATTATTACAACGAGAATGCCTTGGCGGTACGCGATTTTGCTTTTGTTTGTGTGGTTTTGAGGGCTTATAAAAGAGAATTCCTCCTGTCCCATGAACTTTGGTTCAAGGAGGGGATTTTCCACGAGGACAACCTTTTTACGCCTTTGGCTTGTTACTTTGCCAAAGAAGTGAAGGTGGTAAACGATTGTCTTTATGATTACAGGGTGCGTGCCAATAGTATTACCACTACGGGCAACGTCAAAAGACTACGTGATTTGTTGGGAACGGCCAACAGCTTGGCTGCTTTCTTCCTCCCCAAGCAAGGTCTCGATAAAATCGTGGTATGCCGCGCTATAACGCACCATTATCAGTCGGTGTTTGTGAATGCCTCAGAGCGAGAGAAAAAGGAATTGAAAGGGTTGTGCGACTGGCGGTTATACCGAAAAGTGAGCCGAACAAAACTGCGTCATCGCTTGAATTATTTGAAGAATAGATTTGCCTTTTGATTATAAAGCTGACACTCAATAAATTGTATGTTATAATCTAATAACTCATGACAAACTTAATAGGAAAATGGAGAGTGGCAGAGGCCATGCAATTCAATGACGAGAAATGCCAAATGGAATGGACCGGCATTGAAACAATTCTTGCCAAAGAAGACCAGGACAAGGAAACAATCATGCTCTTGAATACCGTGGTGATTTTTCAGGAAGATGGAACAATCGACTTTTTGTGCCCCTTGCCGGAAGGTGTCAGCCAAGCCGAAATTGATGCTGCGTTGGCGGCAGGTCAATTAAAGCTGAAAGACGGTATGATGCAGATGGATCAAAAACACTGGAAGGAGGAAGATGGGAAGATCTTTGCTGATACAGGCGCTGAAGGCGAAGTGCTTGGCGAAAAGGTCGGTCCCTGGGAAGAGGTCAAGGAAGTTGGTGGCGATAAGATCGAAATACTGATGTATCGCCTGAAGAAAGCTGAATGATATGAGGTTCTCTGTCATCATCCCGCTTTATAACAAGGCCCCATACGTTGCGAAAGCCATTGGCAGTGTGTTGGCTCAGACATATACGGATTATGAGCTCATCATTGTAGATGACGGAAGCAAGGATGATTCCTTGAATGTGGCACTGAAAGCCATTGAAGGTCATGCCCATTGTCATATCTGTAAGCAGGAAAATGCAGGGGTTTCTGTGACTCGAAATAATGGTGCGAATCTTTCACAAGGTGATTATTTATGCTTTTTAGATGCAGATGATTGGTGGGACCCCATTTTTTTGGCAGAGATGTCGAAGCTGATTGAAGAATTTCCAGAGGCTGGCATTTATGGGACGGGTTACACAATTGTGAATGAGACCAAACACAAGACCCGGATTTCGCCTATCGGGGTTGATCCGGACTTTGTGAAAGGTTATATCAATTATTGTCAGGTTTATGCGAAGACACTAGCTATGCCATTGACCTCAATCTCAGTGGCGATTCCACGGCATGTCTTCGATGAAATGAATGGCTTCCCAAAAGGCATAAAACTGGGAGAAGACTTTTTGCTGTGGATTCATATTGCATTGAAATACAAAGTGGCGTTTTTGAATAAGCCTTTGTCATTTTATAATCAAGATGTCGGAATAAATAATCGCGGTGTGAAATCCTCGGGCTTTGATCCGGGTTCTTTCATGACATTTCATTTCGACCAGTTTGCTGAGGCCGAGGCCGTTGATAAGGAGGTGAAAATTCTTCTTGATAGGCTGAGGGTTTATTCTTTGTTGAGGTTTAGGTTTGATAATGTGAATGTTGAGGAAGTGAATTCCGAAATCAAAAAGGTTGATTTTAATAATGTTGAAAGAAAATATCGATTCTATTATAAAGCTCCATATCCGCTAGTATGGCTGTATATATCATTGAAACGGGGAGCGTCAAGAATTAAGAATGTTGTGAGATGAAAAGGTTGATAAAAGAGATGGTCAGAAGGCTTCAAGGGGAGCAAGATGTTAAAAAGTTGATCAATAGAGGACTTGTGGTAGGAAAGAATCCCAAATTCATGGGAGGTGTCCTCATTGACCCTTCTCATTGTTGGCATATAAGTATTGGTGATAATGTAACGTTGGCACCTCGAGTCCATGTCTTGGCTCACGATACAAGCACAAAGTTGTTTTTAGGATTCACAATCGTAAAGAATGTCAAGATTGGCAACAATGTTTTTGTTGGTGCTGGTTCGATAATACTTCCAGGCGTGACTATTGGTGACAACGTTGTTGTGGGAGCAGGTAGTGTCGTCTCGCATGATATTCCAAGCAATTCCGTGGCTGTCGGCAATCCGGCACGAGTCGTTAAATCATTAGCAGACTTCATGGAAAAGAACAAAAGCCAGATGAATGAAGGGAATTGTTTCGGAGAGGAGTTTACGTTAAGAAATCCTGATTTTGGCAAAGCAGAGCGCGACAAGTTGTTGGCAATTGCGGAAAAACAAGGTTCTGTTTTTGTGTATTAACCTGCTATTCTTATGATTCCCAAGAAAATCCATTACTGTTGGTTCGGTCGAGGCGAGATGCCACAATTGGCGATAGATTGTGTGGCCTCGTGGCATAAGTATATGCCGAGTTGGGAATACAAGCTCTGGAATGAGGATAACTTTGATTTGAATTCAATTGTTTACACCAAAGAAGCATACGAAGCGAAAAAATATGCTTTTGTAAGCGATTATGTCAGACTTTGGGCATTATATAGTGAGGGAGGTCTTTATCTCGACACCGATGTGGAAGTGTTCAAGCCTTTTGATGATTTGATGACCTATTCCGCATTTGGTGGATTTGAGGGTAGCAAGCATCTTCCTATGGGAACTTGTATCATGGCGAGTGCCCCAAATGGTGTTTGGGTGAAAGAACAATTGGATTATTATACAGGCCGACACTTCTTGCTTTCAGACGGCTCTTTTGACTTGACCACTAACGTCCAATTCATTTCCGCAAAAATGCAAGAGCAAGGCTTCATTCAAAATGGTTTGGAACAAGACTATAAAGATTTGCATATTTTTCCAGTGGAGTACTTTTGCCCACGACACACTACGGGAGAGTTTGTTCGGACTGACAAAACATATTGCGATCATTTGGGTATGGCTTCTTGGAATGGGCAGGCTAGAGGATGGAAATCAATGATAGGTGAGTTGGTGGGGCCATCCATGATGACCCAGTTGATAAAACTTAAGAGAAAATTGTTTGGATAATTGTATTGTTGATAGAATAACGTTATCAAAGACAAAAGCAAAACCATGTTAGATTTTTTTCCTAAGTATTTTTCTTCAAGAGCTATCTATTGCTATTTGATAACTTTGGTATTGGTAAGTGTTATTTTTATGCGCTATGCCATGCCTTACCAGTTCATGTTGTTTGGTCTTGGTGCTGTGTTACTCTTTTTCCCCCTCTGTCAGCGGTTATCAATGAACTGGCGCAAATATAGTACTAGTACTTTCATCAAGAAACTGTTTGTTTTGGCATTAGTTATTCGCGTCATATATGTGGTGCTTGTATATTTTTATTATTTGGAGGTGACAGGCGAACCTTATGCTTTTCATCCAGGTGATGAATTGTTATATCAGATTTTAGGTGAAATCTGGAGGAATTCGGGCTTTGATGAAATGAAACGAGAAATGAGTTGGATGCCGATTTCTGACTCGGGTTATGGTTGGTGGCTCGGCTTCGAATATCTTTTGCTAGGGACTCATGTTCTTCCTGCCCGATTGATAAAATGTGTCGTTGGTGCATTCTCTTGTGTGTTGATGTATGGGTTGGCAAAACGTGGTTTCGGGGAGGAAACGGGCCGTTTGACCGCTATTTTCTGTATGATGATGCCCAACATGTGGTATTATTGTGGTGTTACTCTGAAAGAGACAGAAATGGCTTTTTTGGTCATTCTTTTTGTTGAAAGGGCTGATTTAGTGTTGCGTTCACCCAAGATAGCTGTTAAAGATATTATCATACCGGTTATTTGTATTTTGTTGATGTTTACTTTCCGTACGGCTATGGCTGCAGTAATGTTTGCCGCTTTGGTTGCAGGATTGATTTTCACAAGTGGGAAACAATTGCAAATGTGGAAGAAAATACTGTATAGTTCTGTATTTGCCGTATGGATGTTTGCCACTGTTGGTGTAGAGATGGTTCAGGAGGCCCAACAATTGTGGGAGGATAAGTCAACAAACCAAACCGAAGGATATGAATGGCGTTCCAATCGTGAAGGAGGCAATCAATTTGCCAGATATGCTTCTGCTACTGTTTTCGCTCCTATGATTTTTACCATCCCCTTTTCTTCAATGGTGGAAATATGGAATCAGGAAAACCAGATGATGATGAATGGGGCAAATTTTATCAAGAACGTTCTCTCTGGATTTACGATTTTTGCGCTGCTTCAGCTGTTATTGAGCGGAAAATGGCGAAAACATGTGTTATCAATATCATTGACTTGTGGCTATCTTGTCGTACTTGTTTTCAGTAATTTTGCGCACTCAGAGCGTTTCCATTTTCCCATTTTGGCATTTGAATTGATGTTTGCAGCTTATGGAATCACATTGTTAAAAAATAAGCATAAACGATGGTTCGCGTTATGGCTCGTATTTGTGTGTGCAGCCAATATTGGGTGGGCTTGGTTTAAACTCGCAGGTAGGGGTTTGATATGAGAATCTTGGTGGTCGCATCGTACAACAAAGGCAGTTTCGCCCCTTTTATTGTGGAGCAGGCTAGGGCGCTTGAAAAGCAGTGTTGTGATATCCGGTTTTTTGGCCTTCAGGGTAAAGGAGTAAAGGGATATATAAAGAACCTGCCATTGTTGAAAAAGGAAATCAAAGCGTTTCAACCAGATGTTGTTCATGCGCATTATGGCCTGTCAGGGCTTTTGGCCAATTTGCAGCGTCGGATTCCTGTGGTAACTACCTATCACGGCTCTGATATCAACGATGCCAAGGCCTTGCGGTTTTCCAAGGTGGCCATGAGGCTTTCGGCATGGAATATCTTTGTTTCGCAGAAGACTGTGGCGATTGCCAAACCTAAAAGCAAGTATTCACTTATCCCTTGTGGTATTGATTTGTCAGATTTGCAACTGACATCAAAAGAAGAGGCAAGAAGACGTATGTGTTTGAACTTTGATAAGAAATATGTCTTGTTTGCCGGGGCTTTTGACAATGTGGTGAAAAATGCATCTTTGGCCAAGGACTCTGTTGCTTTGCTGCAAGACGACCAAGTGGAGTTGTTGGAATTGAAGGGTTATTCTCGAGACGAAGTCACCCTGCTCATGTGTGCCGCCGATGCTTTTTTGATGACTTCATTTACTGAAGGATCACCTCAAGTGATTAAGGAAGCGTTGGCATGTGGGTGCCCCATCGTAAGTGTGGATGTGGGGGATGTGAAAGAACGGGTAGATGGCGTGGAAGGTTGTTATGTCGCATCGACGCGAGATCCGCAGGCACTGGCCGTCTTGTTGCAAAAGGTATTTGACTTTCAAGGCAAGACCAAGGGAAGAGAAAAAATCATTACTGATGGCCTTGACAACAGCCAAGTGGCAGATAAATTGATGAGTTTGTACGACATTGTAGTGAAATCATAAGACATGAAAGCATATCTTGAATTGAAAAAACAACCTGTCCCGAATTACGAGGCCAATGGTCTATGGAAGACCATGAGGCTTTCCGCAAGGGAACATGGCTATAGGTCTGCTTTGGTGTTTGGCTTTGTGCGTTGGAAAGACCACATGCTCAATGTTTGGGCACAGACTTTCCCATGGAACAAAGCGCGCATCAAAATGCAAAGATGGCGTGGGGTGAAGATAGGAAAGAATGTGCATGTGGGTACATACGTCAACATGGATTTGCCCTATCCTTATTTCATTACCGTGGAAGATGGCGTGTCACTCGCTGGCAGTATCACCATTTTGACCCATAATAAACCTTTGGAATACCATCGAAATTGCAGTGAGTCTTACATTGCCCCAGTTACTGTTCATAAAAACGCTTGGGTGGCTGTGAATGTGACCATCTTGCCTGGAGTGGAAATAGGTGAAGGTGCCATTGTGGCTTCTAATAGTCTTGTGAATAAAGATGTTCCACCGTTGACATTCTGTGGTGGTATTCCCGCCAAGTTCATTAAAGACCTTTCTGAAAAGTTGAAAGAGAATTATTCACCTGAGGAATTTGAACGCATCCTTAATGAAAGAAAAGAAAAATACGGAATCTAATGAGATTTGATGAATTGATTATTGGGCAATCCCATGAGATGCATAGAGTCTTCACACAACAGGAAGTGATGGACTTTGCCAAGTTGTCATACGATACAAACCCTCTTCATACAGATGAAGAATTTGCCAAAAACACCCAATTTGGACAATTGATTGTTCCTGGATTTTTGACGGCTTCGCTATTTAGTGCGATTATCGGAACTAGGTTCCCTGGTTTTGGTTCCATTTATTTGAATCAGAATATGAGCTTCCGTAAGCCAGTGTTCCCTGGCGAGGAAGTAACAGCAAGGGTTCTCGTAAAAGAACTATACCCTGAGAAGCATAGGGTCTTGTTGGAAACTGTCTGCTTAGATGCCAATCAGCAGGTTTTGATTGAAGGAACAGCATTAGTGAAATTGCCATGAGAATATTAATTCAATTAAGTCATCCCGCTCATTTTCATCTCTATAAGGTGGTGACCAAGAATCTCATTGATGACGGCCATGAGGTCTTCATTTTAATTAAGACCAAGGATATTCTAGAGGATTTGCTGAAGCAGGCGGGATTGCCATATTACAATATCTTGAAGGAGGCCCATCGCAAAAGCAAGTTGGGCATTTTGTGGGATATGCTTGTGAGGGATTGGAGATTGTTGCGATTCGTTAAGAAGAATAAGATAGATTTGCTTACGGGTTCTACCGTGGAGGTTGCCCAAGTGGGTTGGCTGACTAGAAGGTATCGTGTGAATACGGGCGAAGATGATATGAATGTTGTGCCGCTATTCCCCAAAATGGCAGGGCCGTTTATGGGAACTATCTTGTCGCCACGTGTATGCAATAACTATAGTTTGGAACCCTTTTCGGTGAAGTATGAATCGTATCACGAATTGGCTTATCTGCATCCACATCATTTCACTGCTCAAAAAGAGATCGTGGAAAAGTATTTTTCTGCGGAAACACCATATTTCATTCTCCGTTTTTCGAGCCTGAACGCCTATCACGATAGTGGTATCAAGGGTATTAATGCTGACATTGCCCAAAAGCTCATAGATATTTTGAAACCTCATGGTCGCATTTATATCACCTCTGAAAGGGAACTTGAACCCCAGTTTGAGCCCTATCGCATTCCAATTAAGACGCTTGATATGCATCATGTGATGGCGTTCTCATCGTTGTATATCGGTGACAGCCAGACTATGGCTGCCGAAGCAGGCGTATTGGGTATTCCCTTTGTAAGGTATAATGATTTTGTGGGCCGAATCGGATATCTCAATGAATTGGAGAATGAATATCATCTGGGTTATGGTATTAAAGCATCAGAGGAAGGATCGGCAGACAAAATGTACACGATCGTACAGGACTTGCTCACCATGCCTAATCTTAAGGAAGAATGGCAGTCCCGTCGCCAAAAGATGCTTTCCGAGAAAATTGATTATGCCCAGTTCCTCACATGGTTCATTGAAAACTATCCAGAAAGCCATAAGATAATGCGAGAAACCCCAGATTATCAATATAGATTCAAATAGTAATGCAACATATCACCCTAATCGCGGGCGCACGCCCCAATTTCATGAAAATAGCCCCCTTGATTCATGCCGTTCAAAAGGCAGAGAAAGAGGGGAAGGATGTCCATTACCGCCTGGTTCACACGGGCCAGCACTACGATCATCAGATGAGCGAAACCTTCTTTGAGGAACTCAACATCCCGAAACCCGATGTCAACTTGGGGTGTGGCGGCGGCACTCAGGCAGAGCAGACTGCCGCCATAATGGTGGCTTTCGAAAAAGACTTGATGGAGCATCCGACCGACCTTGTCTTGGTGGTGGGTGATGTGACTTCTACTATGGCCTGCTCCATTGTGGCCAAGAAACTTTGCACTAAAGTGGCTCACGTTGAAGCAGGTATTCGTTCATGGGACCTGACTATGCCTGAGGAGATCAACCGTATGGTGACCGACAGTCTGGCGGACTATTTCTTCACGACCTCCGAGGTGGCTAATGCCAACCTTCGCCGTTTTGGGGTGAAGGAGAATAATCTGTTTTTCGTGGGTAATGTGATGATTGACACGTTGCTGGCGAATCGCCTGAGATTTGTCAAGCCTGCCGCGTATGATGCTTTGAACTTGCAACCACAGCAATACATGGCTTTGACCATGCACCGTCCCGCCAATGTGGATGAGGCGGAAAAACTGAAACGGTTGATGTATGAGATTGTCACCAATGTGCATGGTTTGCCCATCGTGTTTCCTATACATCCTCGCACGGCAAAGATATTCCATGAGTTGGGGATAAAAGCCGACAATCTCCACATTGTGGAACCGTTGGGTTATCTTGAGTTTAACTATTTAGTGGAACGCTCTAAGGCCGTTGTCACTGATAGCGGCGGCATTACCGAGGAGACGACTGTGATGGGCGTGCCATGCATTACCTTGCGCGATAATACGGAGCGCCCTGAGACATGCACCATAGGTACGAATGAACTGATTGGTACGAATCCCGACAACATCAAACCGGCTCTGGACAAGCTTTTTGCCGGACAATGGAAAAAAGGCGGTATTCCTCCGCTTTGGGACGGTCATGCAGCAGAGAGGATAGTGAATATCATATCAGAATTGTAGTTGTGGATTTTACGTTGACAAAATACACGGAATTGCTTCAAGCACTGAAGGCAGGAGGCTGTCGTTTCATTACCTTTGAACATTATTGCGTAGATAAGGAAGCATTGGACGGTGCCCGTTTTGTTATCCTTCGACACGATGTCGACATGAAAGCTGAAAAATCCTTAGAAACCGCAAAGATTGAACACTCGCTTGGCATCACTGCTTCGTATTATTTTCGGGTGGTTAAACAAAGCAACAAGCCTGAAATCATTAAAGCTATTGTGGATCTTGGACATGAAATAGGATATCACTACGAAGACATGTCCTTACGTGAAGGCGATGCCGAAAAAGCGTTACTGGATTTCAAATTGCATTTGGCACATTTTCGCGAGTTTTATCCTGTTAGGACCATCTGCATGCATGGCGCACCACGTAGCAAGTTTGACGGTCGTGATTTGTGGAAACATTATGATTATCACGACTATGGCATAATCGGAGAGCCTTATTTCGATGTGGACTATTCGAAGGTTTTTTATCTGACCGATACAGGGCGGCGTTGGGATGGATTTCATGTGAGTGTAAGGGATAAAGTACCTGTATATCAGGATAAATGGATAGAAAAGGGTTGGGTGTATCATGGCACGAATGACATTATCGAGGCATTGAAAAATGATAAATTGCCCAAGCGTTTGATGATGACGACTCATCCGCAACGATGGACTGATAGCCGTCTCCAATGGTTGAAAGAACTGCTGGTTCAACAAACAAAAAATGGGGTAAAGCGGGTGATTGTCAAAAAAAATAGTATTTAAGCCTGATGCTGCATAGCGATTTGGATTATTATTTGTATTTTTGCACATTCTAAAATGAATCCTAATATGAAAAGGTCTAGAGTTTTATTGCTGTTGTCTTTTGTTTTGGTGAGTCTGATGACTACCTCCTGTGTCACTTCGAAGCAGGTGCGTTATCTTGCGGACATGCCTACATACGGCGTCCCCTTGAATGAGAGGTATGAAGCCACTATCGTTCCTTACGACGAATTGCGCATCTACGTTTTGAGCGATGGCAAGAATGAGGAATTGGTGAAACCATTCAATGTATTTGGATCGGTTGGTAATATAGCTAATCAAGGTCAAACGCGAATGGGCTATATGGTGGATGTGAATGGCAATATTGAGTTTCCCGTGTTGGGTAAACTGCATGTGGCGGGTTTGACCCGTCTGCAGTTGCAGAATTTGATTGCTGAACAGCTGGAATCCAATGGATACTTGAGTAACCCCAATGTCATGGTGCGATTCCTGAACTTTAAGGTGTTTGTCCTGGGTACTGAGAAGGGTACTGTGTTAAACATCACCGAGGAGCGTTGCACCTTCTTGGAAGCATTGGCCATGGCGGGCGGCTTGGACCTTTATACCCGCCGTGACCGCATTGGCGTGATGCGTGAGGTAAACGGGAAAATGGTTATCCATTATTTGGACCCCCGTTCTACCGAAATCTTCAAAGATGATTTCTTCCTGCTACAGCAAAACGACATTATCTTTACTGAAGTGGGTACCCGTCGTTTCCTCTTGGAGAGCTATTCCAATTGGCAATGGGTCCTTTCGGGGATAACCTCGCTGGTCTCGGTATATTTGTTATACAAAGACATAAAAAAAGAATTTGAATAATTGACTCTATTCAGTCCTGTACTATACGAGATGGATAACGATAAAAACAAAAAACCTGAAAACGCAGCCGCTTTTTTTGACGAAGATACCAATAGTGGCTTCAAGTTTAAAGATGTTGTATACCTTGTTTTGAGG
>JAEEGL013818335.1_pt1 | contig 11753 bp, 5 predicted proteins | sample 9134231 | NCBI WGS metagenome assembly JAEEGL01 (sample SAMN16246548, study PRJNA631951) | gut metagenome | biome: gut microbiome; feature: rumen; material: fiber-attached | host: Bos | place: Iran: Karaj | collected 2018-10
ATGAGGCTCACGACGCGGCCCAGAGCGCGGATGCCGGCGGGATAACGCTCGGCTGCATGCTGCCAGGGATCCGGAGCGAGCTGTTTGTAACCGAGGCTGACGCGTTCGTTTTCCGGTGTGAACTTGAGCACTTTGACCTTGATTTCGTCGCCAATCTGAACGACTTCGTTCGGATGATTGACACGGCCCCAGCTCATGTCGGTGATGTGGAGCAGACCATCGATGCCGCCCAGGTCAACAAATGCACCGTATTCGGTGATGTTCTTGACGATACCATCGAGGATGGCACCTTCGTGCAGTTTTTCGAGCGTCTGGCTCTTGAGCACGGAGCGTTCCTTTTCGAGCAGCGCACGGCGCGAAAGGACGATGTTGCCACGTTTCTTGTTGAACTTGATAATTTTGAAGCGATATTTCTGGCCGATGAATTTGTCGAGGTTGCGGGTCGGACGCAGTTCGACCTGGCTGCCGGGCAAAAAGGCGCGAACGCCGATATCGACGGCAAGACCACCCTTGACGCGGCTCATAATCGTACCTTCGACGGTCTCGTCGCGTTCGGCGATCTTCGAAATCTCTTCCCAAATCATGAGTTTGTCGGCTTCTTTCTTGCTCAAAACGCAAAGGCCGTTCTCATTTTCGGTCGCTTCGACATAAACATCCACGGTGTCGCCAATCTTCACATTGAACGAACCATCGGGTGCCAGAAACTCAGATTTTGCAACCTGACCTTCCGATTTGTATCCAATGTCCACAACGACAAAATCGCCTACAAAATCGACAACTTTACCGGTGACGATCTCGCCTTCGCGAACATTGTTCTGACCCTGCTCGTACTCGGCGAGCAGCGCTTCAAAATTTTCCATTTCAAAATTTTCGGGCATGACAGCTCCAAAAGGAACAAAAAGGGTTAAAAACACGGCTCCAACGGCCACCAATCTGGCGCTCAAAAACTGACGCGTTCTCCGGATCGGACGAAACAGTTTATATCATTAGCGTCCTGTGTGGCAATGTTTTTTTACGTTTACGACGATCGTGTTGGTACACATTAATTTGCGGTTATCTGAGCTCTTCCGGGCGTGACAACGGCACGCCCGGACAGACTAGCTAATTACCCAAAATTTGATAAGAACAACACGGTCGCCATACAGCGCTAAAAAAGGCTCTGTCTAACGATCGCGGATATGAAATAGCAAGGTCGTCTGTTTTTCGGCCACGAGCGATGAGCAATGAGTCACGAGTGATCATTGGCCAACTCGACGCTCGATGCCCGGCGTTCTTTGCCAGTATTTCGCACGCATCGGGGGAACGCGATATCCACACTGGTTAAACATAACCAAAAAAATGGGAAAAAAAGGGAGAAAACGCCTTATCCCCCGGTAGTCGCTACGCTTCAAGCGGGGGCTATTGATATTGAACGCCTAATGGCGTTCATTGTTGAGGGCTGAATTGTCATACCAGAATCACTGGCGATTTGATTTATAATTTTCTTAACAATGCACTACTCGCATTATCCTGTACTTTTTTACCCTTTTGGTTTTGCGGCTTTTTCGCTGCGGGTTTGGCTGGAACAGCTGCTGGTTTGACAACGGCTGACGGCGTTTGGGCATCTTTGATAATGCTATTCATCCCATGCGGCCTATAGAACGACTTGTACCGATCATAATTCTCGTTATGGACCAGCTGCCTGGGTACATACAGCGGTTTGTTCGTTTCCCACCATTTCTCGAATTGCCCGGAATAATGATTGGTCGATTGCCGGCTTTGCGGAATATTGGAGTGCAGCGTGCGTTCCGCGACGCGATGCAGATTTACAGCTAAAACCGGGGTATTCTGCACGAGTGTTGGCATCTGCGCTGCGATAGAATCGACATTTGCAACAGATTCAAGCGTTGCATTCGGCAGTTTGATCTTGGCGCGCTTCATTGCCGCACGAACTAAATCGTCTTTGGATTTGCCATTGGTTTCATTAACGATCTTCTGCCAGTATGCGATTGCATCGGTCAGCGTCGTGAGATTCTGCGGCATTTCGTAAACGAGCAGATCGGCCATCGCCACATTGAGCCGTTTGATCTGCAATTCCTTTGTATTTTGTTTCGTGACCAGGCTGTTGAAGTGCTGCAGAATATATGGCGCAACCGCAGGATTTTCGGTGTGCAGCATGGTCGTGACATTTTGTGCTGTACGCACAAACTGCTCACGGCAATTATCATCCATACCCGCCAAAGTTCCCGGAAGTTTAGCCATTTCGTCAGGTGTCATCAGATACTTCGGAAAACTGAAGAATATCATTTTCGGGGCACGATTGCCAATTAGAGCGCTTGCGTGATTATCGTTAGGCGACGCAGTCTTTGATTTGCAGATGGCGGTCAGTTCCGACGCATCTACTCGCTGATTCATCCGGATTTTGTTTAACAGACTGCGCGCTTCCTTGTTATCGCGCGGATTCAGCTTTTGATTTAAAGCTTCAGATTCGGCATTAATCCTGTCTGCGCCGCTTAACCAAACCATCGTGAGGACCTGTATTTGCGCATCCCCGGTCAGATTTTCTGCGGCTTTGAGCATCGTTTTGGCTCTGGCGTTTACCAATGCATCGGTCGCATCATCGCGTTCTTTGCATCCCAAAAACCGGTCGCGTAGACTGCATCCCAGATAAATGGTGATGCGAGCGGCTGCGTGGGTTTCCTGTGAGCGTTCGACGAGGCGATCGATGACGGATTGTGGCCGTTTGTGACTGGCTGCATACGCGATGAGGCGCGCACGCAAATCTGTGCCCATGGTGATTCGTGTGACGGGAATGATTTTTTGCGTCAGCGCAGCTTCAATCATCAGCCAGGTTTTTTCTTCATCCAGCTGCAGGTCATCTTTATTCTGCGCATTCGGATCGACATCCATCCGCTTCATGATTTCTTCGCGAACCCTGACGGTGCGTTCCTCTGGTGACAGTTCATCGAGCTCATCGCCGAGTTCTGCAGTGATTTGTGCTTCGAGTGCCGCGATTTCCTGCTGTTGACCTGCGTTTTGTGATCTTAAACTTTCGCGATCGCTTTTCATTGCCGCGCGCAATTCATCCTGGTTCATGCCCTGGTACGACGCTCTTTTGGGGGCTGTCAGCGCATGATATCGCTCGTAATTTTGATGGCCGGGTATGGTCTGCGAAACCGTGATGTGATCGCTGCGATACGCAGCGTTGGGCATCGGTTCCGATTTACCTGCCTTATTGCGAACATAGAGTCCCAGCACCACATTTTGGCCGGGCTGGTCATTAAAAATCTTCCTCGGAACGCCGTCGCCCTGGTAACTCATATAAAAGACCGGGATATTGAGCGTTTTGTCATTCGATAGTTTTCGTGTTTCGTCGACGAGCGCTTTCAGAAAGGCATTTCCCGTTTCGCCAACGTAATAGCGTTTGCTATTGCGGGCCGCATCTGAAATCGCAATGCCCGTCAGCTTGGATGCATCAATGGCATTGTAAATATCGACAAGCCCGGTATCTGCCCAAAAACCTTTGCCATGCCAGGCACCGACAGCACCATTCCCGCTTGGAACGCCGGCAGGAACGGTTGTTGATTTGCCCTCCATAAACGATTGCCAGTCTTTTGAATCGTAACTGGGCGCGGCAAATGCAGATGCGGTGAGCACAAGCGAAATCAGGCCACTCCATATCCAATTGCGTTTCATGAGAACTCCCTTATTATTATGGATTTGGCAAATGCCGTGACAGTCGTTGCTGTCCGAATTTGCCTGCCCAAATGGTGCTTGTGGGGGCTGACGCCCCCTGCGCCGCTATTTGCTTGTGCAAATACGCGTCTACCCCCGACGTCGCTATTTGCCTATGCAAATACGCGCCGTTATTTGCGGGGACAGGCCCCGCAACGCCCCGGCCCACCATACGACCACCGAGACGTGTCACGACACGTCTCTACATCACGCGTTGCCAGACGCCATTCCTATTTAATCTTTTTGCCCTCACCATACACGGCAATGATATCGGCGGTTTGGGCACGATAAATGGCGCGTTCGAATCGTTCGCGCACCGAAAGCCGCGCCGTATCGATGTATTTGCGATCATCGACGACAACGGCATGCAATTTGTCACCTTTGGCAAATCCATCGCCGCCGCCAAAATAATGGGCCCCCGAAGTCGTGCCCAGATAATAGCCCTCGGCCACCGACAGAAAATCGGTCGTCCAGTTCGACGAAATCCGTTTGCATTTGGATGAACGAATGGCTTCGGCAATGACGCCCATCATCGGCAATATCGCGCCACCTGCGATATCGCTGCCCAAAGTTACCCAGATACCTTCGCTCAGCATCTGTCGAATCGGCGCAATGCCGCTGATCAGGTTCACGTTCGAATCGGGGCAGTGCGCCACGACGACGTTGTGCGCCTTGATCGCATCGCGTTCGCGCTGGTCGCTGTGCACGCAGTGCGCCATCACCGTGTGATCGTTCCACAGACCATATTTGGCATAGGTATCCCAATATTGCGGACAATCGGGATGCAAGTCGCCAACCCACGCGATTTCACTTGTATTTTCCGAAAGATGCGACTGCACATACAGATGTCTTTCAGCGGCGATTTTGCCAAGCGCAGCCATCAGCTCGTTCGTGCACGACGGCGTAAAGCGTGGGGTGAGAATGGGCTTGATATTGGCGTTCGGATCACAGCGATCAATCCAGGCATACGTATCACGAATCGAATTCTCGGTCGTTTCCTGCAGTTCGGGCGCGCCGTTGCGATCCATGTTCACCTTGCCAACATATCCCGAAATACCGGCTTTCTCGAATTCTTCCATCAGGATCATCGTCGATTCCAGATGCAGCGACGAAAACGCACAAACGCGGGTCGTCCCGTTATCGACCAGCTCGCGCGCCAGTCTGCGATAAACTTCCCGAGCATATTCGGTATCGGAAAACCGCGATTCAGTCTTGAATGTATAGGTATTCAGCCATTCGATTAGCGGCAGATCCATGCCCATGCCGAGCATTGGGTACTGCGGTGCATGCAGATGCATATCGCAGAAAGACTGCATGATCAGCCGATCGCTGTAATCGACCTGTGGCACATCTTTATAAGCCTCCGGCAGTTTTTCCCACATGCCGGCAATTTTGCCATTTTCAAGCAGCATATAACCATTTTCAATGATTTCGAGCTGCCCGAGCGTTGGCGCATGCACAATATGACCATGTAAAATCTGTGAGTTCATCATCTTTCCTCTTATGTGTGTTGATTTGGCCAAAAAGAGCGGCAATAATTTTACAAGGCTGAATATGAATGCGCAAATGGTTTTAATATAAATTTGTATACATACATGTATGCTTTGAGGCTAAATAGCAATCGATCGCATCAGCAAAAGCGAGCTGTAGGTGCGACCCAATGCGGGTCGCACCAAAGCGAGCAGCGAGCCGTATGCGCTCAAATCTTGCCCGAAGTGGTAGATTTGAGCGCATAGGCGAGCATGACAAAAACAAAAAAAGCCAGCACAAAATGTGCTGGCTTTAAAGATGGGAATGACTGGAAATTAGTTACCGGCAGCCTCAATCAAGCCTGCCTTGACCTGGTTCAATTTACCCTTAAGGGCCAGGAAACCACCGAGAGCTTCTTTCGAGAAGCAAACATTACGGGCGCCTTCGGCATTAGGTGCAGGGAATACGCGTCCGGAGTTGTAATAGTCGCTGGTGAAGAACACGCCCTCTGCATTGACATGGCCGTCGAAGCAGTTGGCATCGGTGTCGCTTTCGCAATAGCGGCCGTTCATGTCGATGCATTCATAGCCAGCATTGCAATCGTCGTTGGACGTGCAATTGGCAAGGCACATCGAGAAGGCAACGGTGCTCTCGCCGATGAAGCTGAACGATTTGTTGAGATTGTAATGGAAATAGGAGCTGCCTTCTGGACATGTGTCGTCACTATCTGCAGCATTACCAGCCACTGTGCCCTGATTGAACTTTGCAGCAATACCTGCATCACCATTGGGTGCATCTGCATCAAAGGCATTGGGCTCGAGCATATAACCTAAGAGACCACTTGCATTGATCTTAAGGTTCAGGGCTGCATACGTGCAATAACCGACATCTGCAGCGTTAAATGTGATGCCATCGTTCAGAATCGCGCCAAGTTCGGTCATGAATCTGGAAAGATTTTGGGATTCCTGTGAAGGTTCACCTTCTTCGAGGTCGCTGTATTTTTTGAGGATTGCCGGGAATCTGTTCGCAAAAATATCCACGATGGAGGGGGCAAATGTGATTTCTGTCTGGCGATAGCAGGCGACTTTCATGCCTTCTGGCGGATTGGTAAGGGCTTCACAGCCCTTGATGCCATTGGCAAAGAAATTGGGAATGACCACTTCGTCGGCGTCATCGATGCTGTTGAAATAATTATCTTCACCAGACAATAGTGTTCTGCCGTTTTCAGTGAAGAGCGCTTTAATCTGTGCGCCTGTCATAACTGAATTGCAATCTTCGCCTTCGCAGGTGCAGGGCAGACCGATGATGGAAGCTTTGGCATCGCAAACAGGTACACTATCTTCATTCACGAGGCACTGATAATTGGGATGTTCTTCGGTTGCGCAGACAACTTCTTCGAGGTGGCCGGATTCAGAGTTGCAGCTGAGAAGTTTCATGGCGTCGTCACTGCACTTGTTGTCGTCAGCAGTGCATCTGGCGATGCAGCCGGCGATGCCGTCTTTGACTTCACAGACTTTACTATCGTCGTCGGGGCAGACGATTTCGTTGATGATACCGGTTGTTTCGTTGCAAACAAATGCGGTTTCGGTTTCGGCGTCACACTTGTTGTCAGCGGCTGTACATTTGGCAATGCAGCCGAAGCTCTCACCAACAGCACCACAGATCTGATCATTCAGTGCGGAGCAGTCGATTACTTCAGCCAGATCTTCGTCGTTGCATGAATTGAGGTGAATGCCATCGGCATCGCAGGAGACGACGCATTGCTGAGCAGGTTCTACGCAATCGAATTTGCCATTGGGATCTGCGCCGCAAACGAGGCCTGTGTCTTCGCCGTTCTCATCCTTGGAGCAGTCTTTTGCAATGCGGTTGCCATCTGCATCTTTTTCGCATGTGAGGAGTTTGCCATCGGCATCACAGGAAGCTTCGCAAAGGGATGCAGGATCAACACAATCGAATTTGCCATTGGCATCAGCGCCGCAAACGAGGCCGGTGTCTTCGCCATTCTCATCCTTGGAGCAGTCTTTTGCAATGCGGTTGCCATCTGCATCTTCTTCGCATGTAAGGAGTTTGCCATCGGCATCGCAGGAAGCTTCGCACTGGGGTTGTGCAGATACGCATGCGTCCACTTCGCAAACCTTTCCATCTGCCGAGCAATCAACTGGGGTTGCCTGGCCATTGACACAATCGTTGAGATGTGTTTCGTCGATGCATTTTTTAGTGCATTCTTGCGGAACATCACCGCCTTCACCATCGGCTGCGCATGTCGCAACGCCATCAATGTGCATGCACATCGAACCCGGAGCGCAATTTTTTAAATCCAGTTTGCCATTATTGCAGTACATATAAGCATTTTCTGAAAGGCATTCTGCGACGTAGCTCTCATCGCATTCCAGATTGTTATATGCTCCAGTATCACATGCATTAAAAGCTACAGTTGCGCATCCCAAAATACAGAGCTTCAACAGATTTTTGTTCATGTTTTCTCCTGGTTAATTAGGGAACCACCCCTTGTTATCCTCAACAAAAAAGCTGAAAACGATTGTCATCAGTCCAGACCACCGGCCTTTGGACACACAAAAACAGGGTACCTATAGCACAAATCCATGTGCAATACACCCCACTTGTGATTTTTTATTTAGCCGCAGTCAAAACCGCACCATTACTCTAACATATAAACATACGCTTAAAACTTGACGTATGAATGATGGTGGAATGTGATACACAGACCTACCATTGATACATTATAGCAGATAAAAAATCTTTTACAAGATAGTGTTTGTTTTGGGTGGGAATAGGGGGAACGATTGAGTCTATAGTCATAAGGAACGCTTTGCTGTGACAGATATTTGGGTGTTTGCACGGGTGAGGTTGAGGTTGAGGGTGAGCGAAACAAAAACCCGGGAAAGAAACAGGTGCGCCACAGTTTTGCCGCGTACGAAAACGCCCGGCGTATGGCGGTGTGGATATCATCCGCGCATGCCATAGCCGGGCGCAGAAGGGCGTATCGGCAAGCATCGCGCAGCCGATAGCCCGAAACCGGCGCGAACGCATGTCGCGCCGGCACATCCATTAATGAGAATGACGTGCTTTGTCGGCCATTGTGGAACGTACCGCTTTGGCACTGGTGAGTTCTTCGCATTCGGCCTCGGTGAGCAGGTTGAGCTCGAGGAGTTTTTGTTTGATGGGTTTGCCTTCGCGAACGGCATCAATGCCGATTTGACAGGCGCGATCGTACCCGATGCGCGCGACCATGGCGGTGATGAGTGCGGTCGAGGATGCGACGCCCTGGTGGCATTTGTCGATGTCGGGCTCAATGCCCTGGATGCAGTATTTGGACATCATCATGCAGGCATTGCCGAGCAGGTCGAAGTCGTTGAGCAGGCAGTCGGCAATGAGCGGCAGGAATGGGTTGAGTTCGAGATTGCCCTGGCTGGTGGCGTAGGTGACGGCTGTATCGTGGCCGATGACGCGGAAGTTGACCTGGGTCATGGCTTCGGGAATGACGGGGTTGACTTTGCCGGGCATGATGGAGCTGCCGGCCTGACGGGGCGGCAGATGGATTTCTGAAATGCCGGTTTGCGGACCGGATGACATAAAGCGCAGATCGGTCGACATCTTGAGCAGTGTGACAGACAGCGTTTTGATTTCGCCGCTGAGCATCGCGAAAACGTCGAGATTTTGGGTGCCATCAATGAGATCGTCATTTTGGACGAGTTCCAGGCCGGTGACGCGGGCGAGCATGGGGACGACCTGTTCGACATAGTCGTGTGATGCACTTACGCAGGTACCAATGGCGGTGCCGCCGAGATTGACGTGGGCCAGCATTTTGCGCATGCGCACGAGGCGTTCGAAATCGCGGTTGAGCGCTTCGGCATAGGCTTTGAACTCAAAGCCGAGCGTGGTGAGTACGGCATCCTGATATTGTGTCCGGCCAACTTTGACGACATCGGCGAGTTGTTCGGACTGTTGACGCAGCGAGAATTCGAGCGTTTTGAGGGCGGGCATGAAGTTGTCGATCTCGCGAATCAGCGCGATCTTGAGGGCAGTCGGGCAGACATCGTTTGTCGATTGCTGATAATTGACGTCGTCGAGCGGCGAAACACGGCTGTATTCGCCGTGTTTGCATTCGAGAATTTCGAGCGCACGGTTTGCGATAACTTCGTTGGCGTTCATATTGAGTGATGTGCCTGCGCCTCCCTGAAGCGGATCGACCACCATCCATTCATCCAGTTTGCCGTCTGCGAGCTCGAGACTGGCTGTTTCAATGGCATCGGCTTTGGCGGGATCATCGGCCCATGCACCGAGATGTCTTGAGGTTTTGGCGCATGCCAGCTTGACTTCGCCCATCGCATGAATCCATGCCGGATGAACGTGACGCCCGGTGAGCGCGAAATTCTCGACGCTGCGCGCCGTATGGACGCCATAAAGTGCTTCTTCGGGAATTTGAAATTCGCCAATTAAATCGTGTTCGGTGCGAAATGACATGTTGTTTTTTCCTTATATTCTCAGTTCAGCCGGAGGCTCTGCCCCGGACCTCGCCAAAGGGCATCGCCCTTTGGAATCCATTACGTTATTAAAGACTGTCGAGTTTTATTTTTGCATGTTCTTTTCTATAAGCCGCAAGCTCGCTCCGCAGGGGCGTATCATTTGTACCCAATAACCAGGCGTAAGCGTTCGTGTATTCCCCGGAATGTCAATCCGGGATATTTGATTCAGCGGGTTGGCAGATAGACGCGATTCGCACGTCACTCTACAAGCTTATTTCCTAGCTTTTCGCCTTACGGGAACGAGGTTTGCGTGATTTTGTTTTTTCACGTTCGTCGCTGCGGCCTCTGTCTGTTTCGGCAGTTATCGTTGCTGCATGATGTTCGGCGTTCTGCTGTTGTGCGCTATGAGCACCCATGGCTTGTTGCTGTTCGGCACCAGCGGGTGCTGCTGCTGCATGTGCAGCGCCACCGCCACCTGCGGCTTGTTGCTGTTCGGCACCAGCGGGTGCTGCTGCGGCATGTGCCGCACCACCGCCACCTGCGGCTTGTTGCTGTTCGGCACCAACGGGTGCTGCTGCGGCATGCGCAGCACCACCGCCACCTGCGGCTTGTTGCTGTTCGGCACCAGCTGGCGCAGCTGCGGCTCCACCTGAGCCTCCGCCTCCGGCAGCCTGTTGTTCTCCACCGGCTGATGCTGCGCCAGCGCCTCCGCCTCCAGCAGCCTGTTGTTCTCCACCGGCTGATGCTGCACCTCCAATTGCTCCACCTCTGAGCAGCATCTGCTGTTGCTGTTCTTCTTCAAGATCATCAATGGCATTGATGATGTCCGTTGGCATATCATTGCCATATTGCTCGGTCAGTTCCTGAACGATTTGTTCGTCGGTCACCGCGAGTATTTCGGCTACGGCATCTTGTTCCGCTTGTTCGGCCGCAACTTCAGGCTCACTCTCAGCGTCGGCCACAGCGTCGGCTAGTTCGGCATCGGCTTGGATTTCTTCTGCCTGTGCCTCGGCATTTTCAGCGTTTTGCTGATCGGCATTTTCAGCTTCATCGCCATGATCATCCGTGGGTTCGGGCGGTGGTGTCTGGATATTCTCGTATTCATCGATTTTGTCGGATTCCATCATTTGGTAATACTGGGCGCCAAGCGCTTCGTATAAGGACATTACATCGAGCATCTGCCGTTTGAATTCCGCTGTGCTCTGTTCGATGGTTTCCTTGGTTTGTTCCAGCGAAAACCGCATCAGATTGAGTTTCGCGCCGTTTGATGTTTGCTGCGATTTTTGCAGATCTGCCAGTAATCCCGTGTAATCGCCGTAAACCTCACCAAATCGATTGCGGATGCTATCCAATCCTAGCAGCGTTTGCGCCATATTGGCCATTAGCGCTTCCATCGACTGAAACTGTGCGCCGATTTGCGTGATCTTTTCTTTTTGCTCCTGGAATTCGCCGCGCACACTCGACAGCTTGAGGAGTTCGGTTGCCGATGTATTTGCGAAAGTATCCTGTAGTTTGCGGAGCAGATCCTCAATCTCCCGGATTTCGGTATCCTTCAGATTGGCGTCTGAAGTCTGTTTGGCAATTTCAAGAATATCGGTGAGCTGTTCATTTGAATGTTCCATCGATTGAAAGGCATTCAACAATTCCATGATATCCTCCGCAATAACAAAAACAAGGTGATGTCACAGGATAGCAGTGTATCAAATAATGGGTATGATATCACGGTGTTTTCGGCAGGGCTACTGCATTTACTTTTGGCATGATTTTGTTCAAGCCTGTTAGGGCTTGAATATCAATAGCCCCCGGCAACGCCGGGGGTTGGTGAATGCCCTCCAAGAGGAACATCGTAGGCGTTCAATAAACTTTTTAAATGCGGTAGCCCTGTATCAGGTGTTTTCGGGTGCGGTTTCAAATTTCTTGACAAAACGACTGAATTTCTGTAGAAGCCACGCCCGTTCGGATTGCCGGGGCGTAGCGCAGCCTGGTAGCGCGCTTGCATGGGGTGCAAGAGGTCGCAAGTTCAAATCCTGTCGCCCCGATTTTTTCGCCAGAAACCAAATGGTTTCGGGCTTTTTTTTCATG
>JAEEGL014294564.1_pt1 | contig 11753 bp, 11 predicted proteins | sample 9134231 | NCBI WGS metagenome assembly JAEEGL01 (sample SAMN16246548, study PRJNA631951) | gut metagenome | biome: gut microbiome; feature: rumen; material: fiber-attached | host: Bos | place: Iran: Karaj | collected 2018-10
AAAAAGCGCTTCTGGGAATGGAAAAAACAAACGGAAAAATTTTTTAAATTTTTTTGTAACGAATTTCCGTTTCACGCGTCTAAACGGTGAGTGGGGCAGAAAAGCGGCAGCGAACCGCAGCCACACAAGAAAGATTCTGCAGGAGGATGAAGAATATGAAAACAGCTATGACAATCGTTGCGGGGCTCGCGATCGGATATTTTATCTGGCAGTATTTCGCGGGAAGTCAGAAAGGAACGCTGAAGGGACGCATCCATAAGAGCACGAAGGACAAAAAAGTCGCAGGCGTCTGCGGCGGTATCGCCGAATGGCTTGGTATCGATCCGGTGATCATTCGTCTCGTATGGGCGCTGCTGGTGTTCGGCTGGGGAACCGGCGTGATTGCATATATCGTGTGCGCGCTGGTGCTGCCGGAAGAGTAACGCAGGAGAACGGGGAGGGAGAAGGAAATGATCTGGATTTTGCTTGGGGGATTGCTGGCTCTGTGCATCCGGAATAATTTCAACACGCAGGGCGTTGCGAAGGATATCCGCGGGATTGCCAGGGCGATCCGTAAGATTGCAAAGGATCTGGCCCGGACGATCCGGCGCGCGGCAAGGGAAGCGGGAAAGCAAACCGGTGCTGCCCGTGAAGCCGTGCCGGCGCAGGAAACCATGATGACCGCCGCGTCTGCCGCGGCGGAACCGGTACAGGCGGAAGGACTGAAGGAAAAAGAACTGCCGGAAGAACCGGAACTTCATGCCCGGACAGCGGCCATGATGGCGGATGTTCCGGTCATCGCATTTCCGAAGGACGATCCGAAATACGATTCCTCGAAAAAATATATGTACGCCTGACCGGAAGACGGTCCCGCAAAAACTGCCTCGCTCCATCGGAGCGGGGCAGTTGCATTTCGAGGCGCTCCGCGCATCCTTACGCCGGAGTTCCCGGAAGGGAAAAACGGCTCGGAGAAAGAACTGTCCGGAATGCCGGATTTCTGCTATAATAGAAAATCATGACCCTGCCATTCACTATTTCGCTTCCGGAGGATAAATAATGCTGCCGACAGCAGATGAAGCCATTTATGAGCTGAAGCGCGCAGGAGAACTGAATCCCGGCCTCTGGGTGAAGCATTCGGAAAATGTGGGAACCGCGGCAAGGAAGATTGCTGAATAAAGCATGCGCAGAGAAGCACCCGTGAAACTGCGGGCTGCGGCAATATTATACCGGAAACCGGAAAGGGAGATGCTGTTTATGACGAATGATGCGGCAACAGGAACCAAAAGCCGGAATGCTGTGATTGTCCGGACTAGTTTTATCGGAATTCTGGCAAATGTGCTTCTTGCGGCGTTCAAGGCAGTGGTGGGTCTTGCTTCCAGTTCCATTGCCATTGTGATGGACGCGGTCAACAATGTTTCGGACGCGGCGAGCTCCGTGATCACGATTGTCGGAACGAAACTGGCCGGAAAAGAGCCGGACAGGAAGCATCCTTTCGGATACGGAAGGATCGAATACCTGAGCGCGATGGTGATTTCCGTTCTGGTGCTGTATGCCGGTATTACCGCGTTCGTTGAATCTGTGAAAAAAATCATCCATCCGGATACGCCGGATTACAGTACCGTAACCCTGATTATTGTGGCTGTCGCAGTCGTGGTGAAAATCTTCCTGGGACGGTATGTGAAAAGCGTCGGCGAAAAGGTCAACTCAGACTCCCTGGTCAATTCCGGCAAGGATGCCATGCTGGATTCCGTTATTTCAGCTTCCACGCTGGTCGCGGCCGCGATCCACCTGATCTTTCATGTTTCACTGGAAGCCTGGCTCGGCGCCGTGATTGCGCTGGTCATCATTAAATCCGGGGTTGAAATGCTGCGGGAAACCCTGTCCCAGATCCTGGGGGAACGGGCTGACGCGGAACTGGCGCGCGAGATCAAGGCAGCGGTCAACAGCTATCCTCAGATCAGCGGAGCATACGACCTGGTGCTGCACAACTACGGACCGGATTCCTACAACGGATCGATCCATATCGAGGTTCCGGATACGCTTTCCGCGGATGACCTGGATAAGCTGATCCGTGAAGTCACGGTTGATGTTTACCAGAGGCACAATGTCCTTCTTACCGCGATCGGCGTCTATTCGGTCAACACGAAGAATCCGGAGGCTGTTGCGGCAAGGGAAAAAGTGACCGGGATTGTTATGTCCCATGCGCATATCCTCCAGATACATGGTTTCTATTTTGATCAGGCGGAAAAAAAGATCCGTTTTGATATTGTCGTCAGCTTCAGCGCTCCGGACCGCCGTCAGGTGTACAGCGAAGTTTTCGCGGACGTACAGAAAGCTTATCCGGATTATACCCTGCAGGTCGCAATGGATACCGATTTCAGCGAGGAAGAAGAATGATTTTTTTTCAGAAATTCTATCTGGACCGGGAAAAGGATCTGGCCGTGGAGCTTTATCTGCAGGGGGAGCGCTTGTTCTATGAGATCCGTACCCCGAACCACCGGACAGGCAACCTGATCACAAACCTGGCCCGGCTGTGCGGACTGGAAACCACCATGGACGGGAACGGCCTGAAGGTGATCCGGGATGAGATTCCCTGCTACTGCGACGGGAATAACGAGCGGATGTACATTCTCCGCCTTGGCAACACAAAGATTGCGAATATTTACCCGGACGGCCGGGTCGAACTGAAGGCTTCCATTCCCGCCATCTCCAAGACGCTGATGAGCCAGACCAAGGAGTACCGGCTGGGCGTTGAAAAGACGATTGTGAAAACCTATATCCGCAGCGACTGCAAGTTCCGGACGGACCTGCACACGCACATGAACGGCAATCTTCCGCCGGATGTGCTGATTGCACTGGGCCTGATCCACCAGATCCGGTATCCGTATTACTATATCAAAAAGCTGGGCCTGAAATGCACGGAGGAACAGATTTCCGCGCTGGAGGAGACCCGCAGGGCCGCGGAGGAACAGCTGGGGGATACCGGGCTGACCGGACGGCACCGGGAGCGCCGGATCGACGATTTCACATTTACCAACTTTGCTGACCTGATTCTTGGCAATCCGAAGGACGCGGCGGAGAATATCGGCCGCATCCGGAACTCCCTGACCATTCCGAAAGACGGGCAGGCCGTTTTCGCCGACCTGGAGAAGGTTTACCTGTACCGTTATGTATTCACCCGCGGGAAACCTTCGGCTTTTCGCTTCAGCGGAATCAATCCGGACGGAATTCCCGATCCGGAAGTACGGGCATATGCCGAGAAGATGCATCGGGACAGGGAGGAAGACCGGTACTGCCGGAATACGCTGTTCCAGGATCTGCTGCTGTGGATTGCCCGGACATACAGGCGGTACGGGATCGAATATGCCGAGATTTCCGACACGGCGCTGCTCAACAGCGCGCTCTTCCCGGCCAGGCTCCGCGAGATCCATGAGATTATGCCGCAGGTCACCCGGGAGACCGGCGTGCTGCTCCGGTTCCTGGCGGGAATCCGCAGGGTTCCCTTAACCATTGTACAGGATCACCGGACGCCGGCGGACTATCTGGCGGAAAATCTGCGGTGCCTGCGGACCGTCGCCGGCGATCCGTATGTGGCGGGCGCTGACATTGTCGGTGAAGAAATCAACGATATTCTCGAACTCCGCGGCGTGATCCGGGAACTGACGGTGGTCGCCGGAGAGCATCCCGGGTTTGTGATCCGGATTCACGCGGGAGAGAATGACAGCCTGCGGGACAATGTGGCGAACAGTATCCACTGCGTGAAGGAAGCCCTCTCTCCGGGGCAGGAGATGCCGCCGCTGCGGATCGGCCACGGCCTGTACACCTGCAATCTGCAAAGCGCGAAAGGGAAGAAGCTGCTGGAGGAGATGCGGGAGAATAACGTAACCCTCGAATTCCAGATCACTTCGAATGTCCGGCTGAACAATCTGAGCTCACTGGAAAAGTATCCGCTGCGGCAGTATCTGCAGGCGGGCATCCGCTGCGTACAGGGAACGGACGGCGGCGCACTGTACGGGACCAACTCCATCGACGAGGAACTGAGCCTGGAGAAACTTCTTGGACTCGGAACGAAAGAACTGCAGCGGATGCGGCAGGGGGAGGACGGACTGCTGGACGGCAGCATCAGGGTTTTTGAGAAAAAACAGGAAAGATTCCGGCAGGCCTGTGCCGGGAACGATATCGAGCAGTATTACGAACGCGCTCTGGAGAAAACCGGAAAACCGGAGATTGTTCTGCAGCAGACCGGAAAAACTGTCAGCGCGGAGGAAGCTCTGAAAGACCGGCTGGCTGTTCTGCCGGAAAATTCACACCCGATCGTGATCTGCGGCGGCAGCTTCAACAGCAGCGCACGCCGGACAACGATCCGGAAAGAGGACCGGGTGCTGATTGACGAAATGCTGGCAAAGGCAGACCCTTCGAAGGTGTTTTTTGTGGTTGGCCATACCCTGCTGGGACAGGAGGGATACCTGGTCCGGCAGGCGGCGGGACGGTTTACGGTATGCGCTGTCGTACCGAACCGGCTGCCGAAGACGGCGGCGGAGATGCTCCGTGCGGCGGGCGTCGGGATTCTGATCTCCATTGAAAGCTCCGGACTGGGACTGTACAAGAGCGTATCCTATGAGGTGTTCCGCAACAGACCCTCCACGCTGCTGGCGTTTGACGGAAACTCCGCCGCGCTGAACCTGATTCAGCAGGCGCGCAACAGCAGCAACCATCACCGGATCTTTATCAATCCGCGGTCCCGCGGACTGACGGAGAAAGCGAAGATGCTGGACGGTTACGTGCGGAAGATGGGGAGCGCAGAGGAAATCCTGGCGGTGGGAACCTGAAAAAACGTTTCCCGCGGAAACGGAAAAATGCGGACCGGAGCATCGGGGAGAAGCGAAAAGAGACGCAAACACCGGCAACGGAGGAGAACCCTGCGGTATATGATCCGTAATCGTGCTCCGGACAATGAAGGGAAGAACGGATAATGGGAAATATCTTCGACTATCTGGAATGGCGCTGCGACATCCCCTTTGATGCCGACCCTTTCAATGAAGTGGATAATCTTGTTCTGGCAGAACTGGCCTACACGGATTTCAGAGGGATTCTTTCCATGGACGCCAGAGAAATTTCCCTGCAGGAGGCTTGCGAGGCTTTTTTCCGGCACCATACGCATGAGGAAATCCTTGCGAGCAAATCTTTTACAGCAAGAGCGCCGCTGCTGATGGAGAAGATGCTCTGCGGCGCCCGATACAGGGATATCCGGCTGTGCCGGTTCCTGGATGAAACGGAAAGCGCCCGGGATATGCAGCTCGCGGCCGTAACGATCCTGCTGCCGGATCAGACGGCTTATATCGCGTTTCGCGGAACAGACGGAACGCTGGTCGGCTGGAAAGAGGATTTCAATCTCAGTTTTTTGCCCGAAACAGAAGGACAGCGCCGGGCAATTCAGTATCTGAACCGGGTCGGCAGAGACCTTCCGGGCAGTCTGCGTGTCGGCGGACACTCCAAAGGCGGAAATCTGGCGGTTTACGCGGCTGCCTTCTGCGAAAGGGATGTTCAGGACCGTATTCTTGCGGTCTATTCCAATGACGGCCCCGGCTTTCAGGCGGAAACGCTCCTGACGGAAGGGTATCAGCGGATCCTTTCCAGGGTGATCAGCATCGTTCCGGATACATCCATTATCGGTCTGCTTCTTTTTTCTTCCGCGGATCATCAGGTGGTGAAAAGCTCCCAGTCCGGAATTCTGCAGCATGACGGGTTCAGCTGGAACGTATCGGGGAATCACTTCGTTCCGGCGGAACTGACGAAAACGAGCCTGCTGATCAGAAAATCCGCGAGCGGCTGGCTGGAACAGACGAGCGAGGCGGACAGGCAGTCCTTTACGGAAATCCTTTTTTCCCTGTTTGAATCCACCGGCGCTGACAGCTTCAGCGAGATCAGCCAGCAGAAATGGAAAAGCGCCGAAGCAATGTGGAGCGCGCTCCGGAAGATGCCAAAGGAAAAACAGCAGGAAATCCTGGCGTGCCTGCAGCAGCTGGGAGCCACCGGAGGGCAGACGGTAACCGAGTATCTTGCATCCAGGTTTTTCAGGAACTGATCCCTTTTTCCGCAGCAGAGAGACGGATCCGCGGATCTGATAAAGGAGAGAGCGTACACAATGAACAACGAAAGGGAAACCGCCGTCAGCATCGCTGACAATCTCCGGTTTGTCCGCAGCAGGATCGAGGCTGCCTGCGGGAGATCCGGCCGCCGCCCGGAGGAAGTCACGCTGATTGCCGTAAGCAAACGGAAGCCTTTTTCGGATATCCTGGAGGCCTGCGCATCCGGAGCGGCGGATTTCGGGGAAAACTATGTCCAGGAACTGACACAGAAGATTGAACAGAACAACCATCCCGGGGCGGGCAGACCGATCCGGTGGCATATGATCGGACATCTTCAGAAAAACAAGGTAAAATACCTGATCGGCCGGACCGCACTTGTCCATTCGGTGGATTCTGTGCCGCTGGCGGAACAGATTGAGAAAGAAGCAGCGAAGAGGGATCAGCGGATGCGGATTCTTCTGGAAGTCAATATTGCAGGCGAGGAAAGCAAATGGGGCTTTGCTCCGGACAGCGTAATCCGGGCGGCACAGGACATTGCCGCGTTTTCGCATGTCCGGGTGCTCGGCCTCATGACTTCCGCGCCAATAACCGAGGAGCCGGAGGCAAACCGGTATTACTTTCGCGGCCTGAAGAATCTTGCACAGGAACTGGCTGCGAAGGATCTTCTTTCGGTGACGGATCCGGATTTTCCCGGCCCTGTGCTTTCCATGGGAATGACAGGCGATTTTGAGGTGGCGGTGGAAGAAGGAGCCACGATGGTTCGTGTGGGAACGGCCATTTTCGGAAGAAGAGACTGAACGATGGCGGAGACGGACAGGAGTATCGGCGATGAGAGAATTGTTTCGTATGGACAGGGGAAACTACAATCCGGAAGGAAAAGTTTACGGGCGGCCATCGGCGCGGGCCGTGATCCTGAAGGACGGGAAAGTACTCCTCAATTATGTGAAAAAGCATGACTGCTATGAGTTTCCGGGCGGGGGAATCGAGAACGGGGAAACGCCGGAACAGGCGGTACAGCGGGAAGTGGCGGAGGAAACGGGGCAGATCGTAATTCCCGAATCCATCCGGGAATTCGGAATCGTGATCCGGAGACAGCAGGACAGCAAAGATCCGGACGGGATATTCGAGCAGGAGAATTATTATTATTTCTGTGATGTCACCGGGGAAACGGTTCCGAGAAAGCCGGATGAGCATGAGATTCTGGAAGGGGCGGAACCGGTCTGGGTTGAAAACCTGGCTTTGCCGGTCTACCGGAACCGGAAAGCGTTCGAACGAATCGGCGAGCCGTTTATCCAGCGGGAAATGCGCGTAATGGATATGGCGGATGAGGAACTCCGGAAACAGAGCTGGGAAAAGACGGAAGAAGCGGCTGTGCGGTCACTGGGAAGCGCGGATTATCGGGGAATGCTTTCCTTCGTGAAGCATACGCTGGGAGCGGTTCAGACCGAAGGCGCAAAAGGCGTTGGAATACATAAAATGGAGTTTGGCTACACACGCTATGAGCATACCAAGCGTGTGCTTGGATGGGCGAAAAGACTATATGATGCCACGACAGACAAAACGGGACTTCGGTACGAGGAACTGATGGCGGCGACGATTTTTCATGACGTGGGACGGGCTGTTTCCGCGCAAACAGGTACGGATCACGCGAAGGCAGGAGCACCGATTGCAAGGGACTGGCTGCTGGCCAACGGATATGATCCCATAAGGGCGGAGTACATTGCGGATCTTGTCGGTTCGCACTCCGAAAAATGGCGTATGAAGGATCCGGCCGTTGACCGGAATCTCCTGATGCTGATGGAGGCGGATCTTCTGGACGATATGGGTCTCCTTGGCATTGTAATGGATACGTTGATTGTCCGGGCCAGAAAGGAAGATGCGACCTTCTTTGACTGCTACAACCATTACGAACGCTACACGCATCCGATGCAGCACGACTGCCCGCTTGTCACGCCGGAAGCGAAGGCGCTCTGGAACGCAAAGACCGAGAGTACAGACCGCTTTATGGAACAGTACAGGATGGATATCCTGATCGGCGGTGAGAACTATACCGGATACAGGTAAAAACGGAAAACCAGGTCTGCAGAGGAGGATGTCAGATGATTACGGTCCATTTGTATTACAAAGGAGCGAACGGAAAAGCCAGGGCTTTTGCGGAAGAAATGGAAGCCGCCGGCATCGCGGAAAACATCCGGAAAGAACCGGGAAACCTGCACTATCAGTATTTCCAGCCGCTGGATGATCCTGAAACCGTTTTGCTGATTGACAGCTGGACGGATCAGGCCGCCATTGATGCGCATCACGCTTCCCCGATGATGGCGCAGCTGGCTGCGCTCCGGGAAAAGTATGATCTTCATATGACAGCGGAACGTTTTGTGAGCGCGGATATCGGAACAGATGAGAGGTTCATCAGAAAGTAGGGAACCGGGTTCCGGACTGTTCTGATCACAGACTTATCAGGAGGGTGGAACATGAGGTACAGGTGTCTTGGAAAAACCGGATTGCAGGTCAGTGAAATAGGCTTTGGCGGTGAATGGCTGGAGCGGCATGAGGAAAACGAATCAGTTGCCCTGATGAAGTATGCTCACCGCAAGGGAATAAACATCGTCGACTGCTGGATGCCTGATCCAAAATCCAGGGATATCATCGGTCAGGCTATTGCGGAGGACCGCGCCGGATGGTATGTTCAGGGACATATAGGCTCCACATACCAGAACGGGCAGTATACCCGGACCAGGGACGCCGGACAGTGCCGGATCGCTTTTGAGGACCTGCTGACACGGCTGAAGACGGATTATATCGATCTGGGAATGATTCATTATGTGGACCAGGAAAGCGACTGGGATCTTGTTTCCAGGCCCGGCCCTTATCTGGATTATGTGCTGGAACTGAAGAAGCAGGGAAAGATCCGGCATATCGGACTGTCCACACACAATCCGGTCATTGCGATCAGGGCGGCTGAAAGCGGACTGGCGGAGATGATTCTGTTCAGCGTGAACCCCGCCTTTGATCTGATGCCGCCGACAGACGATATTGACAACTATTTTGCGGAAACCTACGCGGACGGCCTGAATGGCGTGGATCCTGTCCGTGTCAGGATGTATAAGATCTGTGAACAGCAGAATGTGGGCATCACCTGTATGAAACCTTTCGCCGGCGGCCGCCTGTTTGACGCGAAGCGTTCTCCCTTCGGAGTGGCGCTGACGCCGGTTCAGTGCATTCACTACGCGCTGACCAAGCCGGGTGTGGTTTCGGTTCTCTGCGGCTATGACACAGCAGAACAGGTTGACGCTGCGGTCGCCTATGAGACGGCTGCAGACAGTGAGAAGGATTATGCGTCTGTTCTGGCCGGTGCACCGCAGCATACTTTTGCCGGCGGGGAATGTACTTACTGCGGCCACTGCAAGCCCTGTCCGGCGGGCATAGACATTGCGATGGTGAACAAGCTTTATGATCTCGCAGTTATGCAGCCGGAAACACCTGAATCCCTGAAACAGCATTATCTCGCCCTGGATCATCACGCGGGGGAATGTATCGCATGCAAGGGCTGTGAAAGCCGCTGCCCGTTTGGTGTAAAGGTTGCCGGGAGAATGGCCGGTACGGCGAAACTCTTCGGCAGGTAAGATCATTCATTCAAAAACAGACAGGAGAGGAACAGCATGAAGATCACAGTCCTTCGGAAATATGCCTGCCTGATCGCCCTCGTCGGCGTCAATATCCAGAAAGGACAGGATGTTATCATCCGATGCGATCTCGACCAGCCGAAATTCGTGGAGCTGCTGGTGGATGAATGCTACAGGGCCGGCGCCCGGAAGGTGAGAGTGGACTTTGATTATCAGCCTCTGGAAAAGCTTCATGTACGCCACCAGACGGTTGCCGCTTTGGCCAGAGTCGAGGAGTGGGAAAAAGCCAGGCTCCAGCACTATGTGGATACGCTTCCGTGCCGTATCTACCTGGTTTCTCAGGATCCGGACGGACTGAAGGGCATCAATCAGAAAAAGATAGCGAAGGCGGACCGGAAGAGCTGGCCGATTGTCAAGCCATATCTGGACAGGATGGAAAACAGGTATCAGTGGTGTATCGCGGCGGTTCCCGGCGCAGCCTGGGCAAAGAAGGTTTTCCCGCATCTGCCGAAGGGAAAAGCAGTTGAAAAACTCTGGGAGATGATCCTCTTTACCTCGCGCGTGACCGATGATCCTGTGGCAGCCTGGGAAGCGCATGATAAGGATCTGAGCGGCCGCTGCGCCTATCTCAACAGTCTCGGCATTGCCGAACTGCACTACAAAGGCGATAACGGAACAGATCTCACGGTAGGCATGATCCCGGAGGGACAGTTCAGGGGTGGCTGCGATACCAGCCTGAAGGGCATCTCTTTCAATCCAAATATTCCAACGGAGGAGTGCTTTATTTCCCCGATGCGCGGAAAAGCCGAAGGGATTGTTTACGCCACCAGGCCGCTGTCCTACCAGGGTCAGCTGATTGAGAACTTCTCCGTTCGTTTTGCAGATGGCAAAGCCGTCGAGGTCCGGGCTGAAAAGAACCAGGCACTCCTGGAGCAGATGATTGCGATGGATGAAGGTGCCGCCTATCTGGGTGAGTGCGCCCTGGTGCCTGTGAGCTCTCCGATCTCCGAGTCCGGCCTGCTGTTCTATGAGACGCTGTTTGATGAAAACGCGGCCTGCCATCTGGCGCTCGGAGCAGGCTTCGCCGATACGATCACGGAATATGAAAACAAAACCCTGGAAGAATGCCGTGCCATGGGCATCAACGACTCCATGATCCATGAGGATTTCATGATCGGTTATGAGGGACTGGATATCGACGCTATCACCCGCGACGGCAGGACTGTTCCGGTTTTCCGCCGGGGCGAGTGGGCGTTCTGAACTGCGAAAGTGCGCAGCTCTGCTGCATAGCACAGGCTGCTCTGCTCTGATATAAGTTTGTAAAGATTAACTTATAATAATTGTAAAGGAGAACGGGAATGAAAGATCTTTCCGCATTGCTGCCGGATGGCAGGATGTTTGAATTCTGGGAGAAAGAGACCGTATGGACGCGGGAACTGCACGTCAGCGCGTCCGATCCCGCAGCGTCGGACGACAACGATGGCAGCGCAGCACACCCCTTCCGGACCATCAGCAGGGCAGCGGCGGAAGCGGAGCCGGGCACGAGGGTGCTGATTCACGCGGGCCTGTACCGGGAATGCGTAAAGCCCGCACGGGGCGGAACTGATCCGGAACATATGATTTCCTACGAGGCTTTCGGCGACGGGGAAGTCATTGTCAGCGCAGCGGAAGCGGTAACGGACTTCAAACCCAGCGAAGGCTGGAATCTGAGGCGCTTTCCCGGCATGAAGCCGGCGGAGGATACCCGCATCTGGGAGTATGATCTGGATCCGGATCTGTTCCGGGGATACAACCCTTTCTGCGCGGTGAACATTCTGCATGACCGGCTGTTTATTGAATATGACAAGACGGATATGACCACCTATCTGAACCGGCGGGGCTGCGTTTTCTGCGACGGAAAACCGCTGAAGCAGATGCCCCTTTATTACATGCTGGGCGGGGAGGAAAACACCTATTGGGTCGAAGCAAACGGACAGAAGGTCCATTTCCGTCTGTCCGGGGATGCGGATCCGAAAGAACACCGGATCGAGGTTACGGTACGGGAACAATGCTTCGCTCCGGA
>JAEEGL014552435.1_pt1 | contig 11753 bp, 12 predicted proteins | sample 9134231 | NCBI WGS metagenome assembly JAEEGL01 (sample SAMN16246548, study PRJNA631951) | gut metagenome | biome: gut microbiome; feature: rumen; material: fiber-attached | host: Bos | place: Iran: Karaj | collected 2018-10
ACAAGAAACATCTAATCTAAGTGGAAACTTATCTGATTTTATAAAAAATAATAATATAGATGAAAGTTTATTTAAAGCAGTATTGAGAAAAATGGATTTTGAAAAAGAACAATTTAATAAATTAATAGAAAGTTATAGTGAAGGTCAAAAAAAGAAAATCTTACTTGCAAAAAGTATTTGTGAAGAAGCAAATATCTATATTTGGGATGAACCATTAAATTATATTGATATTTTTAGTAGAATGCAGTTAGAGAAGTTAATAGATGAATATCAATTAACAATGCTTTTTGTTGAACATGATGAAATGTTTTCCAATAAAGTAGCAACCAATGTAATAAATCTAAGCTAAAAGACTAAATAATTAAGTAATAAAGACTAGTTAACACTAGTCTTTTATGATAAAATAATTATAGGAGAATAACATATGTCATTAGGATATTATGATTTAAAAAACGGGATTCATTATGATGATTATGATAAAATAACACGATACGAAAGAAAGCGAAGTTCTATACATATTGACGATGAATGGCTTCAATTATATATTATAAGACTATTTTATAAAGATGGAACCTATAAAGATTTAAGAGCATATTGTGAAGATGAAACTAGTGATGCATTAGTAGATGAAAATGAAAAAGAATATTTTTTTGTAAAGAGACTATTTGGAAGAGATGGATTAATTGTTAAAGAACAAAGAAACGATTTTATTTATCTTGGCGGAATAGATAAAGAAAGAAATAGTAAAACTAAATATTCAAGGTTTAATAAATGCAGTAATGGGAAAACTTATCAGCAGTTAATCGATGAGAGATTTCAGAAAGAAATATTACCAATATTATCATTAGAAAACGTTAATGATGATTTCGATTTAATAAATATGCAATATTATTTTCATTCAGGAGCTGAAAAACTAGATGAAATATTTCAAAATGGAATAAGAAGTCGTTTTGGTAAAGCTGGGCAAGATGGCTTTTGTAGTTTGACAAGTACTTTCAGTATGGCTTCAGGAGATTATTGGGAATATAGAAACTTAACTGATCGTGCTCGTGATTATGCACGTATTGGGCGTTATTGTTCTATTATTAGAATCCCAAGAATATATCGTGGAGAACTAGCAAAAGATGGAACTATGTATCCACCGTTACCAACGCACAAATTGATTGATTATGAATCTGGAGATTCCTATATAATACCTGAAATTATATATGCTGTGTATGATACTGTATCCAAAACATTATATAAAAATCCTAATTATAATCTAAATTATGATCCTTCTGGTTTAGTATACGATCAAGAAGTAGCGGATAATATGAAATTTGATGATGAACAATGGTACAATTTTTTGGAACAACGTAAAACTATTCCTTATGATAAACTAAAAGTTATAGATAAGAAAAATAAAACATTTGAAAAAATATTTAATAATTATGGAATGAAAATAAAAAAATCAAATATTATCTCTAATATTATTGGTTCTTTTAAACGTAGATAAGAGAATTAATTATTTGTTAATATATTACGAAACATGACTTAAACTGTAAAAATAGAGTATAGTAGTTCAAAATATATTTGTAAAGTGGGAGAAACAATTTATACAACAATAAATTATAACGTAAATGATTCTATTAAAAGTTATTCATCAAATAAACAAAAAATTGAGACTAGATGATAATCTAGTCTTTTTGTATATTTTAGATTATTTGTGATATAATGAAAATGTGTTTAGGAGGGTATATATGAACGAAAATAATAAAACAAGTATTCTTGATGGAATAATGTATCATTCAGATGGAACATTTAGACCATTTTTAGGACATCATGGTAATATTAGTCTTGATATAGCGGAACATAGAAATATATATATGGAAGCTGAAAAGAACTATTTTGCATATTTATTATCCAATAAAAAAATACGTGATTATTTAATGGAATTATTACGTGGTAATAGTGCAAGTGAAATGTTTGATGAAGCAATATCAATTCAAGAAAAGTTGGAGACTGGCGATTTAGAATCTGAACAAGAAAAACTTCAAATGAAATCAATGAGTCCACAAGAAAGAGATGAATATCATATGCAAAAGTTAATTTATGCAGAGGGATTAATGTGTTTATTGTTTGCTGCTGTTAGAGATAAAGCACTGATTCTTGATGAAATACAATGTTGGGAAGATAGATTTGCGGAAATTGAAGAAACAGTAGAACATACAAGATAAACAATTATAGTGAATATCATAGAGAAATATATACGTTTTAATATGAAATAATAAATGAGGAATTAAGTAGTAATGGTGATATAAGTGTTAAAATATGTTCCAATGACAAAAAATAATATTTATGATATGGTTAAAATGCAGATGGAAATATTCCCATCAGAATGTGGATATTTTCAGTATAATTATGCACTAAATTGTGGAAAAGATTATTGGAAATACTGGTTGGTTTATGATAATAATGAAATTGTGGCAATAACCGGTTTATATTCTGATTTTGATATTAATGAAACAAATTCAATTTGGCTAGGTTGGTTTGGTGTTAGGCCAGAATTTCGAAGAAAAAATATTGGAACAGAAGTATTAAATTTTACGATTAAAGAAGCATACAAATTAGCAAAAAAATATTCAATCAAGTTTTTTAGATTGTATACATCAATTGATGAAAATGCTACAGCACAATTGCTATATAAAAAAATAATGGATTTTTCGGAAAAGTATAATCATCCCCAAGATTTTACATATAATAGTTCGTGTTTAATTTGGACTAAGTCTTTATTTGGTGATGCAATTATACCTTGGAATAATCGTTATTTAGGATTAAATGAAATTGAAGAACAAGAAAAAAAATATTTGAATATATTTAAGAATAATTATAATAAAGGAGATATTTTCAATGAATAATTTTATTATTGCGCAAATATTTGGAGTAATAGGTATCATATTTAGTGTATTATCAATGCAAATGAAAACAAAAAGGAATATTATGATAATGCTATTATGTTTAAATTTAGCATCAGCATTAAACTTTTTGTTTTTAGATAGTATTTCAGGTAGTTTAGTTTGTTTTTTTGCAGTATTTGAAACATTTGTAAATTATTTATTTGATGAAAAGAATAAAAAGATACCTATTTATTTAATAGCATTTTATGTAGTCGTAAATTTGGTATTAGGAATTTCATCTTATCATAGTTTAATTGATATTATACCAATTGTATGTGCGTTATTGTACTGTGCAACAGTATGTACAAAGAAAGAATCAAATATTAGAAAAGAAATGTTTGGTAATCAATCATTGTGGTTAATTTACGACATAATAGTTAAGGCATATATGTTTAGTATTTCAAATATATTAACATTAATTTCAATAGTGATTTCAATGATAAGATATGATATAAAAGGAGAAAAAAAGAATGGAAAAAGATAATTATGTAGTTGATTTGGACGATATCGTTTGTAGGAGAGCAAGAAAAACTGATAATATGGCGGAAATTGCAACTTTGATTTATCAAACAGATCCATATATCTATCCTTATTGGTTTGAAAATGATGTAAATAAAGCAATAGATTTTTTAAGCGATAAAATACTTATGCCTGGTTTTATTTTCAACTATGAAAATATTTACGTTGCAGAAGATAGGAAAGATAATAGAATTATTGGACTAGTTGTAGCTTTAGATCCAACTGTTGATTTAAATTTTGATTATACACCATACATGCAAATAAATAAAAATCATAAAGAAACAATTGAGAAGTATATCTTTGAATGTATTCATGATATTAATAGCAATGATGCTATGTATATTATGAATTGTGCTGTTTTAGAAGACTGTCGAGGTAGAAGAATTGGTACAAAACTATTAGGCCATTTTATTAGTAATATGGAAAAAGCAGGTTTTGAAAACTATCGATTAGATTGTCTATTACATAATTTAAGAGCTAAAAATTTATATCATAGTTTAGGATTCAAGGAAATGGAAGAAGTTAAAGGCTTTGCAGGGTATTTTGATGGAACTGTTGATGTTGTAGTGTTTAAAAGACATAAAGGAGACTATCTACCACAAGAATTCCAAAAAGAAGAAAAATATGTTGGAATTGCATAATTTAGAATAAATGTTTGTAAACGAGAAGACTAGATAAAACTGGTCTTTTTTTGTAAATATAATATTTGATTGGTGATATAGGAATTTTGAAAAAGAATTAATATATTGAAAAAATGGTGATTGAATTATAGTGTAAAGGACATCTTTTTAAAATACGTTAATGATATAATAATTGTTATGGAGGAAATAATGACAGATGATTTTATAGAAATTGTGAAAAAAGAATATACTAATTGGTCTGAAAATGAAAAAAACCGTATTGATGAAGAAAATCAAAGGATAAAAGAAAAAATAGAGATTTATAAAAAAATTCATCAGTTATTACAAGATGAAAAAGTAAAAGAATTTGCTGATTATATAGGGTACGTAGAAAATAAAAATTGTGGATATATTTCATTAAAAAATACATTAGAGTACTTTTTAAGATATTATATGACTAAATATACATGGTCAGATAAAGCCTTAAAGAATGATAAATATCCAATATATTGTTTTTATAAATCACAGGATCCTTTATATAGTTGTCATGGAAATAAATTGTGTAACTATGAAGATTTATATTGGAATTTACAAGAAAAAGGATATTCTTTTGGACCATCAGATTTAACAAAAGATGGTAAAAATAGAGAAAAATTTAGAATTAAAAATATTAATAATATTATTTATCCACCAGAAGGAGAAAGTTTTGTCGATGCCAATACTTTTTATAGAATACAAGCTGAATTTGTTGAAGAAGCATTAAGAACTGATCAAGCTACTGCAAAACAATTGATAATTCAAAAATATGGAAGAAGGAAGTAAAAAACTAGAGAAATCTAGTTTTTTTGTAGTAAATGGTATTCATTTCTTTACTTTTTTATTGACACAATTTAACATAATTGCTTTACATTTTTTGTGTAAAAAACATCACTTTTGCTTCTAAATATATTATAATTAAATTGATAGTAAGATGCTATTTACTATAAATAATACATGGAGGTGATAGTCTATTGTGTTGATAAAAAGAGATTGTTTCTACTAGGAATATTTTTCTTTCTTATCATGTCTATCTCTGGTATTTATTCTTTAAATGAAGAATTAAATATGGCTGAAAATGGTTTATCAACTAGTGCTGTTGATATCGATATTAAGGAATATAATCAAAACAATCAATTATTTGATAGAGATGGAGAAATGGTAATGCCAGGTGATGAAATTATCTTAATTCCTAGAATTAATAATCTTGGTATTGAATGTTATTTAAGAGCTAAAATTGAATATACAATCAACAATGAAGTTTTTTCTGTGAATGATTATATTAAAGGTAATTATACTTCTTGGCATAAAAATGGAGATTATTACTATTACAATTCAGTATTTGCAAAAGAAAGTTCTATTGATTTATTTAATAAAGTTATTATTCCTAATTTGTCATCTGATTATAATGGAAAGAAAGTTATTGTTCACATTATTGTTGATGCAGTACAAGCGAAGAACTTTGATGGGAATTGGGATAATGTCACAATAAAAAAGAGTGTTAATAGAGCTTATGATATTAACTATGATGGTGAATCTTCTATAGTATATGAAGATAATATAGATCATCATATATTATTCAATAATAAATTTTTTAATCGACTAGGAAATATGCTTCCTGGTGATAGTGTAAAAGAAACAATTTCAATCTTAAATAATAGTGATTTTGATAATGAATATTACTTATCTATTGATTATGATAATTTATCAAATGAAGAATTAGCTTTACTTCAAAAAATGAAATTATTAATAAGAAAGCATAACAATGATATTTTGGTAGATAGTAATCTAGCAGATAAAAGTAAACACAGTTTAGGAAGATATTCTAAAGGTAAAGAAGATAATCTTACAATTGAGATTTCTTTACCAAAGGATACCGATAATGATTTTAGTAAGTTATTTGCTAAAATAATATGGCGATTCTCATATGATAATTTAAATCAAAATGAGGAAGTAAATCCACAAACAGGGGATTATGGTTTCGATTTGTCTATAATATTATTTATTATTTCTGCAATTGGGTTCTTAATTGTCCTGATTCTGGAAAAGAAAGATAATAATATAGAAAATAATTTAAGAAAAGGAGATTAATTTATGAAAAAAACAAAAACAATTATAGCTGCAATTATACTTTTACTAATATTTGTAGTAGGCGGAACATTTGCCTTCTTTACAGATACTACGGATGAGGTAACTAATACCTTTACTATTGGTTCAGTATCTATTAGTTTAACAGAACCAGGTTGGACAGCATTAGCGGATACAGATGACAATAATATCCCTGATGATGCTGAAAATATGATGCCAGGAGAAAGTGTTACAAAGGATCCGACAATTAATAATACTTCAACAAAGAGTCCGGCTTTTGTATTTATCAAGGTACAAGTTCCATGTACAACGGAAACTACACCACAAGAAATATTTACATATACACTTAATGCAGGATGGACAGAATTAACAATTGAAAATCAATTACCAGTAGCATGTAGTAGTGGCGGAAATGCTACACATGTTTACTATTACGGATCAAATGGTCAATTATCACCACTTGCTAAAGCAACATCTGCATCAGTACCAACACCTACGACAAATCCATTATTTAGTACTATTACATTACGTGGCACTTTAAAAGGTGATGAAGGATTAGATGGACAAAAGAACATTGTTTTAAAGGGTTATGGTATTCAAACAGAAGGCTTAACAAGCACTGCTCCTGCTAGTGTATGGGGAAATTTCAATTAATTTAGACTATGAATATCATAAAAAAAATAATTAATGTTGTAACAACACTAATTATTGGCATAGGTGGCATATTTTTAATACTATATGTGTGTGGAATAGTTCCTTATGTAGTTCTATCAGGATCGATGGAACCAACTATAGAGACTGGAAGTTTGTGTTTTATTAACAAATATGCCGATATAGAAGATATTAAAGAAAAAGACATCATTGCATTTAAAATGAACAATGGTACCTTAGTTACACATAGAGTAGTAGAAATTACCGATTCTGGTATTGTAACTAAAGGTGATAATAATGAAGATGCTGATAGTAATAAAGTAAAAAAGGAGAATTTTGTAGGTAAAAACTTATTTTGGATTCCTAAAGTAGGTTACATGGTAAAAGTATTTCAATCTACTAGAGGAAGAATAATAACGATTACTATAGTCATATTACTTTTGGCATCAGGTCTTCTCTTTGGAGAAGATAAAAAGAAAAAAATAGAAAAATAAAAAATAATTAATTTTTGAAAGGTGGTGAAATATGAATAGAATAAAATTATATGTTGCTTTAATACTTCTATCTATTTCACCATTTTTTGCTGTTAAAGATATTTATTGTATCTTTAAAGTAGAAACTGAATCTAGTATCAATGCTGTGACAATATCACAAGATACTAGTTATACAGTTGTTCATGAACTGATGGATGTAAATGGTACAACATATACTGTTTATGGAATTCCCGATACTTTTAGTGCTCAAATTGGTGATGTTGTTCAACCAGAAGTATTAAATTTAACAAGTTTAAATTTGGTTGGTTTTAATGCACCTGCGGTGCAAACAGTTACACTGGATAGTTTTGCCAATAGAGTTATTACATATCGATATCCAAGGAAGCAATATACTTTAACGATTACTAATAGTAATTATGTAACAACAACGACACCTAGTGGTAAATATTACCATGGTCAAGTGATTAGTTTGGAAGCAGATGCAACCGATAATAATGGTAATCCATTTGTCAAGTGGTCTGATAATACGACAAATCTTAATAAGTCATTTACTATGACGGATAATATTACAATAGGACCAATATATGGATTAACTTATACGATTACTTATGAACCGAATAATGGTGATTCGCCAATAATTGATAATGTAACGCAAAATCAACCTTTAGGTTCGCTTCCTACTGTAACTAATGATGATTGTGTAGGAAGTACTGGTGATTATCTTACAAGACAGTGTACATCAGTTTATGAATTAGAAGGATGGTATAGAGAGTCAACTTTTGCAAATAAAGTAAATGAAGATTATGTTCCAACAGGTGATACAACCCTTTATGCAAAATGGAATAAAATCTTTTATGCTAAAGATAGTATAGTCTGTGATGGAACAACTATTGAACACACTGGCATAAAGATTTTTGACCAGATAAATGCTGATAAGGATTTTATAGTTAAATTCACAGTTAATGCAAATAATGGCTGGGTAAATACTAATGGTGGAGATAATAGAGGTACAATATTTACTGATATGGATGAGACTGGTGATCCTTGGCCAGGAATTCACTTTTATACTGATTCGACCCCATATAAATATGTTATGAATGCCAACATTCCAGGAAATAAGTATAAAAATACTGATTCAGGTTATGTTTTAGATCAAGAAGTAACCATTAAGAAAGATCGAGGACTTATCTATTATAAATATGGTAATGGATCATTCATTCAAATCAATGACTTTAGAAATTTCACTGCATATTATGATGCTGATGCTAGTTTCTGTGCTGGTGTTAAAACAAATCGAACAGCATATCGTTTCTTTGTAGGAACAATTTCAAATATGAGTGTAGAATTGGTAGATGCTCCATCATATGTAATTCACTTTGATGCTAATGGAGGAACTGGTACAATGCCAGATCAAAAGGTTAAGTTAGGATACCAAACTCAATTAACACCTAATGCATATTCATATAGCAATGCATCGTTTGTTTCTTGGAATACAGTACCTGATGGAAGTGGAACAAGTTATCCTAGCAACTATACTATTACGTCTGATTTAGGTAATGAAGGAGATATAATCACGTTATATGCTCAATGGGATGTGCCAGAACACTTCTATGTACACTTTGATGCTAATGGAGGAACTGGTACAATGACAGATCAAGAATTTACTATTAGTGCTCCTGCAATACCACTAACAGCAAATGCTTATACTAGAACAGGATATGTATTTAGAGGATGGAATACCGCAGCTGATGGAAGTGGTACTCACTATGATGATGAACAAGCAGTAAGAGACTTAAGTAATGTTGATAATGATGTTATTACTTTGTATGCTGAGTGGATGAAACTGGTATATAGTAATCTTGGAGATATAGTATTTGATGGAACAGCAAATACCTTCATTGATACAGGTATTAATGTATTTAACCTTGATTCTAACGATTATACTTATGATAAAGACTTTGAAATTAAATTTACATTTAAATCTGTTGATAGTGATCAATTAACTTATACACCAAAACAGCCAACAATATTTAATGTTAAAGATGAATCCAATTCATATTTGCCTGGATTTAACTTGAGATTTAATGCTACTAACTCAGTTACACAAATGACTCCTACTTATAAATGGGCTGGAAACACAAGCAGCTCAACTAATTTAGGAAATATTAGTGTAAACAATGCACCAATTGAATTCGTTTATAATAGAGTAAATGGTGTAATTACGATGCAGTACAAGTATGGTAATACTACAAGTCAGCTATATACTATGATTAACCAAAATACTGGTTGGACATTAAATCAATCATTTGCAACAAATGTTGCCTTTGGTGGATACTTCGATGGATCTAATCAACCAGGAAGATTCTTTAAAGGTGTATTATCAGATATAATTATCTTAATGGAAGATTAATATAAACAAGACACTTGTTGTCTTGTTTTTGTTATGTTTAAATGATAAAATTAAGATAAGATAATAGTAGAATATTTATTATAGTATTGGAGTGATAAAATGCTAGATTGTACAGAAGAATTCTCTCAAAAACAATTAGAGATTTTAAAAAGAATTATTCATACAGATGTTTTTCGTGAAATTAATTCTATTGTCAATATTTGTGATTTGAATCAAGATGAAGATAAAATATTAGATAATATTAAAACATATATTTGGGATTATTTAGCCAAGAGTTTTGCTAAAGCTTTCTCTAAAAATGTTGATTATCTTATTGAATTCATTAATGATTATCAAAATAAAAAAGAAACAGTTTTTAATGAGCCTAGTAAAGATGGTAACATAATTAATTTAAAACAAAATCTATTAGTTGTATGTAATGGATATCATATTTATCACGATTTTCGTTCTTTAAAACCATATTGTACTTTTGGTTTATACATGAGAGATACATATTTAGGTACTGATCATCAATTATATTTTGCTAAAGCATCAATGAAATCGAAAGAACTTAGAGTTTCTCCTGAAGCAAGAGAAGAAGTTGATTATAACTCTCTTTTAGCTGAAAGTGTGTTTCATTATTTTTCACAACCAGTTGCTAATTATTATTTATTAGATGATAAAGAATTTCCATATAATGCCATCTTAACTCCTAATTTTTTAAAAAAGAATCAAGAATTAATTCATCTTATTGATATTTATGAATATGAAAAACATTTAGATACACATACTTATCGACTTGAATTAATTAAAAAAAATCTTGAAAAGCGTTATAAAAGTAAAATGAATAAAAATGATTTTCAGAAACTAATTGAAAAAATACAAATTCAGTTTTGTATTCAATCTTTTATTAAACTATTAATTGGACCAATGGATATTAACTATGGTAATACAGCATTAGTTTTAACACATAATGGTACAGAAATACCGGATATTGATATTTCACCAGCATATGATTTAGATATTAGTTTTAATACAGCTGCTGAATTAGTAGATAAAGATTTATTAGATCAAATAATAGATAAAAACCGATATCCATCAACAATAAAATCTTTAATTGAAGAATTTAAAGATATTCCAGGATTTAAAAGTTTTTTAGAAGAAGTTATAAGAAAAATGTCAAGTAAAGATATTGCTCAAGAAGTACTTGATGATGTTTATCAAAGAACAAATCTATTATTATTTAAAGAGAGAAAAGAAAGATATATGCTTTTTATGAAAAAAAGATTTGTAGAAGTTCTTGAAGCATATAAAGAAGTTTATTTAATGGAGGATATCAATGATATTAGTATGGGAAGATAAAGATAATAATAAATATTTATTAGGAAAGTTAGATAAAAAAGATAATTATTATTATTTTGAAAAGAATAATGATGGTTTACAAGAAGCAATGAATCATGGATGTTTTGGTATAGGAAATCTTGACTTATCAAAAGACATTATCAAAAGTGAAACTTTATTTCCTTTTTTTAAAGATCGTTTACCTAGTATTGATAATCCTAATATTCAAAATATACTAAATAGTTATCATTTAAGTGAATATGATGAATGGGAATTATTACAGAGAACACATGGTTATTTAATAACAGATAGATATCATTTAGAAGACTAGAGTAATCTAGTCTTTTTATGTATAATTTATTGATTAATCATTTCGAATAGATTATGTTAAATTCAAGTGGGTTTTGATGAAAAAGATTGAAGAATTAAATTTAAGTAATAAAAAAGTTATTATTTTTGATTTAGATGGTACATTGATTGATTCAATTGGAATATGGAATATGACTGATCAAAAGATAATTAATTATTATTCAGGACAGATTATTAATTTAGAAGATATTCAAAGAGATAGAGATAATTTTTTAAATAATAATGCCAGTACAGATATTTACAATGCATATTCAGATTATTTAATTAATAAATATCATTTTAGTATTAAAGATCCAATTGAGTTATCAAG
>JAEEGL016351487.1_pt1 | contig 11753 bp, 10 predicted proteins | sample 9134231 | NCBI WGS metagenome assembly JAEEGL01 (sample SAMN16246548, study PRJNA631951) | gut metagenome | biome: gut microbiome; feature: rumen; material: fiber-attached | host: Bos | place: Iran: Karaj | collected 2018-10
ACAAGCAGCTGTTTACAAAAGATCAGACGATGAGGATGGCATTTCGTAACTCAATGTTCTTCATGGTGTTCTCCATAGTGACACAGCTCGTGTTCGGATTGTTCCTGGCGGCACTTCTTACCAATATCAAAAAGGGACGCAACTTATTCAAAAATATCTATTACCTTCCCTGTGTTCTGTCATCGGCGGCACTCGGTCTTCTGTGGATGTTCGTGTTTACTCCGAGACTCGGTATCAACCAGATGCTTGCTTCTTTGGGGAAGTGGGGCGGAGACTGTACGCTGGGTCCTCAGTGGCTGTTTAATACGGAAGGATACATAATCCTGCCGATATGGGTAGTTTCGTTTGTGGCCCTTTGGCAGTATGTGGGACAGTCGATGATGCTTTATATGGCTCAGATATCCGGAATCAGCTCCGACATCTACGAAGCTTCATATATTGACGGATGCGACAGGAAACAGGCTTTCTTCCACATCACGCTTCCGCTCATAAAGCCCATGGTCGCAACGGCTATGTCTCTTAATGCGATAGGATCGCTCAAGTTCTTCGATCTTATCTATAACATGATACCCGAAGGATTCCTAAGTCACAGAGCGGACGTTATCGCAACCCATCTTTATACTTCGGCATTCAAGTTCAGAAAGCTCGGTTACGGTTCGGCGATCGGTGTTATTCTTCTGATCCTGTGCCTGATCATGACGGTACTGATCAATAAGTTCGTCAAGACAGAGAGTTATGAGTAAGGAGGGAAGAGAATAATGGCTAAAGTAATAACAATAAGCAAAGAAAAGCAGCATGCCAAAGTTGTATCAACCCTTATATACGCATTTCTCGTATTATTGGCGATCATCTATATCGTTCCGCTTTTGTGGGTACTTATAACCTCGCTGAAGGATGACAGTACTCTGATGCTTTCTCCGTGGGCAATGCCCGCACAGATCGAATGGGGTAACTATGAGTTTGCATGGACAAAAGGTCATCTTGGAACGGCAATGCTCAATTCGCTGATAGTATGTTCGACCACACTCGTTATATCCATGTTGTTCGGATCCATGGCGGCATTTGCGATAGCAAAGCTTCGCTGGAAGCTTTCGAAGCTTTCGCTGTATTACTTCCTTATCGGAATGATGATACCGATCCACACGATACTGATCCCGTTGTTTGTTCAGTTTTCGGGATGGAAGATGAGCAATACGCTTATCGGAATAATCATTCCCTATATAACGTTCTCGCTACCGATAACCATCTATATCATGGTGGGATTTTTCGAGGGAATACCGAATGAATTGTTTGAGGCTGCATGTATCGACGGATGTTCCGTATATAAGATGTTCGGAACGGTCGCAATACCTCTTGCCAAGACGGGATTCATGGTAACAGGTCTTATGTCGTTCGTATCAAACTGGAACGAACTGCTTCTCGCTATGGTATTCATATCCGATGAGACCAAGAAGACGCTCCCGGTATCGCTTACCAAATTCGTCGGACCTTATCATACGAACTACTGTCAGATGTTTGCGGCGATCATGATTGCCATAGTTCCGACGATAATCGCATATGTGGCATTTGCAAACCAGATAGTTGAAGGTCTTACCGCAGGTGCGGTTAAGGGTTGATATAAGGAGATAAAAATGAGCGAACAAAGAAAACCTCTTGTCCGGCACATGTTCACCGCAGACCCGTCGGCGCATGTGTTTGATGACAAACTGTATATTTACCCGTCACATGATATCCCTCATGATGGGGAAGACAATGACAACGGTGACGAGTATCAGATGAGAGATTACCATGTCCTTTCAATGGACAGCCTCGAAGCGGACTGTGTTGACAACGGACTGGCACTTTCGGAAGGAGACGTTCCGTGGGTCTCCAGTCAGATGTGGGCGCCGGATGCGGCATATGTGGGAGGAAAGTATTACCTGTTTTTCCCCGCGAGGGATAAGGATGAGATATTCAGAATCGGAGTTGCGTCATCCGACAGCCCTACGGGCCCGTTTACTCCCGAACCGAATTATATAGAAGGAAGCTACAGCATAGACCCCGCGGTCCTTGTTGATGACGACGGCAAGGTTATCGTTTATTACGGCGGCTTGTGGGGAGGACAGCTTGAAAAATGGAGAACGGGAAAATATGACCCGGATGCACCGTTTTCTCCGGAGCCCGATTCCGAGGCCGATGCACTTGGTCCTATGTGTGCGGTAATGAGCGATGATATGAAGTCGTTCGCGACAAAACCGCAGATGCTGAGCATTCTTGATGAGAACGGGGTTCCCCTTAAAGCAAAGGATGAAGACAGACGTTACTTTGAAGGACCCTGGATGCACAAGTACAAAGGCAAGTATTATCTGTCATATTCAACAGGCACAACGCACTATATCGTATATGCGACAAGTGATTCACCGATGGGACCGTTCACATACCGCGGAAGGATAATGGAGCCGGTCATCGGATGGACAACACATCATTCGATCGTTGAGTATCACGGAAAATGGTATATCTTCTATCATGACTGTGAAATGTCGGACGGTATCAATCACAGAAGATCTGTCAAGTATACCGAATTGAAGTATAATGATGATGGCACAATCGTAACTATAGATCCGTACAAATAGACAGGAGGTCACAAATGCTTTACATAGGTGTAGATCTTGGAACATCCGCCGTAAAACTTCTTCTTATGAATGAAAAAGGCGGCATCGAGAATATCGTATCCAAAGAGTATCCGCTCGAATTCCCTCATCCGGGCTGGTCACAGCAGAAGCCCGAAGACTGGTGGGAGAAGACGGTTGAAGGATTAAAGGAACTGACGGCAGGTGCCGATAAGAGCAAGATTGCCGGGATCAGTTTCGGAGGTCAGATGCACGGCCTGGTCGTTCTTGACAAGGACGATAACGTGATCCGTCCTGCAATACTTTGGAACGACGGTCGTACAACAAAAGAGACCGATTATCTTAACAATGTCATCGGTAAGGACAAGCTTTCACAGTACACGGCGAATATCGCTTTTGCCGGATTCACCGCTCCGAAGATACTGTGGATGAAAGAGAACGAACCCGAGAACTTCAACAGGATCGCCAAGATCATGCTGCCGAAGGATTACATAGCTTACAAGCTTTCGGGAGTACACTGCACTGATGTTTCGGATGCATCGGGAATGCTCCTGTTTGATGTCAAGAACAAATGCTGGTCAAAGGAAATGATGGATATATGTTCCGTCAGGGAAGATCAGCTTGCAAAGATATTCGAAAGCTATGAGGTGGTCGGAAACATCAAAGAAGATGTAGCAGCCGAACTCGGATTCCCGACAGGCGTTAAGATCATCGCAGGTGCCGGCGATAATGCGGCGGCAGCTATCGGAACCGGGACCGTCGGAGACGGAAGATGTAATATCTCTCTCGGTACGAGCGGAACGATCTTTATATCGAGCAAGGACTTCTGTGTTGACGAGAACAATGCTCTTCATGCTTTCGCACATTCCGACGGACATTATCATCTTATGGGCTGCATGCTTTCCGCAGCAAGCTGTAACAAGTGGTGGATGGAAGACATAATCGGAACGGATGATTTTGCGGGTGAGCAGAAAGATATTACCAAGCTCGGTGAGAACAATGTATTCTTCCTTCCGTATCTTATGGGAGAGAGAAGCCCTCATAACAATCCCGATGCGAGAGCGATGTTCATAGGAATGAGCATGGATACGACGAGAGCTGACATGACACAGGCTGTACTCGAAGGAGTGGCATTCGGTATCAGGGATTCGTTCGAAGTGGCAAAATCACTCGGCATCAATATCACAAAGACCAAGATCTGCGGTGGCGGTGCAAAGAGTCCTCTCTGGAAGAAGATAATGGCCAACGTCCTCGGAATCACCGTTGAAGTGATCGAGTCGGAGGAAGGCCCCGGATACGGCGGAGCAATCCTCGCAGCTGTCGGATGCGGTGAATACGCATCGGTTGAAGAGGCTGCCGACAAGCTCGTCAAGGTTGTCGGATCCGTTGAACCCGATAAAGAACTTACAGCCAAATACGAAGAGAAGTATCAGAAGTTCAAGAAGATATATCCTACGGTCAAATGTCTTTATTAAATAATTCAAAACAGAAAAGGAGAAGATATCATGGAGATCAAAAAAGTCACTGATCCGGAATTTGCCGCATACGGCAAGGTACTTGAGGGGTATGATCTTAAGGGATTGCTTAAAGCACTTGAGGAGAAAACACCTCTTCCCGCGGGGGTTGAATATGTGGGAAGCGTTGCAGACCTTGAGTACACGGATGCTTTCGGAGTTCTGCAGAACAATGTGTACGGCGGAATGCCCATCCAGATCGGATACTGTAACGGACACAACACAAAGCTCAACTGCCTTGAGTATCACCGTGACAGCGAGATCAATGTGGGATGCACCGACTTCATCCTTCTTCTTGCAAGAGAAGATGACATCGTAGACGGTAAGCTCGACACATCAAAAGTTAAGGCTTTCCTTGCAAAGGCCGGACAGGCTGTTGAAGTATATGCGACGACACTTCATTACGCTCCCTGTTCCGCAAAGGCCGGCGACGGCTTCAAGGTTATAGTCGTCCTTCCGAAGGGAACGAACGGTCCCGTTCCCGCGATCACGGCAAAGTGTGAAGAGGACAAGTGGATGACCGCATGCAACAAGTGGCTCCTGGCTCATGCCGAGGCTTCCGAGGCAAAGGACGGCGCATATGTGGGACTTACAGGAGTCAACATCGATATTGCAGGAGATATCTGAACCTGAATAGTAAAAATCTTAACCGATTAGAGTGATTTTTACATTTTACAATCGATGCGAATTGCAATACAATTATGTTTCAGAAGGTATCAGAGAATTTCTGGTAACCGAATCAGAACTGACTAGGAGGATTACAAATGAATAACACACCCAAAATGAAGATCGGTATCGTTGGTGTCAGCCGTGACTGTTTCCCTGCTGATCTTACTATCAGAAGAAGAAAAGCTCTTGTGGATGCTTATGCAAAGAAATACGATGCAGCAGATATCTATGAGTGCCCCGTAACGATCATTGAGAGCGAGATTCACATGAAGCAGGCTCTCGAAGATATAACAAAAGCAGGATGTAACGCACTTTGCGTTTATCTCGGAAACTTCGGTCCCGAGATCTCGGAGACAATGCTCGCTCAGCAGTATGACGGTCCCGTTATGTTCTGTGCAGCAGCCGAAGAGGATTATGATTCTGTAACGACAAGCGGACGTGGTGATGCTTACTGCGGTATGCTCAATGCAAGTTACAATCTTGCTCTTCGTAACGTAAGAGCTTATATTCCCGAGTATCCGGTAGGTGATGCAGAGGATTGTGCGGATATGATCCATACATTCATTCCTGTTGCAAGAGCGGTTTATGCTCTTAAGAACCTCAAGATATTCACATTCGGTCCCAGACCTCAGAACTTCTTTGCATGTAATGCTCCTATCAAGCAGCTTTACAATATCGGCGTTGAGATCGAGGAGAACTCGGAACTCGACCTGTTCGAATCATTCAACAAGCATGCCGGTGATTCCAGGATCGCCGATGTTGTCAAGGATATGGCAGCCGAGCTTGGCGACGGTAACAAGAAGCCCGAGATTCTCGAGAAACTTGCACAGTATGAGATCACTCTTCTTGACTGGATCGAGGAGCATAAGGGAAGCAAACAGTTCTTCGCTATCGCAGGAAAGTGCTGGCCCGCATTCCAGACACAGTTCGGATTCGTACCCTGCTTTGTTAACTCCAGACTTACGGGACGCGGTATCCCTGTAGCATGTGAAGTTGATATCTACGGATGCCTGTCAGAGTACATCGGAACATGCGTAAGTGACGATATCGTAACGCTCCTTGATATCAACAACTCTGTTCCCAAGATCATGTACAAGGAGTCGATCGAAGGCAAGTTCGATTACAAGCTTACGGATACATTCATGGGATTCCATTGCGGAAATACATGCTCGAAGAAGCTTACAAAGGGCGAGATGAAGTATCAGGCTATAATGGCACGTGCCCTTCCTATCGAGGTTACAAACGGAACTCTCGAAGGCGACATTGTACCGGGCGACATCACATTCTATCGTCTGCAGTCAACTTCCGACAACAAGCTTCGCGCTTACGTTGCAGAAGGTGAGGTTCTTCCCGTTGCTACAAGATCGTTCGGCGGTACGGGCGTATTCGCAATCCATGAGATGGGAAGATTCTACCGTTACGCTCTTATCGGTGGTAACTATCCTCATCACGGTGCGGTTGCATTCGGACATCACGGCAAGGCACTCTATGATGTATTCAAGTATATCGGAGTACTTGACGAGGAACTCGAGTTCAACAGACCGGCAGGAAATCTCTACAAGAACGAGAATCCTTACAAATAAGTAATATAAATAATCAATTATTTATGAAGAAGAGACCCATGATGATGTTTTTCGGAACGCCCGTTAAAACACACAGGGTCTCTTCTTCACTCTCTGCACATTCCTGTTTTTGACATTAACGTGCAAAATGCTGTATAATCCCTGCTATGAAGATTTTGATAAATACAATCCTGGGGAGTCTGATAATCGGCTACTTCTTCGGCTGTATCAATCTCTCCTACATAATCTCAAAACTTAAAGGCTTCGATATCAGACGTGTCGGCTCGGGCAATGCCGGAGCTTCAAATCTGGTAATAGTTGTAGGAAAGAAGATAGGTTTGTTCGTGGCTGCAATAGATATACTTAAGGCATTTGCGGCATTCAGGCTGGCGCAGTATCTGTTTCCGGAAGCGTATTGTGGAAATATAAGCTATGCGGGTATACTCGCGGGCGTCGGTGCGGTATTGGGACATATCCTTCCGTTTTACATGGGATTCAAAGGCGGCAAGGGTCTGGCGTGCTTCGGAGGCACCGTACTCGGGATAGATTACAGGTTGTTTGTGATACTGTTCATAGCCGCGTTTGTTATCGCAACCATAACGGATTACATATGCTTTGCTCCCATATCGATGGCATTTATAGTTCCGCTCACGGTAGGGGTCATATATAAAGTGTGGATACCGTCTGCGATCATCTGCATCGCAAGTCTGGCGCTTCTGTTGAAGCATCGTGAGAATATTGCGAGGATCCGGTCGGGTGATGAACTTCGTTTCCATTTTTTGTGGAGACGGTCTGATGAGTCCGAGAGATTCGGGATCGTTGATGACGGAAAAGAGATACTTAACAGAAAACTTGATAAATAAATTCAGTAACGAGGAGCATTATTATGGAAGAGAACACAGTCAGCAAGAGTAAACAGAAAAGAGAGGAGCGCGCTAAAAGCGTAGCAAAACAGAAAAGAGAAAATCTTATCCTGAAGATAATCGGAGGAGTTATCGCAGTCGCAGTCGTGGGGCTTGTGATTTTCGGTATCGTAAAGGTTATTTTAAAAGAGGCCAATACGATCAATGCGAGCGGCGATTATTCGGCACAGCTTGATGAGAACGGATACATCAAGGGAGTAAAGGCGCTTGATTATGTTACACTTTGCAACTATAAAGGCATTGAGGTTCCCAAGGGAGAAGTAACATATACCGATGAGGAATTTAAGGATGTGATCAATCAGGCTCTTGCGGCTCATCAGGTATTAAAAGAAGAAGGTACGGTCAAGGACGGAGATAAGGTCAACATCGATTACGTCGGAACTATCGACGGAGTTGAGTTCGAGGGCGGTAATTCGGGCGGAAACGGATATGATCTCACGATCGGAAGCGGTCAGTTCATCGAAGGTTTCGAGAGTCAGCTGATCGGACACAAGGCCGGTGAAGAAGTTACAGTCAATGTGACTTTCCCCGAGAACTATAATGCGGCTGAGCTTGCAGGAAAGCCCGCACAGTTTGCCGTAACGATCCACGGCATTTATGTCGATCCCGAATACAATGATGATTTCGTGTGTGCATATTATCCGGATATGGGATCAACGGTAGCCGAATATGAAAAATCACTGAGAGACAGCTACTATGACGGACAGTTAAAGGCATATGTCGACAATTATCTTACAGAGAAGTCGACCGTGAACAAGTTCCCGAGCAAGTATCTTAAGAATGTAAAGGAAACGACCAAGTATTCGGACGTTCAGTCTTATCAGTATATGTCTGAGATGTATTCTCAGTACGGCCAGGAAGTTGGCAGTTTTGAAGACTACATCGGTATGAGCGATGATGCATACACCGCCGATATAACGGACAGGGCGGAAAAGTTCGTTAAGGCCGATCTTGTTTATCAGGCTGTTCTCGAGAGTGAGGGCATAACACTTACCAAGGCCGAAGCTGAAGGTATCGTTCAGGAAATGTACGGAGACGAAGAATTCTACAAGAGTTCACTTGAAACATACGGCGAGGGTTACACAATGAAGAACGCCGTCAAGAATAAAGCCGTTGATATCGCAATGGATGCGGCTGTGGTCAAGTAAAGTTTGGGTTTATAAATAAAGGATTATGCGGTAAAATAGTACGGAAATCATTCCGTACTGTTTTATTTTTCAAGGAACGCAGAGGATAGAAATGTCTGAATATATCAAACTCAGGGATCTGGCAAAACATCTCGGACTCAACAAAGGTGACAGGGTTTATGTCACAAGCGATGTTAAGGGTCTCCTGTATTCGATCATGCATCACGACGATGAGACCGATCTTAATATTCTGATCGACGGGATCATAGATATCATAGGAGAAGAAGGCACGCTTGTATTTCCGGCCTTCAACTGGAGCTTTTGCGGCGGTACGCCTTTTGATTATTACAAGACGATGCCCAAGACAGGGTCCCTGTGTAAGACGGCGATGCAAAGAGATGATTTTCGCAGGACAAAACATGCGATCTATTCATTTGCCGTATGGGGAAAGGATACGGATGATCTTTGTGCCCTTGACAATAAGAGTTCTTTCGGAGACGATTCGCCGTTTGCTTACATGGTTGAACACGGTTACAGGAATCTTTTCATCGACAAGGATCTGGAGCATTCGTTCGTGTTTGTCCACTATGCCGAACAGTCGGTGGGACACCTGTACAGGAACTACAGGTATCTGAAAGATTTTACCGGTGAGTATACCGACGAAAACGGAGTGACATCGGTTAGAACGTACGACATGAATGTTCGCGCACTCGACAGGGATGTCACGAATGTAATTTATGCCTTTGAAGATGAATTCATCGAGAAAGGTATAATGAAACGTTTCTATATAAACGATCTTGAGTTCAAGATCATTGAACTGAAAGATTCACATCCGATACTTCAGGAGGATGTTCGTCATAACAGGAGCCGAAGGATATGCTCGTTCATCGGTCAGGATGATTCTTACCTTGAAGACGGGAAGGAAATGTTTGAAAGGGCGAAGGAGCTGTTCCCGATATGCAGGAGCATTATGGGTGACGGAGTCAGACAGACGTTTGACATCCTCAAGAGATACATGCCCGATATGACTTTGCACGAAGTTCCGACCGGAACCAAGGTCTTTGACTGGACGATCCCGAATGAATGGACGATCAGGGAAGCGTATATCGAAAACGAGAACGGTGAACGCATCGTTGACATGAAAGTCAACAACCTTCACGTCATGGGTTATTCTACACCTGTCGATGAGTGGATGGATCTGGCAGCGCTTCGCGAACACATATATACGCTGAAGGACCAGCCTGAGCTTATTCCGTATTGCACTTCATATTACAAAGAGCGCTGGGGATTCTGTATGAGCGAGGAAATGCTCCAAAGTCTTCCCGAAGGCAGATACCATGCATATATCGATTCCGAGCTGAAACCGGGAAGTCTTACTTACGGGGAACTTTTGATACCCGGTAAGAGCAGCGAAGAGATCTTCTTCAGTTCGTACATATGCCATCCTTCAATGGCCAACAATGAGTGCTCCGGACCTGTTGTGCTGTCAAAACTTGCACAGTATCTGAGTTCGAAAACGGACCGGAGGTATTCGTACAGGATCGTGCTGCTTCCGGAGACAATAGGTGCGATAACTTACATATCAAGAAATCTCGATGTCATGAAGAAGAACATAATAGCGGGGTTTAACGTTACATGTGTCGGAGATGACAGAACGTATTCCATAGTCCATTCAAGATATGCGAACACGCTTGCCGACAAGGTGCTGATGAATGTGCTGAAAGGGCAGGATCCGGATTTTTGCGAGTACTCGTATCTCGAGAGGGGCAGTGACGAAAGGCAGTATCAGGCTCCCGGAGTCGATATCCCTCTTGTATGCTTCTGCAGGTCAAAATATCATGTTTATCCCGAGTATCATACGAGCGGGGATAACCTTGACATCATATCTCCGGACGGACTTGCGGGCAGTCTTGAAGTGCTGATAAAATGTACGGAGGCGCTTGAGAATAATTACAGGTATAAGATTAAATGCCTCTGCGAACCGCAACTCGGAAGAAGAGGACTGATGCCTACGACGAGTAACAAGGAGAGCTATAAAGATACGCTCATTCTCAAGGACATATCGGCATATGCGGACGGAACAAATGATATATTCGAATTGAGTGAATATATAGGACATCCTGTTTCCGATATGCTCCCGACAATACGCAGGATGGTCGATGCGGGATTACTGGAGAGAGAATAAGGAAAGGTTATTACGATGACTCACGAAGAAGTAATGGAGAAGGTTACGCGAATATTCAGGGATGTCTTTGACGACGATACTCTCGTTATAGAAGATTCCACCAATTCATCCGACATAGAGGACTGGGATTCGCTTGAACATATCGCGCTCATCGTGTCGATGGAAAAGGAGTTTGATCTGAAGTTTGACATCAAAGAGGTAAACAAACTCGAGAATGTAGGGGAAATGGTCGATCTAATCATTTCCAAACTGTAGATCAGGGGACCGGTCATGAACGAATATTCATACGAAGATATCAAAGAGGGACATAAGGAGAGCTTTACGGTAAAGATCACCGAAGATATGATGTCGGCATTTTGCGGTATCACCGGTGACGTCAATCCGCTTCATAACGATGAGGATTATGCGGTGTCAAAAGGACATCCCGGGCGTGTGGTTTACGGAATGCTCACGGCGTCTTTGCTGTCCACTCTTGCGGGAGTGTATCTTCCCGGGAAGAACAGCCTGATACACGAGGTGAAGATCAAATTCGCAAAACCGGTATATATAGGCGATACACTTACGGTTGAAGGTGTGGTCGAGGAAAAGAACGATACGTATTCGCTCCTTATGATAAAGGTTACGATACGAAATCAGAATTCTGATAAGGTATGCCGTGCAAAGATGCAGGTGCAGGTTTCGTAAAGGAGGTATTTCATGACAGCACAGGAAACATTACAACAGTGGATAAGTGAGTCCGACAACATTGTGTTCTTCGGCGGAGCCGGCGTTTCCACCGAAAGCGGCATCCCGGATTTTCGAAGTGTGGACGGATTGTATAATCAGAAATATGACTACCCTCCGGAAACGATACTGTCGCATTCTTTCTACAGAAGCAAACCGGAAGAGTTCTACAGATTCTATCGGGACAAGATGCTCTGCACAAGTGCAAAGCCCAATAAAGCACATCTTAAGCTGGCGGAACTTGAAAAAGCCGGAAAGCTCAAAGCTGTTGTCACACAGAATATCGACGGACTTCATCAGGCGGCGGGAAGTAAAGAGGTCCTCGAACTTCACGGAAGCGTCCTGCGTAATTACTGCGAATCCTGCGGAAAATCATTTGATATAGATTACATCATAAACAGCGAAGGCGTTCCGAAGTGTGACAAGTGCGGCGGTCCTGTC
>JAEEGL017160981.1_pt1 | contig 11753 bp, 7 predicted proteins | sample 9134231 | NCBI WGS metagenome assembly JAEEGL01 (sample SAMN16246548, study PRJNA631951) | gut metagenome | biome: gut microbiome; feature: rumen; material: fiber-attached | host: Bos | place: Iran: Karaj | collected 2018-10
CAGGTGACACTTATGACACTTAATTTCTATAGTTCCTCGCGTACGTACCGCGCGCGGTACGTACGCGAGGCCTTTACGGAAAACCGCTGTCACCTGTCACTCTGTCACTACTCTTTTAATTGTAGTAGAGAATATTTGTCCTCCACATCCTCCATACTGTCTTTGTTGTTTTTTGAGTTCGTTCATACTGCAAAGATACAAAATTGAAAGGCCTTTTGCAAGAAAAACACGAAAAATTTTCGTTCCAGCGAAGAAATCGTAGAGTTTACCTAAAGTAAACTTCCCTTTTACCTAAGGTAAACTCCAAGTTTACTTAAGGCAAATCTTGTTGGTAACAAAATAGTGCAAAAAGCGGGAAAACATCTTCCAAAAGTCTTGCATAATTCAGAAAAAATCCCTAATTTTGCAGAATTAAAAGAATAACTCTCTAATTCGGGTGCATTGAAAGGCCCCATAGAATAATACAAGATATGACAGACACCTTAGACGAAACCGACCTGCAGATTCTGAAAACGCTGCAGAAAGATGCCAAATTGACCACCAAAGAGTTGGCCGAAGCTGTCCATTTGACTCCCACACCCGTATTTGAACGTCAAAAGCGGTTGGAGCGGCAGGGGTATATCAAGAAGTATGTGGCTATCCTTGACCCAGAGAAGTTGAATCAGGGATTGTTGGTATTCTGCAAGGTAAAGCTGAAGCAGATCAACCATGAGATAGCCGACTCGTTCGTACGTCGCATCCAGCGCATCCCAGAGGTCACGGAATGTTATAACACATCGGGCGCCTACGATTACTTATTAAAGGTTCGCGCACGTGACATGAAGCAGTATCAGTCTTTTGTGCTCAACAAATTGGGAGAGATTGAGAGTCTGGCCTCCATTGAGAGTACCTTTGTGATGAGTGAGGAGAAACAGAATTATGGCATCAATATCTAACTGTGCCTACACAGGCTCTATCGCTATTATAACAGGAGAAGCGGCAATCCCTAGGGTAGGGACTATGCATGTATAAAAACAACGGACTGGCCTGTTGTGTGCCAGTCCGTTGGTGTTATAAGGTTTGTCCGTAGGGACGGGTTACAGCGTGACGCCGTTCTTGAAGATGGAAATCTCGCGGTAGCCGTTCTCCTCGTTGCGGGCTTTCTCGCCAGAGGCTACTGCCAGCACCTTGTCGATGAACTCAGGAACCAGCTCCTGCATGGTGCGGCCCTCGACGAGCTGTCCGGCAGAGAAGTCGACCCAGTGAGGCTTGTTCTTGGCCAGGGTGGGGTTGGTGGCGACCTTCATGGTGGGCACGAAGGTGCCGAAGGGTGTGCCGCGGCCTGTGGTGAACAGCACGATGTGGCAGCCGCAGGAGGCCAGTGCCGTAGATGCTACGAGGTCGTTGCCAGGAGCAGAGAGCAGGTTGAGACCTGGGTTCTGCAGTCGGTCGCCGTACTCCATGACGCCACTGACAGGAGCCTTGCCGCACTTCTGCGTGCACCCCAGGGCTTTGTCTTCGAGGGTTGAGATGCCTCCAGCCTTGTTGCCGGGACTGGGGTTCTCTCCGACGGGTTCGCCGTGCGAGAGGAAGTAGTTCTTGAAGTTGTTAATCATCGAGACCGTCTGCTGGAAGAGTTCCGGGGTCTCGCAGCGGTTCATAAGGATAGTCTCTGCGCCGAACATCTCGGGCACCTCGGTGAGCACGCTGGTGCCACCCTGTGCCACCAGCCAGTCGCTGAACTCGCCCACCAGCGGATTGGCGGTAATGCCCGAGAAACCGTCGGAGCCGCCGCATTTCAAACCGACGCGCAGCTTCGAGACGGGCACGTCCTCGCGTTTGTCCTGGGCAGCCTGCTTGTAGAGCTCGCGCAGTATTTCCATGCCGGCCTCCACCTCATCGCCATCGACGCGCTGGGTCACCAGGAGTTTGATGCGCGACTGGTCATAGTCGCCCAGCATGGCCATGAAGTCCTCGGGCTGGTTGTTCTCACAGCCGAGACTCAGCACCAGCACACCACCGGCATTGGGGTGCAGGCAAATGTCGCGCAGCACCTTGCGGGTGTTCTCGTGGTCCTCGGAGAGCTGTGAGCAGCCGTAGTTGTGATGCCAGGTCCAGATGGCATCAACACCAGAGCCCTTTGTCTCCATCATCAGACGGTGGGCCAGCTGCTCGGCAATGCCGTTGACTCAACCTACGGTGGGCACAATCCATATCTCGTTGCGTACGCCTACGTCGCCGTTCTTACGTACATAGCCCTTGAAAGTTCGACCCTCGTTCTTGATGTGATTGATGTCGCTCTTGGCGTCTACGGGTTTGTACGTGTACTCCAGTGTGCCCGAGAGGTTGGTCTTCAGGTTGTTCTCGTTCACCCAGTCGCCAGCCTTCAGGCTCTGGCGGGCATGGCCGATGGGATAGCCGTACTTGATGATGTCCTCGCCTTCGGCAACGTCCTTGATGAGTACTTTGTGGCCCGCAGGGGTATCCTGGTTCACAGTGATTTGCTTGCCGTCAACCTCGATGATGTCCCCCTTTCGTTTTGCTGCCAGACAGACGACGACCGAGTCGGCCGGATTAATCTTTAAGAATGTAGCTTGTTCCATAATTGTATTTGTTTGGTTGTTTATCCGATGTTCTTGCGGCGGTAGTAGTCGATGTTCTCGCGGGTGAGCAGCTCGATGGGCATGTAGTTGACAGGTTCGACTTCCTTCTTCAAAACGATAGCGTTGAAGAGGCTCTCTATACATTCATAGCCTTGCATGTAGCCGTGCTGGGCAATGAGGAATGAGATGCTTCCCTGACGGACGCACTCGGCATTCTTCGGCACCATGTCGTAGCCCATAATCTGAATGTTGCGGCGGTTGCTCTTCTGCAGGAAGTCGCCCACCAGGTGTGCCTTTGAGTTGAAGGTAATGCAGTGGTGCACATGAGGGTGGTCGTGGAAGAACTTCTCAAGGATGGGATCGTACTGCTCGCGTTTGTCGTCGAGCGGCAGGTTGACCTCGTGGATGACGACTTCGGGGAAGTGGTCGTGCATGTAGTGGCGGAAACCTGTCTCGCGGTTCTCCTGCTGCTTCGAGGCTACGTTGCCGTTGCGCATCTGCTTCATCAGCATGATTTCCGTCTCTTTCGGTGCCAGCATCATCAGCATGCGGGCAGCGAAGTAGCCGCTGGAGAAAGAGTCCTGTCCGAAGAACGACAGGGGCTTCAGGTCGGGCATGTATGAGTCGAGGAGAATGAATGGTATGCACTGCTCGTGCATCAGGTCAGCGTACTTGCGGGTGATGTCAAGCTTCGAGGGAACGATGATGACGCCGTCGGGCTGCTGCTTCATGCAGTCGTTCATGACCTTGGAGAAGGTCTCTGCCGAGAAGCGGTTGTAGTAGAGCATCTTGACAGAGATACCAAAGTCGCGGCGGCGCTCGCAGGCGGCAAAAGCACCTTCCTCGACCTCTTCCCAGTAGGCCTCTGACTCGTGTTTAGGGATGATACAGAAGAAGGTGTACTCCTTGTTATATGCCAGTGCCGAGGCGTACATGTTGGGCTGATAGTCCATCTCGTCAAGTGCTTTCTGTACTTTCTCGAGTGCCTTCTTCGATACGTTGGGACGGTTATGCAGTACGCGGTCGACGGTGCCTACGGAGACTCCTGCACGCATTGCAATGTCCTTGATTCTTGTCTTGTCTTTTGCCATAACGGTTACAAAGGTACGAATAAGTAGGCAAATCGCAAAGAGAAAACCGATATTTTTTACTGGGGAGAGTTGCCAGCGGTGCTATTCGACTGTTTTTTGCCCTTCTTTTTGATACGGAAGAGGTCTCTCCAGCCGTTGAAGTCCTTCTTCATGATGATGCCGATGCCCTGAGTGTTCAGGCTCGAACGGGTAAAGTAACGGTCGTTTGTCTGGTTGTACACCTTCAGGGCCAGGTTGCCATTGGGCAGCAATAAGTAGCGGATATCGAAGTCGCCGATGAACGAGGGACTTGCCGTTCTCGCATTATCGCGATAGCCGAACTGTCCGTTGATGAGCAGACGGTTATTAAGCAGGCGTCCACTGATGAGACCTTCGTATTCGGCATTGTTCCAACCTTCGTCGCCCGTCGAGATGTTGGCACCGAAGTTCCAGTTGTTGCTCTTGATAACCTGCGAAAGCACGGAGTTGATTTGTCCACTGAGCGTTCCAGAGAGCAGGCTCTGCATAGCCAGCGACGTGCTACTGCGCTGGGAGTCGTTCTCCGACGCATTGTTGGCGCCCTGCGGATAGAAGCGGCCTACGGCAAGCAGATAGACCACTTGCTGGCGCATTTCCTCCTGGCCATTGATGATGGAACGCACAATCTGTTTTTCCTCGGTGTTAACATTGGGAATGTCGAGGTCGAAGTCGATGATGGGAGCCCGCGGCTGGCCGGTGATGTTCATCAGACAGTTGACGCGCACCGTCTTGGAGAACGAGCTGCCTACGTTGAGGTCGCTTAGCGAGACACCGCTGACCAGATACTGTGCCTGCATGTTCAGCAGGGCGTCGTAGGGGTCGCCGTTGAAGACAATGGTGCCGCCCTCCTTGAAGGTGAAGTTCTTGCGGATGACGTTCTGGATGGTGACATCATAAGTGCCGCTGCTGACCTCGTAAGTGCCGAACATGTTGAAGCTTCCCTTGTTATAGTAGGTGGCCTGAATGTCGCCGCTGCCTTTCAGGTTGATGTAGTCACCCGTGTGAGAGTCCATCAGCAGGCGCATGGTGGCATCGGGGGTGGCGTTGACCTTGATACGCATGATGAGGTCGGACTGATAGTCGTTGCTGTTCTCTAACCCTTGGCTAGCGTGTGGCGTTGAGCCGGCTTTCCCATCTTCGCTTCTATTGCCCCATTGGATGAACTCCTGGTTGGTAATGACGTCGGGGGCGGCAGCATTGTAGACGAAGAAGGAGTTTTGCAGGGGGGTGACGTCGGCCTCGATGACGACCTCGTTGTTGCGCCCATGGATGCCGGCTCGGCCCTGTACGTAGACGGTGCCGTAGAACATCTCTTCGCCGAAGTCAGGGAAGTCGTAGACCATCATCTTCTGCGTGTCGACGTAGATGTCGTATGTCAGGTTGGTCAGCTCCTGATGGTGGATGCCTCCCGTCAACATGCCCTCGTTACCGTGGATGTCGTAGATGGGACAGTGCGTAAACTCTATCTCGTTGGGCACCATGCGCAGGGTGTCGTTGCGCATCTCGTACGTGCAACCGAGGGTCTTGACATGCGCCGTACCGTTGAGAACCAGCTGCCCTGTCAGGTTAATGGCATCCAGCGGACCGATAAGCCTGACTTCTCCTGAGCTGTGTCCGTCAATCTTGCTGATGAAGCTCTTGGTGAATGACTTGGCAAAGTCGAGGTAGGTTCCGTCGGCTCTGATGCCCAGGTCGATGTAGTTGCGCTCAGGCGAAACGTAACCGTTAATGTAGGTCTTGGCCTCTGGCCCGTCGTCGGCTATGGCGTGAATGTCAATTTGCTGGTCGTCTTTGTTCCAGTCTACAGCGGCATGAAGGGTACCCATACGACCGTGCTGGAACTCGAACTGGTGGACAGCCAGACGGGCGTCGGCCTGCAAATCTCCAAAGATGCCCCTGAGGTTCCCCCTGCCCGTGGCAAGTCCGCTGAAGTCGACGGCATCGAAGCCGACGAACTGCAGGATGTATTCTACATCGATGTCGTTCAGGTCGATGATGATGGAGTCGGCAGTGCTCTCTGAAGCGGTCCCGTTGACAATGAGGTGCTGCTGTCCGTGGCGAATGGTGAAGTCGCGTATGTCGAGGTTCTTCTTCGAGTAGGTAATGAAGGCAGGGTCAATATACCAGTCAGCATTATGAATGTTGATGACTGACGGTTCAATGCGGACGTTGGCAGTCTGCTTGTTGTCGAATGAGGTGGTGAAGTTGGCAACGGCATTCAGTTGTCCGCTCATACGGGTCAGCGATTCGTGGTTATCCCAGTTCAGCGACGTATGCAGATTGTTGTCGGCAGCCTTGCCGAAGACGTGTAGCTGCATGGGAGTGCCTGAGTCGGAAAGCACGTCGAGCCGCAGGTCATAATGCAACGAGTCGTCAGGAGCAGAGATGTTGATGTTTCCCTTCTTGTAACCTCCGTCCTTGTAATAGAAATGGGGAATGTCGCACTCAAGGGTGATATTACGGGTCCGGTCATTCACGACACCTTCCAGTGTCAGCGGCTCCTTCAGCTCTACGGGAATATGAAGCAACCGCTGCATCCAGTCTGACTTCGTGATGTTGGCCTGGATGGAGAAGTTGTTGTTGCTGTTCGGGTTCACCTCAGGCAGTCCGGGCAGGGTGGGGAGTGCCGACGCCAGAAAGTTTGTAAAGCTCTGGGGCAGCGTTTCATAGTCAAAATGGCCTTGGATGCCTATCTTAGCAAAGTCGCTGGTCAGGGTTACAAAGTGAGTGTCGTTGTCGTAGCCCGATTCTACGTGAAGCGCCTTCATCAGATAGTTGCCCTCAGTCGAGGTCATCTGAAGATCATTGATGTCCAGGGTGCCTACTGCATCATTCAGGTTATTGCCTGAGAAGTTGGCATTAACCGTGGTAGAGAAGACGGCATCGCCCCACTGGTCAGAAAGGTGGGTGGCCTTGGGCGACAAATGGTCGACGGCAGCCTTCAGATTGACGATGTTCGTTTGCGTATTATGTTCGATGCTTCCCTCGACGTTCAGGCTCAGGTTGGGGTCTTCCACCGTCAGTAAGCCGATAATGAACTGTGGGCTGTACGAGCCGTTGACGTGAATATTACTATAGGTGTATCCGTTGAATTCAAACTTGTCTACGGCACCTTTGGCATTCACTACGGCGTCGCCGTTGACAGGTAACCGGCCTTCTACGTCGATATGGGTAGAAAGTACGCCCAGCCTCTCGTCGGCAAGGAGCGGTCCAAGGAGAAAACCGTTAGTGCTGAGTCTGCCCTGAAAAGCGTATTGCTTGTCCTTCCTCATGTCGATGTGCAAGTCGCCAATGTCCGTGTTAAGCCTGCTGTTGACGTCCACTTGGCCGATGCCTTCGCCCTTGGCAATGCCGCGCAAGTGAATGTTGCCCATCCTCGTGATGAAGTCAGGAAGCTCTGAAGGCTGGCCTTTCAGGTTCTCGGAAATGAATTTGACCGTATTCGCAGAGAGCTTCAGGTCGTTGATGTTTGCCTGCCACGTAGGCTCTTTCTGGTCGAGACCGTTCAGCCAGCCGTCGATATTGATATTGACGTCATTGTTCTGGGAGGTCACGGCAAGGTTCTGAAGCGTCAGCTTTTCTCCTTGGCCAGAAACGACTGACTCAATGAAAAGAGAGTCCTTGAAATTCTTGAGAGAAGGAAGCAAACATGCTAAGTCAGAGGGAGATATGGCAGACTTGCTGATGCTGCCGTTGTAGTATAGGGATGGAAATACCAGCTTGCCATTCCGAAGCAGATAGCTGGCTGTTACATGGTCTATCTGCAAGCGGCTGTTCGGTAGGCGCAAGATGAAATCCTGAAGCTGGCTATGGCTCTTGCTGCCGGTATACTTCATCGACAAGCGGTTGATTTGCAGTCCGGACTTCTCCTTGAAACTGAGTCGCTTGATGTTGGCATTCACAGAATCCATGCTCAAGGCCTTCAGGATGATGTGGGCATTGATGTTGCTGAAACACAGATGCTCAGGGTTCAATAGCTGGGGGGTCTCGGGCTTGTCGTAGCGGTTATAGCTGAAGTAGCTGTTCCTGATAATGAGAGAATTGATGCGCAAGTCGAGCGGGGCAGTATTGGTAGTGTCTTTTGACGCCAGCGAGTCGAGCACGAACTGGAAGTTGGGCTTGCTGAGGGAGTCGCGCTGATACAGCAGCACTTGGGCACTTAGCAGCTGGGCGGAAGAGATGGATATCTTTCCCATCAACAGCGGTAGCAGGTCGACACGGGCAGACAGGCGCCGTGCCACAACCATGTCGTGTCCCTTCTGGTCGCGGATGGCAACGTCAAAAAGCCTGACGCTGGTGGGAATTCCGATGTCTACACGTCCTATAGTGACGCTTGTGCCTATCTTGTCACCAAGAATGCCGGCCAGCAACTCACCATAATACTGCTGGATAGCAGGTATCTTGAAGGTCAGAATAAACAAGAGATACAGACCTAGCGAGGTCCATATAACAATGTTGAATATGTATTTTAATACTTTCAAATCTGACAGCTTGGCTTAGCAAAAACTGCTCTCTGCTATATTTCAAGCCACAAAATTACATTAAAAAGTTGTTATTATGCCCATTTTTCCTCTTTTTTTCTTCATTGTCTACCCTTTTTTTATTAATTTTGCACACAATCAGGCAAAATTATTCATTATCAGTTTCAAGAATGGCAAATGTAATCAAGTTAAGCAAAGGCTTGGACATTCATCTTCAAGGCAAGGCCGAGGAGAAGCTCATTCAGCTGAAGTCGAACGGGAAGTACGCTTTGGTGCCCGACGACTTCGAGGGAGTGACGCCGAAGGTTGTTGTCAAGGAAGGTGACAAAGTCAAGGCCGGGGATGCCTTGTTTGTCAACAAACAGTATCCCGAAATCAAGTTTGCCTCCCCCGTGAGCGGTACGGTAAGTGCCGTGGTGCGTGGCGAACGACGTAAGGTGCTCAGTGTACAGGTTGATGCCGACGGGAAGCAGGAGTTCACGGACTTCGGCAAACGCGACGTCAGCAGCCTGACGGGTGAGCAAGTCATTGAAGCATTGCTGGAAGCAGGCATCTTCGGTTATATCAACCAGTTGCCCTATGCCGTATCCACCAATCCCTCGCAGCTGCCAAAGGGCATCTTTGTGTCAGCCCTTCGCGACAAGCCGCTGGCTGCCAACTTCGACTTCGAGGTAAAGGGACAGGAGCAGGACTTCCAGACTGGTTTCACGGCGCTCTCGAAGATAGCCAAGACATATCTTGGTGTGGGCGTCCACTCGTCGTGTGAGAACTACCAGAACGTCGAGGTCACCGTCTTCAGTGGTAAGTGTCCGGCAGGCAACGTCGGCGTACAGGTCAACCACTTGGCTCCCGTGAACAAAGGCGAGGTGGTATGGACCATCGGCGACCCCACCGTCGTACTCTTCATTGGCCGTCTGTTCAATACCGGCAAGGTCAATCTGACGCGCCGTGTGGCCCTTTGTGGCAGTGAGGTCAAGGCTCCGGCATACGTTGACATGCTGGTAGGTGAGGAGCTCTCTACGCTGCTCTCCAACAGCTACGATGCTGACCATAGCGTCCGCATCATCAACGGCAATGTGCTGACAGGCAAGGTGACGACCAAGGAAGGCTTCCTTGGTGCGCACACTTCGGAGATTACCGTCATTCCCGAAGGAGACGATGCTGACGAGATGCTGGGTTGGATTCTTCCCCGCTTCAAGGACTTCTCAGTCAACCGCAGCTACTTCTCCTGGCTCTGTGGCAAGAAGCAGTATGCCCTCGATGCCCGTATCAAGGGTGGCGAGCGTCATATCATTATGAGCGGCGAGTACGACAAGGTGCTGCCGATGGACATCTACGGCGAGTATCTCATCAAGGCTATCATCTCTGGCGATATTGACCGTCAGGAGGCTTTGGGTATCTATGAGGTCAGTCCTGAGGACTTTGCCCTGGCTGAGTTTGTCGACTCCTCCAAGCTGGAGTTACAGCGCATCGTACGCGAAGGCCTGAACATACTCCGCAAGGAAAATGCTTAATGTTCAATGATCAATGTTCAATAAATATGAAAGCATTACGAAACTATCTCAATAAAGTGAAGCCCAACTTCGAGGAAGGTGGTAAGCTTCACGCTTTCAGGAGCATCTTTGACGGATTCGAGACTTTCCTCTTCGTGCCTAACGACACGGCCAAGACGGGTGTCAACATCCACGATGCTATCGACTCAAAGCGCATTATGAGTATGGTGGTCATCGCCCTGATGCCGGCCATGCTCTTTGGTATGTATAACATCGGCTATCAGAACTACCTTGCTGCCGGCACGCTGGCCACGGCAAGTTTCTGCGAAATCTTCGCTTATGGTTTCCTGGCAGTACTGCCTAAGATTCTCGTCAGCTACATTGTAGGTCTGGGCATTGAGTTTGCCTGGGCACAATGGAAAGGCGAGGAGATTCAGGAGGGCTATCTCGTATCGGGTATCATCATCCCGCTGATTATCCCCATCGGCTGCCCGCTATGGATGCTGGCACTGGCCTGCGCTTTCAGCGTCATCTTCTGCAAGGAGATTTTCGGAGGTACTGGCATGAACATCTTCAACCCGGCCATCGCTGCCCGTATGTTCCTGTTCTTTGCCTATCCTGCCAAGATGACTGGCGATCAGGTTTGGGTGGCTCAAGACAGCATCTTCGGACTCGGCAACACGCTGCCTGACAGCTTTACCGCTGCCACGCCGCTTGGACAGATAGGGCAGGGCGTAGACCCCAGCGCCTCTATCTGCGACATGATCTGCGGCTTCATTCCCGGCTCTATCGGCGAGACCAGTGTCATTGCCATTGCCATTGGTGCCATTATTCTTCTGTGGTCAGGCATTGCCTCTTGGCGTACCATGCTCAGCGTCTTCGTTGGTGGTGCTGTTCTGGCATGCATCTTCGAGCAGACCGGTCAGTCAATGACCTGGTGGCACCACTTCATCCTCGGCGGCTTTGCCTTCGGTGCCGTATTCATGGCTACCGACCCCGTTACCTCTTGCCGCACCACGACGGGCCAGTACATCTACGGCTTCCTCATTGGTGCCATGGCCGTCATCATCCGTGTTATGAACGCCGGCTATCCCGAGGGTATGATGCTTGCCATCTTCTTTGGTAATATGTTTGCTCCCACCATCGACCACTTCGTCGTGGAGCGCAATATCTCGAAACGTTTAAAGAGAGGAGGTACCAAATGAAAAATTCGATTAAGCAAGAGCAGAACCAAATGAATTCTGGTTCTGCCGAGCGTGAGAATGTTCGGCCAAAGGCCAAACTGAATACAAACAGCAACGCGTACATAATAATTTATAGCGCGGTACTCGTGGTTATCGTGGCCTTCCTGTTGGCCTTTGTCTATCAGGCTCTGAAGCCCATGCAGGATGCTAACGTTGCCCTCGATGTGAAGAAGCAGATTCTCTATTCGCTCAACATTCGCGACCTGGATGGTGCTGAGGCCGAGGCCAAGTATGCCGAGGTAGTAAAGGAAGAGAAGGATCTCGGCGGACAGAAGATTTATGAGTGCCAGATTGATGGCAAGGACATCCGTGTTGCCAGCCTGAAAGGTATGGGTCTTTGGGGTGGCATCAGCGGTTATGTGGCTATCGCCCCAGAGGGTAAGGTGTTTGGTGCCTACTTCAACCACGAGAGTGAGACTGCCGGACTCGGTGCTGAAATCAAGGACTCTCAGGCTTGGCAGGAGAAGTTCATCGGCAAGCAGATCTGGGACGAGCAGGGCAATGTAGTTCTCTCGATTGTGAAAAAGGTAGAGAATCCTGCTACTGAGGTTGACGTGGTGACAGGTGCTACCTTGACTTCTAACGGTGTTGATGCTATGCTGAAAGACGGCTTGAAGAATGTGAAACCAACTAAAGCTGAGGAGGAGTAAACTATGGCTTTATTCAGTAAACAAAATAAGGAGGTCTTTACGAATCCGTTGAACCTCGACCACCCGATTCTCGGACAGGTATTGGGTATCTGCTCGGCACTGGCCGTCACCTCGCAGCTGAAGCCGGCCATTGTGATGGGTCTTGCCGTAACGGTGATTACGGCTTTTGCCAACGTCATCATCTCAATCATCCG
>JAEEGL010372494.1_pt1 | contig 11752 bp, 8 predicted proteins | sample 9134231 | NCBI WGS metagenome assembly JAEEGL01 (sample SAMN16246548, study PRJNA631951) | gut metagenome | biome: gut microbiome; feature: rumen; material: fiber-attached | host: Bos | place: Iran: Karaj | collected 2018-10
CGCTCGAGGCGGGCGACTTCGACGTTGCCGGTATTCTCGACGGCGGTCTGGATGTCTCCCAACGGGCGTCCGATACGCTCGATTCCCTTGCCGACGAGGCGGGATACCGGCGTGTCATAACGCTCGCAGAGGGTGAGCGCCGACTTGATCTTTCCTTCGTGGATATAGTCGCGGATATCGTTCATGAAGTTCTTATCGACCTTGCTGGCGCGGCTGATCAGCCACCATTTCTTGCCAAAAATATAGATGGCGATGAAGGATAGGATCAGCAGGACGATCATCAGCCAGCCACCTTTGCTGGCCATCTCAATCAGGGAATAGGTTTGCTGCTGGGCGACAGGGGCGACGGTGGCAGCGGTTTCGGCTGCGGAAGCAGCGGCATCAGTGACGGTTCCGGCCATTTCCTGGGCCTCGAAACCGGCTTGGAGTAAAAGTGACAACATATCTTTTGTGTTAATATTTGCAACAATTCAGGTGTACTATACACCAAATGGCAAATATAGTAATTTTTATTGAAAAATATGTGCCGAAATCTTATCGTCCGGGGCCAGCCGGAGCAGATCCGTTGCCGGAGCCCTTCCGAAGAGAGTTGAAACGGTAAGAAAGGCTGAACATCACATAGCGCCCGAAGTTGTGGACCCAGCGGTTGGTGATGTAGTTCGAGGTCATGGAAGTGGAGAAACCGGTGGTCTTGTTGAAGAGGTCGTGGACGGCGGCGGAGAAATCGACATTGTTGCGGGGACCGAAGCGTACGCCGGCCCGGATATCAAAGACGTTGTCGTCGATCTTGGCGTAGGGGACTCCCTGGGTGAAAGACTTGCTGTAATTGCCTCCTAAGTAGATGTGCTGCAGGATGTTGTTGAACTCCCATCCGGCCCGGAGCCGCTCCGTGAAATAGCTGGTCTTGTCCCGCAAATCATTGAGCGAATAGACATAGGATCCGGAGGCGTTGAAGTTGAGGCGGACGTTGCGCGAGAAATTGCTTCGGAAGCCGAATCGGAGCGTCGGGCGCAAATTCTGGGTCCGGGTCAGGGCCTCATCGACGAAGGTGGGGCTGCTGTCCCAATTCAAGGAAAGGGTGCTGGACCAGAACCAACGGATCTTTTGCAGGTAGATGTCAAAGTTGGCCATGTAGCTGGCGCTGTAGCTGTTGGGGGCGTTTTCCCAAGACTGGAAGGTGGATTGGGCCGGCATCGTGTAGTCGTAGCGCGGGAGATAGGTGTCCTGCGCATAGTAAATCCGGCGGGAGACGATGGGATGGCGGGTGATGTTAAAACTCGCCTCTGTAGAAAAGGTGCTCACGGAACTGAACGTACGTCCGAATCCGCCGGGACCGCCCCCTCCCCGGTTGCCTCCGAAGGAGCCGCTGCCGAATCCGGTGCCAGGACTTCCTCCGCGGATGGCGGAACGTTCATTCGCGGGAGGGGTGCTTGTCCCGTCCCGCTGGGCGGCCAGGGCGTCTTCGAGGCTCGTACCAGCCTCCATATCCCGTACGGTCTGTCGCATTTCGGCCCCCAGTACCGTACTGTAAGACAGATTGATACGATGGCTCCGGCTCTGCTGCAGATCGGGATTTCCGGCTGTCACATTGTAGAGGTTGCTGTTGTCGATCCGAGGGCGGATCTGCTCGACGGAAGGCGTACTTCCACTGGAAGAATATGACGCATTCCAATAGTTGATCATCGAGCGGTTTCCTAGCCGTAAATCCGCGTCAAGCCGGCGGAATCGATGGTCATAGAGATCTTCAAAAGGAAAGGACTCGTTCTTGTTGATCCCGATCGAGTTATAGGTCAAGGTGGCGTTGAGGACGGCCTTGGATCTCTCAAAATAGGTCCGATAACCCAAATAGGCGGAACGGGTGTTGTGGTCCGTCGTGTGGGTGTAGGTATTGACCGTATCCATCTGCCGGTCCCGCGGATCTGAAATGTCGTAAGCGAAACGCTCCGTGCGGCTGAATTGGTCGGTCCAGCCCACACCGGCGGACAGGGTCCGTTTGTCGTCAATGTCCCAGGTCAGTCGGGGCTTGACGCTCCAGTTGCGGCTGTTGCCCAAACCACTGATATCGATCTCTTTGTAGCTGATGGTAGAGGTGGTCGTGTCGGTTTTGAGGCTGGCGTTCTCGTTGCTGGAGCCGGATCCGCTGGCTTGGAGAATGATCCCCCATTTGTTGCGGAAACGCTTGTTGAAGTGGAAGTTGGTGCTGAAAGACTTGCCGTCGGATCCGCTTTCCGTCCCGGTTGCCGTACCTTGGCGGGGCAATGCATCCTGCTGGTTGTAGTGGCTGCTCCAGGAATGATTGAGGCTCTCGGTGAGCCGGAAGGAACTGTTGAGGCTGATGCGACCGTCTTTCAGGGATTTGCTGCCGTTGACGGAGAAGTTGTGGGCCTTGCTGGTTGCATCAGAGCGGGAAGAACGGTCCTCGACACGGGATTCGTATTTTTCATTTGGGAAATAGACTACTTGCGAGAGGGATTCGCTGACGTTGTAACTGTCAGAATAAGAGTAGCTTCCGCCGACGGATCCGAGGATGAAATTGCGCGTCGTCGGGCTCATCCAGTTTTTGTTGACAGAGGCTGAAAAGTTGAGGTTGCGCAAGTCGGGACTGCCTCCACCGCCGGCGTTTCCGAAGAAGTTGCCCCGCCGCCGGTTGGAGTCGTTGTTGATGTTGTTGGCGTTGACGCTGATCTGGGCCTGGAGTTTCTCCGAAGTGGCGTGGACGGTCGTGCCGATCGTGTAACGGAATTTATGATACGTGCTGTCGGTGTCGAAACCGCCGCCGGCCAGGCTGTCACCGTTGATGACAAAACTGGGTTTGGTCTTGGTCCGCACGTCCAGCACGCGCTCTTTTTCCTCGTTCTTGCTGATTTTGTGATAAGGGTCTTTGTTGGCGTATTCCTGGTAAGAGCGAATATCGATCACTTCCTCCGCAGGCAGGTTGTTGAGGGCGCTCATCGGCGCTTCGCCGAAGAGCAGGGCTCCGTCCACATAGACGCGTGTCACGTCCTCGTTGAGGACTTTGGCTCCGGTTTCCGTAATCTCCACACCCGGCATCTGGGCCAGGATGTCGATGGCCATTTCTCCTTTGTTGATCTTGACGGCTGACGCTCGGAAGATGATCGTATCTTTGTCAATGGCAATGGGCGGAACATCCGCTTTCAGGACGGCCGCATCCAGGGCGTAGGATTCCGGTTTGAGATAGGCTACCACCTTGTTTTCTCCGGGAGTGACCTCCATCAGGTGCCCTTCTTCGCTGTAGCCGACCATCTGGAAACTGACCCGCGCCTCGCCGGTCGGGACGTTGAAAATGCGGAAACGTCCGCTTTCTGCGACCGTTGTATATAGCGTGTCTTTTTGGGAAGTGGCGACGATCACGATGGTGCCGGCACCCGGAAGTTCCTTTCCATCCTTTTCTTCCGGCAGGAACCAGACTGTGCCGGTAAGGAAGCCCCGGTCCTGCATGCCTGCCTGCATCCGGTTCGGGTGGTTCTGAATGCCCGGTTGCCCGGCGCCCCGGATCATGATGCCAGCCTGGGGGAATCCACCCTGCGCCTGCGCAAAAGCGCAAGTGAAGAGCATCAGCAGAAAGCAGAGGGCGCGTTTCATGTTGATTGGACAGTCGCCGGGGGAGGAAGTTTAAAGCGGGTAGTCGACGCCGGACAGGAAGAGAGCATGGCCGGGGACAGAGTCACCGGCGCGTGAGCGGAGTGTGGGATCGGAGTTGCCGGCCGCTTCTTCGTTGACCGGCAGGATCAGGGCGGCAAAGTCCTCGAGGCTGCGTTTGCCACGACCGACTTCCAGCAGGGTGCCGACGACGGCGCGCACCATGTTCCGCAGGAAGCGGTCGGCGCTGATCCGGAAATAGGCGTAACGCCAGTCCTGGCCGGAGTGCGGCTCTGGGGCCGCTGCCGCAAAGCCCATCAAACTGACATGCGTGGGAAGATACGGCGCCCAAAACGCCTCCGTGACCGTGCAGATCGAAGTCTTCACATCCGTCCCCGTCTTCTGGAAACAAGCGAAATCATGCCGCCCGACCAGCAGGGCTGCAGCCTGGTTCATCGCCTCGAAATCCAAGTCCCAATCCCGCCGCAGGGAATATTTCTCCACAAACGGGTCCTTCGACCTGTGCAAAAAGTACGTATATTTGCGCTGCGAAGCGTCGAAGCGGGCATGAAAGTCATCCGATACCGGAAGGACCGAATGAATGACGACGGAAGGAGGCAGGATGGCATTTAATTTGTAGCTTAAAACAGCCGGCTCCAAAGCCCCGACATCTTCGATGTCAAAGTGGGCCACGTACCCGATGGCGTTGACGCCGGAGTCTGTCCTGCCGGCCCCCGTTACGCTGACGCTGCTTCTCAAGAGTGCCGAGAGAGCTTTCTCGAGGCATTCTTGGACGGTTTGGGCTCCATGCTGGATCTGCCATCCGCAGAATCCGGCGCCGTCGTAGGACAGGGTGACTTTGTAGCGCATACGTTTGCAAATGTAAGGAAAATAAATAAATGCATCACAACGATGGAAAACGTTAACATCAAGGAACTCAACGACCGCATCCAGAAAGAAAGTGCGTTCGTGGATCTCCTCTCCATGGAGATGGGCAAGGTGATCGTCGGACAGAAACATCTCGTCGAAAACCTCCTCATCGGGCTGCTGGCCAACGGACACATCCTTCTCGAGGGTGTCCCGGGACTGGCCAAGACTTTGGCGATCAACACCCTTTCGCAGGCTGTCAACGCGAAGTTCAGCCGGATCCAGTTCACGCCGGACCTGCTTCCTGCCGATGTCGTCGGTACGCTGATCTATTCACAGAAAAACGAACGCTTCGAGGTGCACAAGGGCCCGATCTTCGCCAACTTCGTCTTGGCCGATGAAATCAACCGTAGCCCTGCGAAAGTCCAGTCTGCCCTGCTCGAAGCGATGCAGGAGCGGCAAGTCACCCTCGGTGACGAGACCTTCAAACTGCCGGAGCCTTTCCTGGTGATGGCGACCCAGAACCCGATCGAGCAAGAGGGTACCTATCCGTTGCCGGAGGCCCAGGTGGACCGTTTCATGCTCAAAGTGGTCGTGGACTATCCCAAAAAGGAGGAAGAGCGCCTGATCGTACGGATGAACAACAGCGGCGAATTCCCCAAGGCCAATCCCGTGATCAGCCCCGAGGATATCGTCCGGGCCCGCCAGGTGGTGCGCGACGTGTACATGGATGAGAAGATCGAGCGTTACATCGTCGATATCGTGTATGCCACCCGCACGCCGGAGGAGTACGGCCTCAAGGATCTCGGGAACCTGATTTCCTACGGCGCCTCCCCGCGTGCCAGCATCTCCCTGAGCCTGGCGGCCAAGGCCTATGCGTTCATCAAACGCCGCGGCTATGTCATTCCCGAGGACGTCCGCGCCGTCTGCAACGAGGTGCTCCGCCACCGCATCGGCCTTACCTACGAGGCCGAGGCCGAGAACGTCACTACCGAGCAGATCATCGAGCAGGTCATCAACGCCGTCATCGTGCCGTAATGGAAGACAGCAGGACCCATATGGCGGATCTGCTGAAAAAGGTCCGCAAGATCGAGATCAAGACCCGGGCGCTGAGCCACCAGGTCTTTGCGGGCGAATACCATTCCGCCTTCAAGGGCCGCGGCATGGCTTTCAGCGAGGTGCGCGAGTATCAGTACGGGGACGACGTCCGCAACATGGACTGGAATGTCACCGCCCGCCTGCGCGCTCCCTATGTCAAGGTCTTCGAGGAGGAGCGGGAACTGACCGTGGTGCTGCTCGTGGACGTCAGCCGTTCCGGCCTGTTCGGCACGGCCGTCCAGACCAAGCGGGAGCAGTTGGCCGAGATCGCCGCCGTGCTGGCTTTCAGCGCCGGCATCAACAACGACAAGGTCGGCGCCCTGTTCTTCAGCGACCGCGTCGAGAAGTTCATCCCGCCCAAGAAGGGCCGCAGCCACCTGCTGCACATCATCCGTGAGATCATCGAGCTCAAGCCCGCGTCCGATGCGACCGATATCGGCGAGGCGCTGCGTTTCCTGACCAACGCGATCAAGAAAAAGTGCACCGCCTTCCTGCTGAGCGACATGATCGACGTGGACCGGGATGGCAATCCCCGCTATGAGGACGCGCTCAAGGTGGCCGCCGGCCGGCATGAGCTGTCGGTCATCCGGGTGACGGATCCCCGCGAGAAGAGCCTGCCGGATGTCGGCCTGGTCCATGTCAAGGACTCCGAAGGCGGTGGCTCGGCCTGGATCGACACCGCGTCGAAATCCGTCCGGGAGCGCTATGCGCAGTGGTTCCAGACCGTCTCGGAGCGTGAAAAGCATTTGTTCAACAAATATCAGATAGACAGCGTGGACATCGCCACGGACGGGGATTACGTCCGGGGACTGATGTCGCTGTTCCAGCGTAAATGAGAATCTTAACTATCGTCGTCGCCCTGGTCCTGGACATCGTTCCGTCCGGCAAGACCTTCCTGAACCCGCTGCAGCCCCGGGACTCCGTCCTGGTGGCCGACCAGTTCGAGTATGGTTTCGTCCTGGAGAACGCTCCCAAGGGCGCGACTTATGCCCTCCCCGACCTGTCCAAGGGCCTGATGGAGGGCGTGGAAGTGATTGGAGGCTGGCGGATCGACAGCCTGCTGACGCCCCGGCAGCGCAAAGCCTTGCATAAGGGCGAGGAAGTCCCGGTGGATATCAAGGTCCACACGGTGGTCGCTCCCTTCGAGGAGGGCGTGATCGAGCTTCCGCCGCTGATGGCTCAACGCAGCCTGGACGGCGTCGTGGATACCTTGCTCTTCGATCCGCAAGTCCTCGACGTGCGTCCGATGCCCATCGATACGGCCACCTTCCAGATCCACGATATCAAGGGTCAGATCCGGTATCCGCTGACTTTCCGTGAAGTGCTGCCTTGGATCCTGGGCTTCGACCTGCTTGCGCTCCTGGTGATCCTGGTCGTTTGCCTGATCCTGACCCGGAAACGGGGAGAAGCGGCCGAAGCCGTGAAGGAACCGGCCTATATCGTAGCCCTGCGCGGACTGGACAAGTACCGCGGTGACAAATACTGGGCGCCCGAAAAGCAGAAGACGATGTATTCCGGCATCACGGACACACTCCGGACTTATATCGAGTCCCGTTTCGGTGTCAATGCCGAAGAGATGACGACGGCCGAGATCTTCGACAGCCTCAAGACGGCCGAGGACCTGACGCCCGACCTGTACGCCGAGGTCAAGGAATTGTTCGAACTCTCGGATTTCGTCAAATTCGCCAAGCATACCGCTTCCGACGAGGACAACGCCCGGGCCATTCCGACGGCGGTGCGCTTCGTCACGTCCACCTACCAGTCGCAGATGGACGCGGAGGCGGAGCAAGATGCCGGTGAGGAGGCGGCCGCATCCTGATGTTCTTCGAATATCCCAAACTCCTGTGGCTGCTTGTCCTGCCGGCCCTGCTGCTGCTTCACTACCTCTGGATGGAGATTTCCGACCGGCGGCCTCATCTCCGCGTACCCACGCTGACGCCGTGGACCCTTTCCGGTCCCGGGCTCCGGGCCTGGCTGCGTCACCTGCCCTTCGTGCTGCGCCTTGCGGCCCTGACGCTGATCATCGTCTGCATCGCCCGGCCCCGTTCCTCCACCCAGATGGAGCGGGTGGATACGGAGGGCATCGACATCGTGCTGGCGATGGACGTTTCGACCAGCATGCTGGCGCGTGACTTCACGCCCGACCGGATCAGTGCGGCGAAGGATATCGCCATCGAGTTCATCGCCGACCGTCCTTCCGACCGCATCGGCATCGTCGTCTTTGCCGGCGAGAGCTATACGCAGTGCCCGCTGACGACGGACCGTGCGACCCTGATCAACCTGATGAAGGAGGTCTCCACCGACCTGATCGAGGACGGTACGGCCATCGGCAACGGTCTTTCCACGGCCGTGTCGCGGATGATCGGGTCCGACGCCAAGAGCCGGGTCGTCATCCTGCTGACCGACGGTGTCAACAACTGCGGCGAAGTTTCGCCGGAAACGGCGGCGGAGATCGCCAAGACCTATGGCGTACGCGTCTATACGATCGGCGTCGGCGCCAACGGGACGGCCCCGTATCCGGTGATTACGCCCTGGGGCGTCGAGACGCGCAACGTGGAGGTGCGGATCGACGAGGATCTGCTCCGCACGGTCTCCGAGACGACCGGGGGGCGCTATTTCCGTGCGACGGACAATACCAAGCTCGCCGAGATTTACAGCGAGATCGGCAAGATGGAGAAGGTCCGCACGACCGTGGACAGTTTCCCGGTATATAAGGAGTTGTATGGCAAGTACGCCGTGGCGGCACTGATCTGCCTGCTGCTTGAATTGTTGGTCCGTATCCTGTTGAAACGTTTCGTATGATTCTATTCGCACGCAGTGTTTATTTATGGCTCCTCCTGCTGGTGCCGTTGATCCCGGTCGGGTATGCGCTCGCACGGCGGCTGCGCACGCTCCGCGTCCGCAAGTTCGGCGACGAGGCGCTGGTGGAGGAACTGATGCCCTCCCGCTCCCGCAGCAAAGGCTGGGTCCGGATCATCCTCTGGAGCCTGGCATTCGCTTGTTTCGTCATCGGTCTTTCGCGCCCCCAGGTGGGCGCGAAACTGAGCGAGCGTGAGACCGAGGGGGCCGAGATCATGATCTGCCTGGACGTCTCCAACTCGATGCTGGCCCAGGATTATTCCCCCAACCGCCTGGAACGTGCCAAGCTGGCGATTTCCCGCATCGTGGACAAACTGCAGGAGGACCGCATCGGACTGATTATCTTCGCCGGCACCTCTTTCGTCCAGCTGCCGATCACTACGGATTACGTCTCTGCGAAGATGTTCCTCGGCTCGATCGACACGGGGTCGGTGCCCATCCAGGGCACGGCCATCGGCGATGCCATCCTCACGGCGGCCAAGGGCTTCAGCGCGCAGAGCGAGAAGAGCCGGGCCATCATCGTCATCACGGACGGTGAGAACCACGAGGACGATCCGGTCGCCGCGGCGCGCCAGGCGACGGAACTGGGCTGCAAGGTCTATACGATCGGCGTGGGCTCCCCGCAGGGACAGCCGATCCCCGTGGAGGACGGTCTGCTCAAGGACCGCGACGGCAATATCGTCGTGACGCGGCTGGACGAGCAGATCCTTCGCGATGTCGCGGCGGCCGGGAACGGTGCCTACATCCATGCCGGGAATGAGGAATTCGGCCTCAATCCCATCATCGATGACATCCGGAAGATGGAGGCTGAAAAGTTCAAATCCGTCGTGTTCGAGGAATACGACGAGCAATACATGTATTTCTTCGCCGCGGCGCTCGCCCTCTTCGTGCTGGAGCTGCTGATCGGCGAGAGACGCGCCAAAAGGAGATTGTTCGAATGAAAAAGATAGCATTGGCTTTACTGCTGCTGAGCCTGCCGGTCAGCGTTTTCGCGCAGGCGGACCGCCACGACGTGCGTGCCGGCAACCGCAAATTCCGTAAGGAGGCGTTCAAGGAAGCCGAGATCGATTACCGCAAGGCGGTCTTGAAGGACACGGCATCCGTGGCCGGGCAGTACGACCTGGCTTCAGCGTTGTACCGCCAGGAGGATTATGAGTCGGCCGCCAAGGCGCTGGACGCCATCAAGGAGGTGGCCCCGCTTTCGCCCCATGCCGCGGACTACTTCTACAATGCGGGCGATGTCGCCTTGCAGAAGAAGGACTACGCCGCTGCGGCCGAGGCGTTCAAGCAGTCGCTCTTGCGGCGTCCGGACGACCTGGATGCCAAGGAGAACTACCTGTATGCCAAGAAGATGATGGAGAATGACCAGAACGGCGGCGGGGGAGGCCAGGACGATCAGAATCAGGACCAGAACCAGGATCAAAACCAGAACCAGGATCAAAACCAGGATCAGGATCAAAACCAGGATCAGGATCAAAACCAGGATCAAAACCAGGACCAGAATCAGGATCAGGACAACGGGGGAGAGCAGCCCCAGGAGTCCAAGATCTCTCCCCAGCAAGCCCAGCAGATGATCCAGGCCATCCAGGCGAAAGAGAAAGAGACGCAAGATAAAGTGAACAAGAAAAAAGCGGCGCTGCTCCAGTCCAGGCAGCGGGAAAAGAATTGGTAGCCTATGAAGAGATTGTTGTCATCCCTAGCCTTCTTCCTCGGGCTTTGCGTCCTGTCCCTCGGACAGAACAGCATCCAGGTGCAAGCTCCCAACATGGTGGCGGCGGACGAACAGTTCAACGTCACCTTCGTCATCGAGGGCGAGAACGCCCCGTCAGATTTCCAATGGAGTCCCGGCGAGGATTTCAAGTTGGTCTGGGGGCCGCAGAAAGGCTCTTCTACCAGCATCAGCATCGTCAACGGCAAGAAAACCCGTTCCTCCCAGACGACCTATACCTATGTCCTGATGCCCAAATCCACCGGCACGTTCAAGCTGGCGGCGGCCACCGCGACGGTCAAGGGAGAACGGATCACCTCGGGACGGGCGTCCCTGGAGGTTGTCCAGAACGGCGCTTCCGCCGCTTCCGGTTCCTCCTCCCGCTCCTCTTCCGGCGGCGGGTCCTCCTCTTCCCCGCAGGCTGCCACCGGAGAGATCTCTTCTTCGGATCTGTTCCTGCGCCTGTCGCTGAACCGCAATTCCGTGGTCGTCGGTGAGCCGGTCACGGCCACGCTGAAACTGTACCAGCGGGTCAATATCACCGGGTTCGAGGATGCGAAGTTCCCCACTTTCAACGGATTCTGGAGCCAGGAAGTCTTCGCTCCGACCAACATCGAGTTCCATCGCGAGAACATCGATGACAAGATCTACAACGCGGCCGTCCTGCGCCGCTGGGTGCTGATCCCGCAGCAGTCGGGAGACGTCGCCATCGATCCGGCCGAACTGGTCTGCCAGGTCGCCGTCCGCACCCAATCCGGGTCGCGCAGTATTTTCGACAGTTTCTTCGACGATGACGTCCGCACGCTGCGCAAGCGCCTGCTTTCCGGCAAGCAGGTCGTGCATGTCAGTCCGCTCCCCGCCGGGGCACCGGCATCTTTCGGCGGCGGTGTCGGCAACTTCACGATGACGACACGCCTGAGCAAAGATACGCTCAAGGCCCACGACGCGGCCTCGCTGCTCGTGACGGTCTCCGGCAAGGGCAACGTTTCGCTGCTGGAGGCCCCGAAAGTGCACTTCCCGCCGGATTTCGACGTCTATGACGTCAAGGTCACGGAGAATACCGACAAGTCGACGGGCAAGACCAGCGGGTCCAAGACCTTCGAGTATCCGTTCATCCCCCGCAGCCACGGCACGTTCACGATCGACCCCGTTACCTATAGTTATTATGACGTGTCCGCCCGCAAATATGTCACGCTCTCCGGACAACCGCTGACCCTTAAGGTCGGCCGGGGCAGCGGTACGGAGGAGGCCTCCCCGGGGGAGGGCATGGTCGTGCCCGCCGTCCGCGGCAAGGATGTCCGCAACCTGGGCAGCGACATCCGCTATATCTCTACGGCCGCCCCGTCTTTTACGGAAAAGGGCTCTTTCTTCTGTTTCTCTCCGCTGTTCTGGCTGTTGCTCGCTCTCTTGACCGGGCTGGCCGTGCTGGCCTGGCTCCTGCTGCGCCGGATGGCTGCCCGTAAGGCGGATGTGGCCGGGACGCGCAACCGGGGCGCGGTCAAGATGGCTCGCCGGCGCCTGTCCCAGGCCGGGGAATTCCTGCAGAAGAACCTGTATACCGCTTTTTATGAGGAACTGCATAAGGCGTTGCTCGGCTATGTGTCCGACAAACTCAACATC
>JAEEGL014246627.1_pt1 | contig 11752 bp, 7 predicted proteins | sample 9134231 | NCBI WGS metagenome assembly JAEEGL01 (sample SAMN16246548, study PRJNA631951) | gut metagenome | biome: gut microbiome; feature: rumen; material: fiber-attached | host: Bos | place: Iran: Karaj | collected 2018-10
TTCGTCGGTGACATCACAGACATAGCCCTTGACGTTCTGGATGCCTGCCTCTTTGTAGTTGTCCAAACCGCGCTGAAGGGCAGCCTCGTTAATGTCGTTAAAGATAATGGTCTTGGCACCAGCAGCTACGAAAGCCTTGGCGATGTTGAAACCAATACCGTAGGACGCACCGGTAATCCAGGCGTTCTTTCCTTCTAATGAAAACAGATTGTTTGCCATAATTCTCGATAAAGTTAATATTATAGTTAATGTTTTTTGTTATGGATAGGGTATACCTATTATCTTATTGTTGGTTGGTCGGCATCGTTATCTCTATGGGAGCTTCTGCAGCAGGCATATCTTTCCCCATCAGTTTACCGTAATACGTCTTTTTGACATCATCTGGGAACATTTCGTAGAGATCGTGCTGGTCAGGGGTGAATTTGGTGTAGTACTTCATAGCCAGCAGCGGGCCCCAGAACGTATTCTGATTGGCGATAACCATGTCTAAGACAGTTTTCTCCACTAAGTCGAAGAAACGCTTCTGAGCACCGTAGGCATCCAGATATTCCTCCGTTTTCATGAACTCCTTCTGTTGCTCTTCATTCATGGAGCGGAACTTTTTAATCGTCTCCCCATGATTGCGCATAAAGTCATCATAGAAGATGTTAAGCGAGTCGTAGTGGGCTTCGTAGGCTGCCAACGTGTCGTTCAGCTCTGAACCGCTGAACGTGGCTTGCCACTTATAGCTGTTACCGTCCTTAGCGTTGACCTTTGCTTTGACGCTGAATTCACCGTCGCCAAGCATGACGCTCAGTTTACCATCCACATTCTTTACCTCGATATTGGCGCAGATGGGCTCTTCGGTACTGCCTTCGAAGCGGAACTTACCGTCTTTGATGGTGGTTTCTGCCATAGGAGGCTCGTCGTCGTGGTTCATGACGGTAAGGGTCAGTACGGTTCCGTCCTTCAGACCCTCAACTTCTCCGTTGATAATGTAGCCGGTTTTAACTCCTTTGCTGCATGCCACAAAGGCTACCAGAATACAACAAGCCAAAGCAGCATTAATAAAACGTTTCATCTGTTTCATGTCTATTATGTTTATTCCAAGAACGGTTCCCTCTTCCTTGCGGAATGAAGGAACCGTCCTTATGATTGATGGGTTATAACTGTGTTTGAACAGACTATACCTTGATTTCTACCTCAACACCACTGGGGAGTTCGAGCTTCATCAGAGCATCGACGGTCTTGGCGGTCGAGCTGTAGATGTCAATCAGACGCTTGAAGTCTGACAGCTGGAACTGCTCACGAGCCTTCTTGTTAACGAAGGTTGAGCGGTTGACGGTGTAAATACGCTTGTGAGTGGGAAGGGGGATAGGACCGCTGATGATGGCACCAGTAGCCTTGACGGCCTTCACAATCTTCTCTGCTGACTTGTCGACCAATTTGTGGTCGTAGCTCTTCAGCTTAATTCTAATTTTTTGACTCATAATTTTGTTTATTGTTTATTGTTTATTGTTTAGTGAGGTTGCCGCTAAAGAGTCATTTGCTCAGCGGTACTCTCATTTCGGGCTGCAAAGGTACATACTTTTTTCCTAACAGCCAAACTTTTGGCACTCTTTTTTCTAAAAACTTGCATTTATATCCCGCGGAAAGTCCCGAAGGCGCAAAACGCTGGTGATAACTACATCATCTGTCGCTTAAACCAGATTTCAAACAGCGGGTCGGTAAGCGAGTAGCCCGTTTCGTCGTAGTCGGCTATTTCGCGTTCCACAATGGCCTTCTGCAACTTCTCCAGGTTAGAGCGGGTGCCCAGATTAAAGCGGCTGGTCACTTCCTTCTTTCCAAAGTCTTTACGATAGCCGGCAGCTATGGCACGGATGAAGTTCAGCTGGTAGGTAGTCAGTTGAAGAGTCTGTTCAACGAACAGCGGACTCACTTGGGCCAGTGTTTCCTCGGAGCCTGCCCAAAAGCTCTCCTCGGTAACGGTATCTGGCGAGACGGCCAGCACGTTCCACGCCAGCTGCTGAACATAGGCAGAGTAATTATCGACAGAGGTACAGATTCTGGCTGCCAACGGTTCTGAAATCTGTTTGCCCACACTTGCGAAGCGACTGACAATAAAGGGCACCCACTTCTCAGTAGGAATTTTCTTAAGAAACAGCATTTCGCCAAACTGGTAGAACGGCATGCTGCGGCTGTAGAAAAGCTTGCTCATCAGGTGTTTCTTGCTGCCAAAGATACAGTAGGACGTGTTGCGCTGGTGCTGCCAGACGCTGCGAATCCTTTTCTGCACGGTGATGCTGTCAGGAAACTCACCAATCTGCTGAAACTCGTCGATACAGACAATGATGTGAATGCCACGCTTCTGGGCTATACGTTCTGGCAGACTGAGTATCTCCTCCGGACTGTTTGCCCTAGGCGTGATGCCCAAAGATAGTGAGAAGGCAGTGTTTGGCTCTGGATTGTAACTGATCTGGGGCGTGATGCTCATGATAAACTCCTTGGCCGTTTCCAGCATCTGCTCCATCACTGGTGAATATTAGTAATAATTAACTTAAACGCCTCAAAACAAACAAATTACAACCTCTGAAAAATGTTCACCAAGTGGTATTACACCAGTTGGTGAACATTTTTATAACACAGTAGGGGTTCCGCTGTGGACTCAAAAATGATCGGGAGAACCGACCCCGTGATTACTCGCCCATTTTTTTGCTAAAAACTGTGTTCGGCATTTAATTTAGGGCTGTAGGGCTTACATGCCAAGGTATCCATAAGGCAATGGAGATTCATCCCCCGGTTTGATTCCCTTCGGACGCAGGTAGATGTAAATCTTGCAGGGTTGGCCGGAGAAATCGCGGGGGCGTACTTCCGTGGCTTCCGGAGAGACTAATTCAACACCATCGACGAACGTAAAGGCAGAGACAGACCCAATGTCGACACTATTCGTGTATTCCGCTTCCCACACGCTGTGGTTGTAGTATCGTTGTACGGGAGCACCGCCGCCCGAATAGTCGTGCCAGTAATTGCGATGGATATAGGCATGTTTGTCGGGGGGAATGCTGTCCAGCACGAAGCTCAGGTCAATCGGGGCAGGAACGATGCGGTCGGGGTTGTCTGTCGGTAGATTCCTGATTACAAAGGTCTTTGAGTGGTCGTGATAAGAAACGGAACCGTTGAGAATCGCCCCGTTATGGTCAATATTGAGGTTGACAGTCCAGTAATGGTCAGAATCAACGTACCCGTTTGCATAGAAATTCACAATGTAGTTAGCCTCGTGCTTCTTGTCTACAATGACGTTTCCTGAGACTGTGCTGACGCCATAGACACCTTCGTGGTTGTTGACCTGGTGCGTTCCCTCCCAGTGGCTCAAGTCGGGCAGCCAACGGTAGTAGTTGTATCCATCGCCTTGACTCCCTTCGAGATAAAACATAACGCCGTCATAGCCAGGGTCAAGAATCTTGCCGCCATAGGCATTCTGCGTGATCTCAATTTCTGTCTTGCCTCTACCATAATCGTTATACCCCACGATGGTGATGGTTCCAGTGCGCTCATCATCCGACAAGTTGTCATCGACCGTGACGGTCAAGAGGTAACCGTCGAGATCGGTGTGAATCCACGATGCATTGTCGTGAACGCGGATCTTGCTGCAATTCGTCGGAATGATGGTCATGGTATGCGGATCATCCATGTAGTCGAATTGCCTGGAGCCAGTGACGCTTACATAAGGCTTCAGTTCGGCGATAGACTGCTGTGATACTTCCACTTCCTGCGTGATGCCGCCTGCCGTAACATAGACGAAGGCTGTTCGAGGCTGGCCGCTGTCTTCTGTGTAGTCGTCGGCGCAGACCATCGCCTTATTGTACAGCCCATTGGGTCCCGGCGTGGTTTCGTCGCTCGGTTCTACCCAAAGCCACGACTCCGAGGTTTCGAAGACGATGTCGTCGTAGGGATACTGGTACATGATGGCTCTGGGAACGACATTGAGGGGAGGCAGCGAGACAAACTGGTTTAGAATCTGCAATTCTCCTGTTGCCTCCTCGCCTTCACTTTGATAGACGATGACTGCAACGCTAATGGTGATGTCGCCCTTCTTCCCTTTTACGACGGCTTTACCTTGGCGGCTTTGGTTGGTGGTGTTTTCGCTAATGGAGACCGTCATCCTGCGACGGTCTTCGCTCAGGGCAACACCAATCCAGTTGTTCACCGCCTCGATTTCCAGGTCGGTCAGCGTGGTTTCGATATAGACGCCAAGCACGTCTCCTTCCTTATTCACGGAAAGACAGTTGGGGGTCAGTGTGATGTACGACTGCTCATAGACAACAAGTTCTACCGACACTTCCTGACCTTCGACCAGAGCCGTGACAATCACCTTGCCTGTGCGTGCTGCTGAGCCATAGTTGGGTTCGGTAATGAGTTTGATGTTGCCATCTGCATATTCTGGCTTCAGCCAGTCGTCGTCGGTCTTCACCGTCACCTTGAAGTTGCCGCCCAGCTTCACCTGAATCTCTTCTTCAGCTCCGTCGGCGGTGTAGTAGAGTTTGTATTTCGAAAGGGCTATCGCGCCGTGCTGCACGATTTCAAGAAGTTCCGTACATTCCAGGTCACCCATGTGCCCTCTCACATAGACCGCACCGAATCTGTCTCTGGCCTTCGACGTTCCATCCACATCTACCGTCAGCTTATTGCCGATGAGTGTTGGGTGAATCCAGTCGGCCGTTGCGTCGCAGGTAGGCTGTTCGCCGTTGGTTACCACACGAACCATTTTCTGTCCGGGAGCAGCATCGAATTCCAAACTGTCAGGGGTAATCACAACGACTGGATAGTTGGGGTCGGTCGATTGCATGATGTCAATCGTCAGGTCTTGGTCAGGACTGTCTTCGAAGGTGGCATGAACAGTCACCGTTGCTGTGCGCACGCCGTTATCGACATCGAGGGGGCTGACATTCATGTTGACAATCAGGCCCTGCCGATCGACCTCTACCCACGCGGCACTACTCTTTACCGTTAGCGTCTTGGCATTGGTGCTTAGTTCACTCGTCAGCGTTTGAGCCTCAGGACCGACGTTGAACTTCGTCTGGCTGGCTATCAGCTCCGGGCCATTAATCTCAATCCATAGTTCTTTCTCCTCAGAATCGAAGTAGGCAGGTATGTCGTCGCCGAAGATAGTATGGCCGGAGATCAGAGGTACCACATGGTAGTTGCCGTTCTTCAGGTCGTCAAACTGAGCGCTGACCGAGTTGAATGTGTTGAACATCGTATATTCTTCATCCTTTATCTTCGAAGTGATTAGCTTGCCGTCCAAGTCGTAGAGACCTACGCCCAGCTTCTGGTCGAACAGCACATCGCCGCTCACGCCGAATGATACATCGATGCGCCGCGGATACTTCGGGTCAATAACGTTGTGTGCAGGTTCAAACTCAGGGAATATACCCCACTTCATCGTGCCGAAGGCATGACTCCATTCACGCGACAACTTGACCTCCTTGCCAAATATACTCCCTATCTTGGCCTCTAAAGCGAAATCCACCGAAGTACGCGAGAACTGTATGCTACTGCTTTTAAGCGACTGGTAAAGGCCTCCGACGTTGCTCATCTGTTTAAGGTCTACTGTGAGGTTGCCACTCACCTTGGGACCAGTATAGAGTGTCGCGCCGATCTTTCCTTGTATTATGTTTTCAAGCCATTCGATGGTCTTCACCTCAAAGGGCGTCATCAAGCCGAACTGCACGAAGCCATTGACTTCGGCCGAGAACGACCAGTCGGGATCCACCGCCTCGGCATCTCGGTCAATGAGTGACCAGTCTTCTAACCGGCCATCCTTGATGGTGAACGACTGTTTCAGCTTTTTGCTCTGTAAATTGAATCCAATACCCGTCTTGATGTGACCCTCGGCACGTAGGAACGGCAGCGGTGTCATCATCAGTTTGCCTACAGGCAGCTGGGCGGGGAATGGCAAAGCCAGTGCACTGGCAAGTTTTGAGAGTACGCCACCACTGGTCAAGAGGTTGTCTTTGTAATCATCATTGCCATAGAGCTTGAGATCCAACTCTGCATTGACGCCAAGATCGAGAGTCTCTGTCAGCTCGGCCTTGATGAAGAATTCTGAACTCGTGATATTATAGACAAACGATCCGCCTAAGCCAAAGCCAAAATGAAGTCCCAGCGAACCAGTGATGGCGTCGCTGAATGAGAGTGAGGTCTTGAAGTCAGCAGAGAAGTTGTAGGGGTCAACTGACCAGTTGCCTTGGGCACGACGCATCTTGTCGGCACCGGCCATGCGGCATTGGGCGGGAGCTCCGCTGTTGTCTTTCACTATCTGCTCTACAGTAATAAACTGTTGGAACACATCGCCCAAATCCTTGATGGGATCTAACTTCACTACCAGCCCTTCACCGCTTGGATTCACGGTGAACACCTTGCCTCCAAAGCCGTCCTCATATTTCTCGAAGTCGAAACAAAGAAGAACGTCGTCAGTTTTGGGCCGAAGGGCTTCTGGCATGTCGTTTGAAAACGTCAATGTCCGGTGGTCGTCGCTGACATTGGTGACATACGTCATTAGACCGTCTCGTTCCAATATCCTGACATGAGGATTGATGATAATTTCAGGCTGGACGAAGCTCACAGAGTCAATAGCGGTGAGCATGATGCGGTAGATGGAGTCTTCCGTCACTATCTCCTGCGAAACGTAGTCACCGTGCTCGATGCCGAGGGTGTCGAGTTTCGAGTAGCTGATTTTCTTCACTTGGTCGTAGAAGAAACCATCGAAGTGGCCATCGTTCTGGTAGATATAGAACGCCGCGTTCTGTTCTTGCGCCCCTGTCGGCAATGCCACAAGTATCGTCAGCAAGTAGCAGATGGAATATCTTAATAGGTGTCTCATGGCTTCATCAGTTTAATGGTTTCCTTTCCTGCCTTCACGAGATATACACCGCTGGGGTGATTCTTAACAGAGAGTGTGAGGGACCGACCGTCGGCTGTTTGCTGCTTTATCAGTACGCCGTTGGCACTATAGAGTGAGACAACCGTCCCCTGTGGGAGATTGTGAAAAGTGACGGCATCAGCTTTGCGGCTGATGCTGACGCTACGTTCACCTGCCATCAGGTCAATCCCCGATTTAATTCCCTCATAGGTGTAGCGGAGCACGTTCTCCAGCTGGTAATAAACAGTGGCCTTGCTGGTCGTGATGACCAACTGGCCGTCCTCGAATGTAGTTTCGGGTAGTTCTGAGATGTCGAAGTAGACCTTCTCGCCCGACTTCTGCCATACTACGAGCTGCTGTGTGGCCGTTTGCGCAATATTTCCGATAGAGCATGCGAGCAGGGAAATGAGAATCAATGTTTTTTTTATCATAGCATTCTTTGTTTGGTTAGTTCTATTTGCAAAGAGCTGTCACTAAAACTGGATCTACTCATAACCGAATATGTTTTCGCCAAAGAAATTATTATAGCCTCCGGTTTCCTCATCTATGAGATTGGACGTTTTACCCACACCGTCTAACAGGACAGCACGCACCTCATAGAACTTGCCTGCCACTGGAGAGGTAAAATGGCAGCTTCCTTTGAGTTCCAGGCTGTCTGTGCCTGCAGGGTACGTGCCAATGACAACATACTCTTCGGTTTGCCTTAGATGGTCAATGTCCAAGCCAACGACCCCTTTTGTTCGGCCGACCCACCAAAGTGTTGGATAGTTATATTGCTTAAATTCATCGTAGGTAATCTCATAATCATCCCAAGAAACAGCACCCACGACATCGTCTCCGTTATGATCTATTTTTTCACCTAACCAATGATACCATATTGCATCACTCTCAGTAAGCGTCAGCGCTATTTGACAATCTGTAAGCGTTTTTTTTGTAAGTTTCAAGTCGTACTCTACGTTTTTCAAACTTGAAGGCACGCCCCAGTTCTTATAGGTGACCCCTGTTATCTCAACATCTCTGGTGTGATAATTTAAGTTAGATTTATACTTTGTCCTTGCCGGCCAAGGTGTGAGATAGCGTTCCCAAAAAGGATTAAGTTCCACTTTCAATCCCAATGCATCCCATACCTTGCTGACCCTGCCGCCAATAATTGCCGTATAGGGTGCAATTTCTACTTCAGGGCCAAAAGTAACTTTCATAGCCCCAGAAGTGTATCTATATCCAAGGAGAGGTTCAAACTCTGTTTCCAGCTTTAGTTTAAAGTCTGTATTGGCTCCCAGCGAACACATGCCATAGACACTGATACCAGCCTTCATCCCTATACCTCCGTAGGCAGAGAGACTGCCCACTAAGTTTGCGCCAAGATTTAGATTGACGTCTTCGCTGGGTTCTGTCTGATCAGGCTGATTGCGCCGGAATGACAGCCCTTGTCCTTTGTTATAGGCAAGACCGTAGGTTCCGAGGTCAATATTTATCGTTTTGGATGCCGAGAAGGTTATCTGTCCACCTATGCCGGCAAGTCCGTCGAAGCTTAATTCAGGCATGAGCAAAACGGGGCCTATGGGGATAGCCGAAGTGTAGAACGTCCAGATGTGTCTTCGAACTTCACCGCTTGCGCCGGCGGAGATGGAGAACTTGGTCTTCATCTTGAACTTCGGATTGCAGGTGGTGTAGACATACTGCAATTCTCCAGCAATGACACCAATAGCTATCCTCATTGTTAGGTAGGCATTGGTAGTCACGTCGCATGTACAGCTTCCTTTTTCCATGCTGAGTGTCAATGCAGGGGGCTCGTAGGTATGGGTCACCGAAGCACGTGTCATTCTGTCGCTAATGCCCATCTCATAGGTTGGCACGGGATGCTGCCGTGAACGGTTGATGACTTGTCCGTTCTCGTCTTTCTCTACAATTTCCTTCACGTAGGGTGCAATATCTATTTCCACACCAGCATCTTCATCCAGGTTGCCTTCGCTGTCGAAAAGCGGCTTGCCAATGGTGAGCTCCTCGAAAGGAGCTGCGAAGTTGGGCTCTGGGCGAGTACTCACCCTGAAGTAGTTGCCGTCTGGCGAAGGCTTGCACTCTGTTATCCGGTAGATGCCGCCCTCGGGCAGGTCATCGCTCGGTGTGTTGAAGATGAGCCAACCACCTACCTGCGGGTTCAAATCCTTATGGACATACAACTCTAACTGGGGTAGGAACAAGGGGATTTGGCCGTATTCATCGACATAAATATTGTTGCCATCATCGTCTTTGACATAGTATTTTGCATTGCTGATTACTGAGATCATATCCAACTTGTCGGGTGTCATGATTTGTGCCGTAGGCTTCAGTTCATAACTCATGCCCTCGATGTTGCTGTAGTCTCCGAAGTCGCCTATGGGATGAACCACGCTGCGGTTCAGCGTCTTGCCTTTTTTCGACCCTACGGTGCGCACGGTCTTCTGTCCGTCAGCATGGATAAACGTCAGTTCGAAGCCCTTGGGATATTCACGAGCAGGAACCACCAGAAACGTGATTAGGCGACCTCCTGCTGACACCTCCAAACCGTTGCCCAAATCCAGCGTGATTACCTTGCCGTCGCCTGTGAAATCCGTCACAGGAAGGTTCTGACTTAAATTCACGGTATAGCTACCGCAGACTGCCTTGCCACTGAGGTCACGAAACTCAATTCTTTTCACCATTGTCTGGTTGGCAAACACCTGTCCTATCTTCAATACAGCCATAACGTTCTTGAATGAGATGCCCGTTCCCTTCGAGCCTTTACCAACAATAACGCAGGCTTCCGGGTCGGGCTGTGGAACACGCTCCACCTCGGTGTAGTGCTGGGTGGCTGGGAACGTGAGGTGCAACACATCGCCGCTGGCACTGGCACCGGCCATATAGGGATGATAGGCTAACAATTCGCCTGTCGGAACACCATTCAGGGCATTGAAGGTAGCATCCTTGCCATTCTTACTAATGGAGGCAGCATCAATATACAGTGTCGTATTTATAGCTTGTTCGCCAAATACACCAATTTCGTCGTCTGCCGTCCAAAACGATTCCAGCTTTATGCCTGGATTGTCAACTACTATGGAACGCGTGGCTGCCTCTTCGTCGGCAATGCTTGCCCTAAGACCATCATAAGAGACCTCGTTCGTGATTGTCTCAATGTTTTCCTGACATGCAGTTGCCAGTAATGCCATGCTACTTGAGAGCAAAAGGTATCTAAAAAACTTCATAGCTTGTTTCCTTTCTTTTGTAATTAGTGCTTAATTTAGTCCCAACCCGTATTATTGTCGTATTGGTAGTCCTCGCCGTGTATGCCCGAATCGGCATCACGCACATTAATGGTAATGTTGTTGTAAGGGTCAGAGTCGTTCTCAATATAGACTTGAGCGTTACGGAGTGTATTGTCGTTGACATCCCTTGCTGACGATGTTACTGAGAGTGTGTAACTGTCAATGCGCTTCACCGTAAGCCAGTCGGCATCAACAGCCTTAGGAGTCCAACTGTAGCAGTTGGTTTCAACCATCACTTCCTTTGTATCACCCGTGGGCGACATTTCCAGACTACCGTTAACAAAGGGATAATGAGATGTCGCAATGTAGAAATATATGTGGCTGTTCTGTACGACTTTGATTGTGTGGCTGAATGCATTTCCACCCTTGACTTGAACAGTAGCTATGCGCGGCATTTCAGTGAGCCACTGATCCAGTGCGTCCTTCTTTTCGTAACTCTCCGTTTCAAGCTTTAACTGTTTTTTGTCGGAATTGGGGATAGGTGCAACTTCAGCTTTGCACCACGGCTCGGACGATGTCACCTCAAAGTTTTCTATGTTTGTGTCCATAACCCAAGAAATGCCCAGTGCTTCGCAATTAAATACCCACTCATCGGGAATGTCTGCCCTGCAGTACTCATCCGTTATACTAGCTTGTGTCACCGTGACAGTCTGTGACTGGCTGACTCCTGTTGCCTTGACGGTGATGGTTGCCGTTCGTTGTTCATTACTACTGTTAGCATCAGCCGTAACCTGAAGAGTGTTGTCGCTTAGAGACACCTTGCACCACGATTGGTTGCTCTCTGCCGTCCAGGCTGGGGCATTGGTAGTCACCGTGACGCTCTGCTGTCCGCCTGCCTGCTCAAAACTAAGCGACGTGACAGAGAGACTTAGCGTGTAGTTACCACTTGGACTGTCTGGGTTCTGGGGGGTGGGCGGTTTCTGATTGTCATCATCACCACCGCTACAACCTGTCGCTACTACTATCGTAGCAAGCAACAGAAAACTAAAAAGCATTTTATATTTCATCATCACATTATTAATTTATGTTTGCAAATATAGGCAATACCCTCGAAAAAGGGCTGCCAAATACGGAAAATCGACTGCCATAACGCTTTTTGGCAGTCGATTTGCGGGGTAAAGGGCTCCTGTTCTCCGCAATGGGGTGTCCCAAATCAGGAGTTAGGATTTCAGGCCGATAGCATCCAGTAGCCTCGTGACTTCTTCATCGTAGTCTTTGCGGGGCATGACAGTTTTCTCTATTTTTGAAGTAGAACTTTGTCAAAACCCGGCGCCTTTTTGTCAAAACCCGGCGCCTTTTTGTCAAAACCCGGCGGGTTTTGAGAAAAAGGAACCGCCTTTTGAAAATTCCTGGCCTGGGAATATTTGTTTTCGTTTTTGTCTCATGACAACTGTTTCCCTATATATTGTAAATCGCACTATTTAGGTAGCACTTCTCACACTTCCCTCACCTCGCTCAGCCAAATGATGCTTGCCTTAGCAAGAAGATAGGTGTGAGAAGTGTGAGAAGTGCTACATGAAAAGTGTGATTCATTATCATACGATCATTGAAGCAGAAACTCTTGCGGAAA
>JAEEGL016384005.1_pt1 | contig 11752 bp, 3 predicted proteins | sample 9134231 | NCBI WGS metagenome assembly JAEEGL01 (sample SAMN16246548, study PRJNA631951) | gut metagenome | biome: gut microbiome; feature: rumen; material: fiber-attached | host: Bos | place: Iran: Karaj | collected 2018-10
TCTACTCCTGTCACGACTGATTGCATCGAGCCTGCTTTCGCTCGGAAAAGCTGATGCGAGCATCGCTTTCCTCTCGCTTAATCGCAGCCTTCGGCAAAGCTCAAACGAGTTTGGCTCTGCTCTTTTACTTTATTTCGTTGGGACTTATTGTCTCTCGCCTGCTATGTTTTTATGTCCCGCAGAACAGATGGAGCAGCGAGAGGAGAGTCATGCTTGCATGGACTATCCCGAGTCGTGACATCTGAAGACCAAAGGTCAAATTCCTGATAAATGAGTGTCACTTTCGTGACAGAAATCTTACAAATCTTTTCAAATCTTTCAAAAAGAGTTGTTTGATTTGTGCTGATTTGAACGATTTCTCGCCGCAGGCGACTTAATATAACTGAATTCAATATTTATAAATTCAAAATTCAAAGTTACCGACGACGCCTGGTACTCCATCGACGGCAGGAAACTGCCCGGAAAGCCCACGCAGAAGGGAATCTATATACACAACGGGAAGAAGGTTGCGTTGTGAATTCAAAATTTATAACTTCAAAATTCAACGAAGAAGCATCAGGTAATGGCTTAACTTCTGTACCCGTGAGTGACCCTCACGGGTATTTTTTTGCCCTCAGGCTGTCTGGCGGAAAAATCTTCATGTAGTAAAGTGGAGTATAGGAAGCAGGCCCTTATATCGCCGTACCTTTGCACTGTCAAAAAAGATTGACGGCGGTCAGATCCAGAAGTGCAGCATGGAGCCTGCATGGGAAAAAGTATGTAAATCGAATTTTCGATTTACATCCCGAACCATCGTTCAGCCCAACGGCGGCACGCGCGAGGTGCCCTGCTACTCCCTGACCAAGACCGACTCCATGTCATGAAGTCTGTCAGCAAGCTGCTGCAGCTCGGGCATGGGGCTTCCTGCCTGGGCGGCCATGAGGAGCGGACGGTCGTAGATGTAGTTCAGCTCCATGGGGCGGCCGAAGTCCCAGTCGAGCCTCATGGACGGCGAATAGGGCACCATGGCATCGGTGGTGGTCAGCATCTGATCGGCAAAGGCCTCGTCGAGCCCCGTCACGCCGTGGGCCTGTGCGGCACGGATGACCTCGATCATCTGTCGCCGTATGAGCTGGCGCGTAGCAGGTTCGGCGAGTAACTTGTCCGTCTGGCACTGCATCGCCACGGTCATGCCGTTGAAGGGCATGTTCCACACGGCCTTGCGCCAACGGGCGAAATGGTATTCAGCCCGGTGCACCTCGATGCCAGCATCGGACAGCTCGCCGGCGAGCCGCTCCACGGCCTCCCGGCTGCGGCATGAGTAGTCGGCTATGGTCAATCCGCCGTAGTGCTGATGGTCCACCACGCCCGGCTTGGTCTTGCTCGAGCAGATGAAGGCCAGTCCGGCTGCCAGCTGTACACCGGGCAGCATGGCCTGGACGTCCGCCTCGACGCCTATGCCGTTCTGGATGAGCACGACGATGGTCTGCGGAGCCAGCAGCGGCGGCAGCAGGGAGGCGAGCAGGCTGTTGTTGGTCGTCTTGAGCGCCACGAGCACGACGTCGCACTGCGGCATGGCCTGCACATTGTTATATACATGGGGGTTGTCGATATGGAAACTGCCCTGCCAGGAATTGACCTGCAGGCCGTTACGAAGGACAAAGTCGTAGTCTGAATGAAGCAGGAAGTGGACGTCCTGCCCGCTCCGTGCCAGCTTGGCGCCGTAGTATCCGCCAATGGCACCCGTTCCTATTACTGCGTATCGCATGGGGATGAAAGGTTCAAAGTTTAGTTTAATTCATAATTGACCTTTGGACGTTCGAGCTCGTTCACGCTCGGGTATGATAATTGTATTCTCATTTCTCTCACTTAATCACGACCTTACTTCCATTATGGATATAAATTCCTTTTTGCGTTGGCTTGCCATCAAGCTTTCTTCCGCTCATGTCATACCACGCGCCAGCACCATTGTCCATTGTCAATTTTCCATTATCAATTGAAATGATTCCCGTTTCCGTTCCTTCATCCCCGAAGCTTATCTGATAGGCCTTCACTCCTCCACCGTTTCCGACGGGCACCTCGAAGTGGGCGCGGAAGGGGCGCAGGGTCTTGCCTGCGGCTGCGTAGCCCAGAGTATTCCCTGAGCCTAACATGATATACCGGTTTGCTTCTGGCACCTCAAATGGTGAGTACTGCCCCACGAACGCTCCGCCGCTGAATGGCACGGAGGTTGGTGCTGTTGCGTTGATGGTCACGTTGGCAAACACAGGATTCTCGATGGGAGGCAAACTGCGGTAGTACTTCTTCGGTACCACATTCTCGCCGCTTATTTCCCAGCCGTCGCCGAGGGCAGTCAATAGATCGTTGTTGCTCATGTTGCTGGCATCGGCATCGGTGCCGCCGTCATTGATGAATATAGTCGATTTGGCGGCGGCCACGCTGTTGTAATAGCATTTGGTGATGGTATTGTTGTCCGCACCAGAAACAAAGTATTTCGTTTTGGAGTTGACGTCCTTAGTACTGATGTTGATAGCAGAGGGGCTGTAGAAGCAACGCGTCAGATTAGCCTTAGAGTTATTTTGCGCAAAGCCCACTATGCCGCCGCCGGCGTAGGCATAGGTGGTATAGGTAACGCTGCCGGTAAATACACAGTCCACAATGTTGATTGTGTGGCCACTGTTGATGCGGGCCACGAAAGCACCACCATCCACCCAGTCGTTTTCCTTTGTCGATGAGATGGCCACGCTGCTGCGGCAGTTCCTGATGGTGCTGATGCCACTGACGAACGAGGCGAATGTGGCAGGGCGCTCATTGCCCTCGATGTTTCCTGTAACATTCACATTCATGATGGTGGCACCGTTGATTTCACGGAAGAGTGCCTGACTGTCGCCGCTACCCAAGATGCTGACAGTGACGGTGTGACTGTCGCCGTCGAGAGTACCCTTGAAGGTGCCACTCACCATTGCCGTTACGTTGATGTCAGCAGCGAGTTTCACGATTTTGCCTTCGTATGTTGTGCCGTTATACACATTCGCAGCGAACGCCTCCCACTCCGCATCCGTGCTGATGGTGAGGTCTGGATTAGGAAGTATCCATTTCACGATATACGGCTTGCCTGCCTTGATGCTTGTAGCATCCGTGAAGTTCAGATAGAGTGTCCCGTCTTCGAGTCCAGTCTTATGCCCTTCATACAGGGTCTCTGTATTATCCAGTTCCATCAGCTTGGCTCCAGCCAGGTCGCTGGCAGCTATCTGGGCGGCACTCAAGTCGAACGGCAGACACAGCGTGTTCCAGTCGCCGTCCTTGTATAGCGTGCGGCCGTCGAGGGTGACGTTGCGCGGCTTGCCGTCAGCCTCGTCGATGGCTGTAGTGTTGTCGGTGTTGTTGGCCAGTGTCAGCGTCGGCGGTATCAGCGTCACCGTCAGGTCCAGACCTTTTTCTACATAGCTGCCGTTAGAATGGAAATAGAGCGTCATACTCTTACCACTACTGGTAACGGTGGAAATATCTCCCCAGTAATAAGTATGATACACATGATCAAGTAGTGTCGTACCACTGGCTTCGCTGTTGTCATAGACGGTTAGGTAATCTTGACCTGTATCATCTCTTGGTTTACCGTGATCCTCTGTGTATCCAAACGTACATATTTTGCCCGAAAGTTGAATTACATAGCCTTCAGGAGCGTTCAGCACGAGATAACCGTCGCAGTTATTGCTATAATAGCCTGGGTAATCACCATTACCGTCGTCATACACCTTGAAGGTGGTGATGGTGGCATCGCTGAACGTCTGTGTGATTGTTCCCGATGTCGGCATATTAATATACCATCGCGCCGCAGTGCCCATGGCTTCCGTTTCGTCTTTTATCAACAGTCCGAAGGGGCTGTCCGGCTCGTGAAGGTCCACCCACTGCCACTGTGCATAGAGCGTGGCAGTGCCCAGGTTGATGACTTTCTGCCCGTCGGCAAAACTGACGCCGCTACCGTCGGCGGCGGTGTTCCAACCAGTGAAGTCGTAGCTCCAGCGGGTAAACACATTGGTGGTCAGAGCCTGCGGAGTGTTCGCGGTGAATGTCTCGTCATCCATCGTGCCCACGCCGCCGTTGGCATCGAACGTCACGGTGTACGGCTCTGTATTCGTTGGATTGTAAGTGAAGGGGCTTTGGGGAATGCCACCCGTCTCTACACCGCCGATGGTGATGGTGCCGACGGAGCCTTCATAAGCAGTGCCGATGCTGTGAGGAGAATTCGCTCCCTTCGTGGCAGTGATGCTGGTCACGCCATCGGTAATGGTGATGTCACCACAGTCACTTAAATAATCATAGCCGCTACCGATGCCTGGAGCGTATTTGCCACCATTGGCTGTAACGGTGCCGCCAGTAATGCTGATGTTGCCGCAGTCACTGTTTGCCCCGCCCCCGATACCAGCGGAGCCACCACCACCCGTTGCGGTGATAATGCCACCCGTGATGACAATGTTGCCGCAAGAGGCTGATGACGCGCCGCCGCCGATGCCTGCAGCCTCCCACCCAACAACGCTACTTCCATTGGCAATGAGCGTGCCGCTGCCTTGGATGGTGAGCGTCTTGTTCTGAGGTACAAAGATGCCAGACCAGCCACTACCGCCTGCTACGGTGTTCGTCGTTCCCTCGTCAAGGATAATCGTGGCGTCGCCCTCGCAGGTGATGCCCGGACACCACTGATTGGTGTGGCCTGTGATGGTCACGCCGCTCAGCGTTACCGTGGCACCGTGGGCAATGGTGATGTGCGTGTTTGCGCCGCCAGTGCCGGTCAGTTTCTGACCATTGAACATTGTATAGGAACCAAACTCAGGTTTTAGCGTTATGATGGCATCGGCATCTATTGTCCAATGTGCCGTAAACGACAAGTCGCCGTATGTACCTTGGGTGATGATGACACTCTTAGTCGGCACAGTCACCTCACCATAGGTCCAGCCGTTGAATGTATATCCCACACGTGTAGGCTCTGCCAACGTGATGGCTCCACCCATATAGGCGTAGGTCGTAGGGTTTGTGTTCGTCACGTAATTCGTACCGTTCACGGCATCGGCGTATGTGATGTTATAAGTGTAGGGCGTCCATTGCGCATAGAGCGTCACGTCGTTGGTGGCGGTGATGCTCTGTCCGTCGCTGTAACTCGTGCCGCTGCCGTTGCTCTCGGTGTTCCAGCCTGCAAAGTGATATCTCTCACGGGTGAACGTGTTGGCCGTCAGAGCCTGCGGCTTGTTATAACTGATTTCCTGATCGTCCATTGAACCTTCGCCGCCGTTAGCATCGAAACTCACGGTGACGTTGGCATGCCACTGTGCATAGAGCGTCATGCCGATGGTGGCGGTGATGGTCTGTCCGTCGCTGTAGGCATCGCCGCTGCCGTTGGCTGCGGTGTTCCATCCAGTAAACGTGTTGCCTGCAAGGCTGAAGGTGCAGGTGGTCAGCGGCTGCGCTGCGGTTGAGAAGAAAACCTCGTTGGCCATCGTGCCCGTTGCGTAATTGTTGTTCTTATCGAAACTCACGGTGTAAGCGGTTGTTTCAGAATTATAGAGAAACTTTTTTGCTGTGATACCTTCTACCACAGTGTTTCCGATGGTGATGGTGCCGCAGGTGCCTTCAACTGTGCCAATACTGTAGGTAGCACTGGAAGTTTCAGCAGTGACGGTGCCGCCAGTTATGGTGATGTTGCCGCAGATTGCATTTGTTCTGAAACTGCCGATAGCAGGCCCAGTTTTACTTTTAGCTGTGACAGTGCCCCCCGTGATAGTAATGTCGCCACATGTGCTGTAATAGCAACCAATACCAGGCCCCTGACCCCAACTCTCGGCATTGACGGTGCCGCCTATGATGGTAATGTTGCCACAACTTGTATTCTGGGAGGAACCAATGGCTGGAGCTACTCCACCACTGGCCTTGATGTTACCGCCTTTTATGACGATGTTACCGCAGTCACCTACTTCCGAACCGGTCTTTAACATGCTACCGATACCCGCTGCGAAATTCATGTTACCACTAGCATTGAGCGAGCCGCCACCTTGGATGGTGAGGGTGGTGCCGGTAGGGCCAACCTTAATGCCAGGATAAGACGAATTGCCACCTCTCACAGTATTATTCGTCACGTCGGCCAGTACAATCGTTGCATCACCATAGCAAGTGATGCCTGCCCACTTGTGGCTGTCATCATTGGGGATGGCAGTGATGTTTACATCGCTTAGCGTCACCGTCGCACCGGCGGCAATCTTGACGCAGGCTTTCTCGCCGCCCGTACCCGTCAGCACGTCGCCGTTATGCAGCGTCAGATCTTTGGTTGCGATGGTCAGTGGTATGGTGATGCCCTCGGCTGCCGTCACGGTCACGGCTGTGTAGGGCGAGTTCATCTGCTCTGGGTTTTGATTGTTGACATCAAAGCCAAAGACCTGCACGTAGTAGGTACCCGCTCCAATGGGGACATAGAGGTCGAAGCCATGGTCGCTGAAATCGTCTGTCAATTGTTCGTTCTTCGGATTGTTGGTTTGCGTCACATGCGTATCACCGTATTGGTTGTTACAAGCCGTGTCGGTACAGACACGAACCGCCACAGCGGTAGCCGCCGTGATATCAGCATTGTCATACGACCATCCCTTGACGTGGATGTAGCCGGACAGTCCTTCGCATACTTGGAGCTCATAAACCCTTTCAGCCCATGCCGTCGTGTTCGTCCCTGCGAGTGCGCAGAGAGCGAGGATAATGGTAAGAAGTGTCTGTTTCATACTGGATGTTGATTCTATGGAAAGAAATTATTTTATCGCGACCTTACGGCCACAGTGGATATACAGGCCCTTGGCGGTTGGCTTGCCACCGAGCTTTCTTCCGCTCATGTCATACCACGCGCCAGCACCATTGTCCATTGTCAATTTTCCATTATCAATTGAAATGATTCCTGTCTCCGTTCCTTCATCCCCGAAGCTTATCTGATAGGCCTTCACTCCTCCACCATTTCCGACGGGCACCTCGAAGTGGGCACGGAAGGGATGCAGGATGCGGGGTTCTGAGGAGTACCCCAGCGTGTTATTTGAGCCCAGGAGAATGATTTCGTTCAAGTTGCCGGCATTTATCTCGAACAGGTCGTACTGGCCCACGAACGAACCGCCCGCGAAGGTGACTGCCTTCGGTGCCGTCGCATCGATGGTCACACCAGTGAAGACAGGATTCACTATGTCGGGCTGGACGTACTTCTTCGGTACTACGTTGCCGCCGTCGTTCTTCCAACCAGAGCCAAGCTGAGTAACTAGGTCATCACCAGTAGCGGTAGTATGAGTGCCATACGAGCCACTCTCCAGATTCTTATAGCAGTTATTGGCAGTCTTAGTGTCACCGCCCTTCATCAGGTCTGGGTCGCCGCCGCTATAAGTACCATTTGCATAGCAGTTCTCAATGGTATGCGTGCCGTTGTCGCCCCAGCCGTAGATGATACCCGTGGCGGTAGTCGCCCCCGTGATGCTGCCCGAGAACAGGCAGTTGCTGATGGTGGTGCTTGACGATAATCCGTGCCCTAATATGCCGCCGCAGTGGCTATGACTGCCGCCGCTGCACACGATGCTGGCTGCCACCTCGCAGTTCTTGATGATGTTGGTGCCGTCCTTGGCAAAGCCCACCAGTCCGGCGCAGTGCAGGTTGCCCGTCACCGTGCCTATGGTCTTCACGTTCATAATCGTGGCCCCGCTGATATATCGGAAGGGTGCCGTGCCCTGGTTGTACTCGTCGCTGATGCTCAACTTCAGCGTATGTCCGTCGCCGTCAAAGGTTCCTTTGAACGGATGCTCGTTCGTGCCCACCATCGTCGATACGTTGATGTTGTCGCCGAGTTTCACCAACTTGCCTGCATACTCTTCCGTGCCGTTGTTTACGTTGCTGGCGAACGTCTCCCATTCTGCATCCGTACTGATAGTAAGGGCGGGTGCCCACTTCACGATATAAGGTTTTCCTGGCTCGATGCTTTTGGCGTCCTTGAAGTTCAGTGTCAGCGTGCCACTCGTCAGGTTCGACTCGTCTCCATCCAATTCCATAACTGTAGCACCTTCCAGGAGTGTGCCGTCGAAATGGTGATTGTCGGTAGCGGTCGCATTGCCCAGGTTAAACGGCAGGCACAGCGTGTTCCAGTCGCCGTCTTTAAAGAGTGTACGCCCTGTTAGGGTCACACGGCTTAACTCTCCGTCTGCTCCACTAATTGCCGTGCTATTGTCTGCATCGTCGGCCAGTTCCAGTATTTCCATTGTCTTGATGAGCGTCACCGTCAGGTCCATACCAGATGCTTCGTATGAGCCGTTAGAATGGAAATAGAGCGTCATACTCTTACCACTACTGGTAACGGAGGAAATGTTTTCCCACCAAGAATCATCGTTGCCGTATACATGGTTCAGTAGCGGTGCGCCACTGGCTGAATTATTGTCATAAACTGACAGATAATCATTACCTCTGTCAGATCCATGCATATGTAGTCCTATAGTACATATCATACCCGACAATTGGAGTACATATCCATTAGGAGCGTTCAGCACAAGATAGCCGTTGCAGTTGCTACTATAGTTGCCGTTCTTGCCGCCGTTGTCATACACCTTGAAAGTGGTAATCCTGGCATCGCTGAACGTCTGCGTGATTGTTCCCGATGTCGGCATGTTGATATACCATCGCGCCGCAGTGCCCATGGCTTCCGTTTCGTCTTTTATCAACAGTCCGAAGGGGCTGTCCGGCTCGCCAAGGTCCACCCACTGCCACTGTGCATAGAGCGTGGCAGTGCCCAGATTGATGACTTTCTGCCCGTCGGCAAAACTGACGCCGCTACCGTCGGCCTTTGTGTTCCAACCAGTGAAGTCGTAGCTCCAGCGGGTAAACGCATTGGTGGTCAGAGCCTGCGGAGTGTTCGCGGTGAATGTCTCGTTGTCCATCGTGCCCTCGCCGCCGTTAGCATTGAACGTCACGGTATAAGGTGTCGTGTCCAACGGATTGTAAGTGAAAGGACTTTGGGGAATGCCTCCCATCTCCACACCACCAATGATGATGGTGCCGGAGGTGCCATACTCGGCTGCACCGACGCTGTAAGGAGACCCTGTTCCTTTGGTGGCAGTGACACTGGTCACGCCATTGGTGATGGTGATGTTGCCGCAGGAATGATGAGAACTGCCGCCGATGCCCGGAGCGTAATCGCCACCATTGGCAGTAACGGTGCCGCCAGTAATGCTGATGTTGCCACAGGTATTGACTCGGCCACCGCCAATGCCTGGGGAGCCCTTACCACCCGTTGCGGTGATGATGCCACCCGTGATGACGATGTTGCCGCAAGAGGCTGACGTCATGCCGCCGCCGCCGATGCCTGCAGCACCATACCCAATAACGCTACTTCCATTGGCAATGAGCGTGCCGCTGCCTTGGATGGTGAGCGTCTTGTTCTGAGGTACAAAGATGCCAGACCAGCCACTACCGCCTGCTACGGTGTTCGTCGTCCCCTCGTCAAGGATAATCGTGGCGTCGCCCTCGCAGGTGATGCCCGACCACCACTGATTGGTGTGGCCTGTGATGCTCACGCCGCTCAGCGTCACCGTTGCCCTGTCTGCAATGGTGATGTGTGCGTTTGCGCCGCCAGTGCCGGAGAGCGTCTGTCCGTCTTGAAGCTGGTAATAGCCCGTGTTTTCGGTAATGTTAACGTCGGATGATGTTGTCCAATGCGCCGTAAACGTCAAGTCGCCGTATGTACCTTGGGCGATGGTGACGCTCTTAGTGGGCACGGTCACCTCACCATAAGTCCAGCCGTCGAACGTGTAGCCTAAACGAGAGGGGTCTGCCAGGGTGATGGCTCCACCCATATAAGTGTAAGTCGTTGGATTCGGATTGTTTACGTAATCCGAGGTTTCTACGGCATTTAGATAGGTGATATTATAAACACAAGGTGACCACTGTGCATAGAGCGTTATACTGCCAAGGTTGCTGACGGCCTGTTTGTCGGCATAGCTTGTGCCACTACCGCCTGACTCGGTGTTCCATCCCATAAAGTCGTACCCCGTGCGCGTGAATATGTTGGCATTCAGCACTTGCGTTGTATTCATCGCAAAGTTCTGGCCTGCCATTGTGCCAGTGCCTCCGTTAGGGTCGAAACTGACGACATAATCGGTATTAGCCCACTGCGCGTATAGCGTCACGTTGCCAAGGTTGGTGACGGTCTCTCCATTATAGCAGTCATACCCGCTGCCATTGGCCTTGGTACTCCAACACTTAAAAGCTTTTCCGGAAAGACTGAACCCGTTGGCAGTCAGAGCCTGTGGCGTGTTCGAGTAGAAACTTTGGTCGGCCATCGACCCCGTTCCGCCGTTTGCATTGAATCTGACGGTGTAGGGAACGTCTGTAGGGGCAAGGACTTCCGGGCCGAATACGTATGGTTGTCCAACGATATAGTTCGATGTTTGCCCCCAAAGGGTAAGCGTGCCACAGGTGCCACTGCCACCACCTGGACCGATACAATAAGGAGTACTTTCATAATGCTTTTCGGCAGATACGCTGGTTATACCCGAGATTGAGATATTGCCGCAGATGCCGTCTAAACCACCACCGATGGCTGCACCACCTTGCGAGCTTTCAGTCGCTGCATAGATCGTACCGCCCGTGATGTTGATGTTGCCGCAAGTGGCATCTCTACCGCTGCCGATGGCCGCCGCTCCGAATTTAGCGATGGCATTGATATTACCGCCACTGATGGTAATGTTGCCACATTCGGCAAACCGGCCGCTTCCGATGCACGCAGCATGGCCACTGCTGGTTCCATCTCCATTAATGTATGACGTATTGAGATCCAGGGTGCCGCCCTCAATGACTATGTTACCACAGTCTGTTCTCAGACATCCTCCAATACATGCGCCCAAACCATAACTTCTGAGTACAAGTGTTCCATACCCTTTAATGGTTAGCGTCGAGTTTTTGGGGCCAGCCTTGATACAAGGATCTGTATAGCGGCCACCTCTTATATAGTTGGTCGTGCCTTTGGCCAGTATGATGGTGGCATCGCCAAAACAGCTGATACCCGATTGGTTTTCCCCGCCCCAGTTCTCGTTGGAGATATCCAGGCCGTTTAGCGTCACCGTGGCGCCGTCGGCAATCATGATGTGGGTGTTCACGCCACCCGTGCCGGTGAGTGTGGTTCCGTCGCCGACTATAATCGCATCAGTCTCAGAGGTAATTGTTATTGTGCCTGTCTGGGACGGCATCGCTGTTACAGTCGCAGTGAGAATATCTCCTAAAGGCACATAACCCTCTTCAGTCGCGTAGTCAATAATGTACAACCAATATTTACCCGGGGCCGCAGAATAGGATACTTCAAAGCCGTGATTACCTGGCTCGGCGATGTCGGTTCTCGGTATGTTGGCCGTCAGATTGTGGGCAAGACCGTATGGGCTTGTGCAGGCTTCATTGGTAAAGATTGCAATGCCTATGTCGATGGACTTTGAAGTATTGTTGGGGTCATAGGCCCATCCCTTCAGATGGATGAATCCAGCACCTCCCTCACATACTTCGATGCTGACCACTTTACCTGCCCATGCCGTCGTAACGGTCATTACTGCGAGCAGCAGCGTCATGGCTGCCCGTCTGATATAGTCTTTAAAATTGTTCTTGTCTGTCATATTTTAAAAGTCAAAAGTCTAGGGTCGAGCGTCAAGAGTTTATCGGTTATTGGTTATCGACTGCAAATTTACGAATAAGTATGGAACCAGCAAAAAAAAAGGGAAAAATTGTATGAAAA
>JAEEGL017105482.1_pt1 | contig 11752 bp, 11 predicted proteins | sample 9134231 | NCBI WGS metagenome assembly JAEEGL01 (sample SAMN16246548, study PRJNA631951) | gut metagenome | biome: gut microbiome; feature: rumen; material: fiber-attached | host: Bos | place: Iran: Karaj | collected 2018-10
CCTTCAACCGGAATAACCATATATCCGTCAGCATCCATAATATCCACATCTGCAATCTCAGTAAAACCATGTTCCTTGGCTACTTCCATATGCATAAGTGTATCTGCTCTCTTAGAACCTGAATAAGCAGTATTACATTCAATAATTGTAGCATCAAGTTCCTGAACCAGATCCCCAATTAATTCAGGCTTAAGATAATTAGGATTGCCTGCTTCTCCAGTAGATAACTTAACAGCCACATTACCCTCCGGCTGTACATCCAGCGCCTCATAAATAGCCTGCAGCCCTTCAGGAGAAATATCTGTAGTCATATATACAGTAGAATAATCATTATAACTTCTTCCCTCTTCCTCCATAACCGCAATGTTATAGCACTCATGAGGCTCAATATCATAATGCATATGAATCTTATATCCAATAACTGCTGCCACAATAATTGCAACAACGATTAATACTGCGATTAAAACTTTGTATCTTTTTTTCATTTAATTTCTCCCTAATAACTTAAGTGTTTTGGAATCTTTTCTTCCACCGTAATACTTGTCCAGCACAGCCTTAAAAACCTCATTGTCCGGATCTGCTTCTGAAAACAGTGTCATTGATGAGCAGAGTTTCTTATCATCCGGAGGTCCCATAACTTTATTGGGATTGTTTGTCTCCAAACTCAGCAGTGCATTGCAGATAGTAATCATATTCTCCCATAAAATCGGCTCCTCCAGATATGCCTTTGCTTCTTCAATTCCGGATATGCCATATTCTTTGGAAGTATACGAATAACCCAGTTCCTTTAGCTGCGGAAAAATCCACCACATCCAGTGAGTCTGCTTTCTTCCATTCTGGATTTCCTTAAGAGCAGTCGGGAAGTATTCTTTTTGTCTGTCTATGAAACGTTGTAGGTTGTATTGGTTGGTCATGTGCGCTCCTTATGGCAATAATAATTAATGATTCATCAATTATTCCATGTTTCATCGCCATTTATGAATTTTACAAACTTTTCTTTATTAATTTTCAAATAATTAAATGTGTTATCTTTTCTATTATTATATTTTATCTCTTTAGTTGGATGAATTGTAATTTCAATATTATCCTTTTCGTAAACTATTACTGATCTTCCAAAACATAATATCAAATCATTTCCATCCTTATCCTTACCTTCAAAGCGATAATTATTTTTTTCCTCAAATTCTCCAGGTAGTATATTTTTATACTGAAAACCTTGCTTTTCAAGTTCCTCAACACACCAAGCATAATCTGTATCCAACCATAGCTGAGTATTGCTATTATGTATCTTCTCATAGTACACTCTTATTTTATCTCCCCTTGATGATGATGCAAAATGCATTGGAGTAGCATATGATGAATTTTTTATTATTGACACTTCTATAATAAAGTTCATGAGTTTCTCATTATTGCACAATTCAATCTGCCATTTTATGAACTTATTATCTTTTTTTTCATCTTCCGAATATTGCAAACCACAACTACTAATATCAGTTTTCATTTGCTCAATTATTGCTTTTTTGTCTGGCATCGCTAAATATTCCTTTATATACTCAGTCCATTCCTCCTTTATACTTGTTTTTAAAACTCCACGATCACTTTCAGAATCAAAAATGCGTATATCTGGAATAATTAGTTTTCCTTTGCTATTATACTTAAATGTATATTTGCTTAACAAAGCCCTTAAGACAAGATGATCATCATCAGTATTTAACCCATTATCTGAGAAAATAAAATCCATATTATTTTTTCTCTTTGTAAATTCATCTTTTGTGTCAACAATCTCTTCTTTTTTATCATTACCTATAATTAAAAAATCAATATACCCTTTTAGGTACTGGTGGTGTTCTGCATCGTCAAATATCTTTCTCCAGTCCTCATCTTCTTTTATCACATTTTTAATATATTTTGCCTTACGAATTTCTCTCCTTTCCGTGATATTACATCCTTCCTCATTTTGTTCAGATAATTTTTCGTTAATAATATTAACGTGTAGGCGATACTTATTTAGAATTCTCAATGCAGATATTGTATTTTCTACATTATCAAGATTAGAATCCTCGATAATATTCCAGACAAATCTTTTCCACTCCTTATAAGCATTATCTTCTTCTGTTATTTTTGTATAATCATTTTTTTCAAAAAACAATTGTAGGCCATAATTTGCCACTCTAGATTTAAATGCAAAATCTTTTTCACTAATTATCGAATCAATATCTTTCTTTTCTTCCTGTTCTTCCTGCTTACCATTCCACGGAGATTTCAAGAATTCATCCTTCAGTCTTTTAGCGTTCACATCTTTAAATGCAAACAGAAAGTTTAAATAGTTTGTCATTTCTTCAATTAATTCATTTTTTGATTCATTTCGGCATTTCGTTATTTTTTCGAGAGAAGGTTTTATGTATTTTTTAAAATCAATTTCATTCACAACATTTTTTCTTTTTCCATTTTTTTTCAAATTAACACTTTCATTCAATTTCTCTCTTATCTTTTCATATTCATCATTTTTATTCTCAGGAATAGCGACATACATACACCAAATAAATCTAATAAAAAAAATATATATGAGATTATCCGTTTTCACGCTATCTCTACCTAAATCATTCCAAAGTTCTTCTGACCATTTTCCATCCATATTCTTATTGAATTCCAAAACATTATTTGCAGAATTATCTGTATTCAGCCATTTTGAAAATGCACTCTTAAAATTTTCAAAAGCATTCAATTGCTTTCCTCTGTCATTCATAATTATATATTGGCTGTTTCCAAGCGTATAATTTTTAAATATATGAACATTAAATATAATATAATCATCCAAATCTTTTAAAGTGATTTGATGCTCAGAGTTGCAATATACATTTTGGATATAATCCAGCATTTTAATCATACTCTTAATTGTATAATCATATCGGTATTTCTCATAAAACCAAGGTTCATTTGTTAGCAATTCCGAAGGTACTATTTCTTTATTCAAAAGAATCTTATTCTTGCAAATTGCTTCACAAAATTCTTTTGAACTCTCTCTGGTTTCATAAATAAACTTTATATCATCCACCTTTGAATTCCCGTTAACATGCCTAAAATACCAATATAGTAAAAACAACGTTGTAAGACGTTGTTGCCCATCAATTGGCTCGAATATATCTTTTTCGTCGTTACCCTGTTGAATTGATCCATATATCAAATCTAGAGATATCGCTTTTTCTTCTTTAATATGCTCAAAAATATCATCAATGAACGAGAACCCTCTTTCATTTTGTCCCTGAACATATTCTCGTTGAATTTTTGGAATTCTTACACAGTACTTTTTAATAAAGTCCCTAAAATTTGTTTGTTCCATCGCCATCTCCTCACACTTAATTTACCAATTTTTTTAAATATTCAGGCTTAAATGATCTAATATCATAATTCTTATTCTTATTTTTTTCATCATTTACAAATTCTTTTATTTCTTTTTTTATTTTTTTATCTGTTGCTTCCATATCAACCCAAAAACAATTTACAAATAAATCAGCCAAAAAATTTCTATATTTTTCGAAATCCTCTATATTCCAACTAGATAAATTTGACGATTTAGAGTCAAATTCCTTAAGAAATACTAATCTAGTGCAAGGATAAACATATTTACCTGAAACTCCTTTTTCAATTATATCTTTCCTTTTCAATCGGAATGGCTTATTGCCATAGCCTCTATTGATATTAGAATCTAGAATAGTAAGATTACCAATCTTACGTCTATCTGGCTTAAAATCTTTTTCCCATTTTTCGTTGATTTTTTGCGCCAACTCAATATTTTCATTCAATATCTCATTAACAACACAATCTCTAAATATTAAATAAGGATTTTCATCATCTGAAACATTGCCATCCACATTAAACAATTCTTTAATTTTATTTGGGTCTTTAATTTTTGCTTCTACACTATTTAATTCATCTTCACTGAGTTTGTCTTTCAGTTCAGTAATAAGAGTATTTTTTTCATCACCTGTCAAAATCTCAATAATGTTTTTGCACCATAATTCTCTTTCTTTTTCATTTGATTTTTTGCTCCAAAATTCCTCATCTTCCGCTGGATCTACATAGGAATCCACATGCTCTATATCGGCACCTTTTATTTTAAATACATCAAAAGGAAATCTATATCTCTCCATTTTTATATCCGAATTATAAATAATTGTATCTTTCATATCTGTTTTTTTTGAATTCTGTTTTTCTGTAATATAAAACATTTCGTATTTTTCGTTTTTTAACTGTTTATTAAGATACTCACAATTGCTCCATAATAAAAAATTTATTACGGCTGATTTATCCTGCTTTACTTTTGATTTATCATCGTCCTCTTTTTCCTCTGATCTTCCGCTATACCATAAATTTTGAAAAACCGGTACTTTTTTCCCATTTTTATCAAAGCATTCCTTATTACATGGCCATACTTTTTCTAATTTTCCAAAAGAATTAATGATTTTTTTCTTTAATTCTACAATAAATTCATATCTGGATTTATTAGCATACGTATCCATTAACTGACCGATAATTCTCTCCTCTTTTTCTTTGTTCTTTTCGTTTTCTTTGTTCTTTTCGTTTTCTTTGTTCTTTATATACATCACCTGTCCGATATAGTTATATAATTCCACATCTCCATACCATTTATTAAATACTTCATATATCGTTTTTACTTCATTCCAAAAAACTCTAATTGAAGTTGCATCCTTAAATGAATCTCCTTTTTCAATTCCAATTGCATCATTGTCATTTTTCACCAATCGATATTTTTGTAAAAATCTGTAAAGCATATGAGATGATTTATCACTGTCTCCGATTTTTTTCCATTCTGTTTCTATATTTTTTGCTATTGCGACATATTTCTCACCTTTTGCTATTACGACATATTTCTCATCTTTTGACATTTTGTATATTTTATCCGCAATTGTGGAGAATATCAAACTTATTCTTGACGCGTCATTTTGTGAATCATTTTGTAAAAAATACCAAAAGGAGTCATTTTGCAACGAATGTTCGATTTCATCCCATTTTTTTGCAATTAAATCTTCTTCTTGTATATCATTACATTGAATTATAATTTTTGCCCTTATCAACTCTTCATCAGTAAGAGGGATTTTACCAGAATTGATACTGTTAAACAACTCAATATCACTGACAATAGATTTTGAATTACTATTATCAGATGATTCCGAATTATCATTATCTACTGATTCTAAATTGTTATTATCAACAGATTTTGTATTGTCTTTATCTACTGATTCTGAATTATCCTGGATGATAAATTTAATATTATCGCTATTTATTAAATTCACTAACCACATAAAATCTTCCTTATACTTATTAATGTATAAATCATATATTGCATTATAAGCATTCGCCATATAATAAATATCTCTGTTTTTTATCGTTTTTTCATCTTTCATATTGATAATTGATGTATCTTTATTGTTTTTTTCAATACTAGGTTCTCTGTTTTTAAGTCCACTTAAAAACTCACCACTATCAGAACGAGATTCATATTCAAAATCCTTCAAATCAACGTTTTTCAAGTCTTTCTTCATTATCAAAAATGAAAACAAAATATACATCGTAGTGAGTCTTTGTTGTCCATCTATAATTCCATATTTTTGTTTATCTGTGTTGTAGCTTAAAATCAAAGATTGCATGCAATAAAAGTCATTTTCACCAAATTTTTCAGTTTGTGAAAATTCATAGAATTCATATAAGTCATTTAATAAATCTTCAATATGTTTTTCTTCCCATCTGTACCCTCTTTGGTAATCAGGCAAATAGTACTCAACCTTTGATAAAAGGTCAATGATTGTCATTTTTTCATCAAATTCTATTTTTTCCATATTTTTTTATTTGAGAATTATATCTCATGCCTCCTTTTGTTTTTTGCTCATTTTTCGTTTTTTATTATTTTATTCAAAGCGGATTATATACTGAAATATTGTGTAATATTCCGGTTAATACATATTTTTACTATACCATACCCCCATATTTTTATCCATAAATAACGTTTCATTACAAACAAAAATATTACCCAGATCTCAACGCAAAAAAAGCCTGCAAGCCATAAGGCTTACAGGCTCATATATGATTTAAACACACATTCTTCTAACAATATTCTTTTTTCTTTTGTTCTTTTATTTGATCTATGTTCTTTTGAATTGAACAGAGAATTTGTTCAGGATCATCAATTTTCTTCATAAGAAGCACTGCATACTCACATGCTACTTTAATTACATAGTCTCCATCACAGATTAGTACAAGAGTTTCCTGCCAATCCTGTTTCCAGTAGTGTGATTTTTCATTTCTCTTTTTGATTGCTTGTTTAAGACATTTCTCTGATAAATTATCATAATCTTTTTCTATATATTCTTTTAGAGTTAATTTTAATTTTTCTGATTCAATACAAAGCTTTACCTCCTTGACAAAAGGAGGAAGGTCTTCAAAATGAGAGGTTATATCAAGGCAAATACAGCTGTCATCATATTTGCCATATCCCTCTATACCAGTTAATTCAACATTGTACTTTTCACTTAAATGATCAACTAAATTCATATTGATGTACCTCCGTAATTAATTTAATCTTTTACACAATAGTTCATCAGCCATTTGTGGCTAACATTCCATCTCTAACCATCAGTCCATATCCACTGGCTTCATTAATATCCTGAAGCTGTTCAGAAATGGAATCTGAGGTCTCATTACAGCAAATATCCAATGATGTAGCATAACGGTTTACCACCAGTGCCTTTATAAATAATATTTGCTCATAATCCTTAACTATCTCAGGCGCACCAATACTAATGAGTCTGCAGAGACGTACGGCTCTTAACACTTCATGATATGCTGCAATTCCACCACCAATGCGGTTTTGACAATCCTTAAGCAATATGTCTTTTTCTTCCTGGTTATTGAAATTCTTAATATAGCGTTCCCATACGAGTTTTGCTTTTTTCAATTCTGAATCCAGGTCTTTTTTGTTTATCCAGTCTGGAGCAATCCCAAATTGCACATCATTATTTTTGTACCACTCACCCAGAATACGTATTCCATCGCAAAGAGAGCATGCTTCATCGAGGATTGAATCATAAGTTTCTTCTTTATTATCATACTCAAGTTTGATTTTATACGACTTTTCCGGATCTTCGGTTTCCATATATACCGGCCAAGCCGGTATATACAGAAAACCATCTATGGAGGTCTCAAACATTGAGGAAATTGTTGTTTTTACAAGATTATTAATTTTATTAAGCATAGATAATACCTTCTTTCTTTATTTATTTATCATCACCAAATACATGGTCAATCAGACCGTAATCACAAGCTTCTCTTGCAGTTAACCAGTTATCACGGTCGCAGTCTTCCTTAATTTGGTCATAATTTTTACCGCAGTTACGAGCCATAATGGTATATAACTTTTCTTTCACTCTAAGAATATGCTTTGCTGCAATTTCCATATCTGCAGCACTACCCTGCATACCACCTAGTGGCTGATGTATCATTATTTCTGCATTTGGAAGAGCGTAGCGTTTTCCCTTCGTTCCACCAGATAACAGGAATGCTCCCATGCTAGCAGCAATTCCTAAACAAATTGTAGATACATCGCATTTAATATGACACATTGTATCGTATATAGCCATTCCCGCAGAAATGGAGCCTCCGGGACTATTGATGTAGAGGCTTATATCCTTTTTAGGATCCTGAGCCTCTAAAAACAGAAGCTGAGCCACAACAAGATTAGCTGTAACATCATTCACTTCATCACCAAGAAAAACAATGCGGTCTTTTAACAAACGAGAAAAGATATCATATGCTCTTCCACTTTGATCAGAACCATCAATAACAGTTGGAATAAGATTCATAATTATCACCTCCATGACATAATTTTGAATGAGAAAATTTTTTATTTGTTGGTTTTAAGTCTAGCATATTCATTTTGGAGATTACGACAACAGTATGTCGTATATTTTTAATTAATCAATATTTATTTTAAAAAATTGAAATGTCCAATATATTAGGGTATTCTTGACGTCCGTCATAAGTACATCTTATGATTAGATTATGTATGAACTATAAAACCAAAAACGAATAAAGGGACAGAAATTATGCCAAATAACGATACAGGCAAACTCTCAAAGATGACAAGACAGCTGAAATTATACTATTTATTATATTTACACACTACAGGAGAACGCCGTACTGCTAATCCCAAAGATCTAATGTTAGAACTCCAGATTACATCCCGGAGAATGCTCGAACGTGATTTTAAGGATATACGCGACAGCGGTTTACTTAATGCAAAATATGACAGAAAAGATAAAAGATATTATTTTGAAAAAGCTTCCTTAGATAAAACTGTCGAAGGACCAAGAAAGGCACATCTTTTAAGACTGTTCCGTCTTGGAACACTGATAAGTAAATTATCCATGACCGACTACTTTGATATCGAATGTTATGAAGATGCACTGAAAGAGTATCAGGATATAAAAACAGAGATGAAAGTTCATCCCCCAACTTCACCGGAGGATCGTGAGGATATGAAAGAAGAGTTGGAGAATGCAAAAATATTTGTAAATGATTGGGGTGAAAATTTGCGCGAGCATAATCTGACAAAAGAATATTATGAGCTTTTTCCCGAAAGCAACGAAAGAACCAGGCAGCGCGACTTTAAAGAAATCAACAATATTCCAAACTTTCATCTCTATTATGATAAACGTGTGAGAAATCATATCTACTATGTATATGATGACATATATTTCTCATGAATATTCTTTAATGCTGCGAGTGACTCTGTTTCTGATCCGATTTTGCTCGAAACAAGCCACTCATTATTCTCAGGCAAAAAGCTGGCCCCTGCGAACACAACAACTGCCGAAGAGCCGTTGTAGTCTTTCCACACCACTTTGGTCCTACAATTACTACTACCCCTTTAGCCTCAAGTTTATCACTTAATATTTCATCAACTATTCTGCTTCTATATTCGCTCATTTTAATGACCTCTTTATACCCAAAGAACAGCCTATTTATCAGCATTTGTCAATATTTTTCGGCGAGTTGGCCGTTTTTTGTTCGGCGAGTTGGCACACAAAAAGCCCACTCTTTCGAGTGGGCTTCCATAATTTTTAATAACTTACAAGAGGTGATGCCATTGATTGCTTTAAATTGATTTATTCACTTTCGTAATCATGTTATGTGCAATAATAAGACTAGTAATATTAGCAAACCAAACCGGCAAATAGTTTTTTCTATCTTTCAACTCTCTAGTTGAGTTCATTATAAAAGTAATACAACTAATTGTCAACGAAGAAACTGCTCTGATTATTACTACAGATAAATATCCCCAATCATTTCAAGAATTGTACCTTTAGTCCTACCATATAAAAACTCATCAGCAACATTTTCATTTTTCATTTTTTCAATGAAATTCAAAATCGTTTCTTTCACATTTCCCGATGTCATTATCTTATCATCTGGATTAATCAGTGGAAACAATCTGAACACATCATTTTTATGTTTCTTTATATCATCTGTATTAACATGAATTCCTTGTTCTCTCATACTCATATTGTTAAGCCAGGCATACATTTTAAAAGGTATTATATGTTCTGCACCAAGCACAGAAATTCCTTCTATTGTTTTTCTTCCAGTCTTCATAAAATTGTAGAAATCATTGTCAAGCGCAATAGCCGATAAACTCGAAACATCTTCACTAATATAAACAGGTATTATTCGTGAATCAATTTTAAAATCAGCCCTTTTTGAAAACAACTCAATCTGTTCCGGATATCCCGGTGCAGGATCAGTAAATCTATAATACTGTGGTTCATCTTTTTTTACGCCACATGTATATTTTCCAGATACTATATAATCCCAGAAAACCTTGCAGAACTCCTCGCCACCATCCTCCATAACCAATATCATATCTATATCACTGGTGGCTCGAAATCTCCTTCCTGCATCCTCCATCAGAATCATGCACGCAGTCCCGCCTATTACAGTATAATATTCATCATATTGTTCAAAAGTGTTTCTAAATGAAATAAGGTTATTTTTCAGTTCATCATTATTCGCCATTCACTTATTTCCCCTTTCACTTTGTTTAAGCATTTCTGTATTCTTTCGTCATTGATATCTTTTAAAGAACACATCAAAGAAACAGGATCTACGTTTCCGTCCTTTGAAAACAGAAGCGGATTATACTTCCATTTTTGAATTTTTACCAAATTATTTTCCTTATTAAGATTCGGATCCACACCTTTAATTATTTTCAAATCATCATTGTCTTTATCAAATGCGTATTCCACGTATTCAGGATAGCCGTATTCAGTTCTTAGAGACAAACTATATTCTCCTGCAGCCGGAATATTCTTTTTTACTTTTACATCAGGAATAAACATTTCGATTTGAATAGGATTAATCATATGTTTTATTCCCTTATTCAGATAATCCTCTCTGTTCAGATTAATTGACATCATTATTTCCGTGCCCTTCTTATCTTCCCTAATCAAATCATTAGACAATAATTGTTTAGAAGCTCTGGAAATAGACATCGGATTGATATGTAACTCTTTTGCTGCCTCTGACTTTGTATAAGAGTCTTTTCCATATAAAAATAAAAGAAATAACAACTGTGTAGACGGTGTAAACATATCCGGAATAATCTCGACATTATTAGCACATTTGTCAAAATACGAGCCCAGAAAAGGAATATATACCTGTCCATTACCAGACACAAAAGGAACATCATTTTCAATCAGGCTCTTTCTCTGAAAAGATGTAATTTTCTCAAACCCAAAAACAATATTTGCTTTTAATAACTCCGTATACTTAGCCATCTCTTTTAATAGCGACTTAATGTTAAAGCGCTCAGCATCATGCCTAATCACAATAACAAAAGACGTATTTAAAATAATCACCTCAAAGAACTCTCTCTCATCCTGCAAATACAAAGGTAAGCTTACTTTCTTTCGTGAGTATTTCATTAATTTATTTCCATATATTTCAGATAATATTTTTATCATAGCACCATCTCCTAACTAATTTTATTAATACTAACACATTTATTGTTAGTATTCAATATTTTTGTTAGTATTTTATTTTTCGGCGAGTTGGCACAAAAAAAGCCCACTCTTTCGAGTGGGCCTTATTTAATCATATTAGTTTACAAATCACTTAAGAAATCAGGATCCTTGGCTTTACGGTAGAAGATAAAGAATACAACACCAAGTGTAATACAGTTAATAACTATCTCTAAGAACTTAGGATTTCTAAGGAGTTTCTTGTATAACTGTTCTTTCTTCTTAACCGGAAGAGCAATGAACTTTCTGGTAAGTTTTCTTGATTTCTTACGCTGTCTCTTAATATCATCAAGGAGCTGTTCGAAATAGGTTTTCTTACGGAATTTCTTTCTTACAGCCTTTTCAATATCTGCACACCATGATGCGATAAATGAACTGTTTCCTTTTTTCTTTTTTGATTTGCATTTGCCTTTGCAGCAACTTTTTTTATTGCATTTACATGCCATAAGCATCACCCCGTTTAAACTATCAATTAGCCAATCTGAGGAACCTGTGAAAGTGACTTAGCAATATCTTCATCTGTAGGAATGTAATCCTTCATTGTGCCATCAAGGTAACTCTGATATGCATACATATCGAAGTAGCCTGTACCTGTAAGACCGAATACGATATTCTTTGCTTCTCCTGTTTCCTTACACTTAAGAGCTTCCTGAACAGCA
>JAEEGL010166511.1_pt1 | contig 11751 bp, 8 predicted proteins | sample 9134231 | NCBI WGS metagenome assembly JAEEGL01 (sample SAMN16246548, study PRJNA631951) | gut metagenome | biome: gut microbiome; feature: rumen; material: fiber-attached | host: Bos | place: Iran: Karaj | collected 2018-10
CGCCTCACACGCGGAAGGTCGACGGTTCGAGTCCGCCACTCTCCACCAAAGCAAGATAATCCGAACCACATCTTCTTAATCGGAGATGGGTTCGGATTTTGCTTTATCATCGATGATTTCCAATCCAGCCGCAAAACCGGTAAGCGCAAATTAAAATAAAGATATGGAGGAAATCATCATGAAGAAATTGTTATCCTTTGAGTTCAACGTCAACACGGCCTGTGTGGAGCTGAGGTATTCCGACGGCTCTATGCTGGCCATCGACTGCGATGGCGTTGAGGACATGTACGCCAAAACCATCCGCCAGCGCTCCGCACTCGACTACCTGGTCTACAATGCTCCGTTGGAATATGCGGAGCTGGTGCTGTGCGGGGATGTGGAGGGGTATTTGAAAATCTGGACATCTCCAGACTTAGAGGACTATAATAATTGACGGGGGAATAATAGACAATGAAGGAAGTTCCATCAAATTAGATTCAAATTGTCGGTATTTTTGAACAATTTCGAGCACTGCAATCGTTGCACTTGCCGATCGTTGTGGTATTATGTAAATTGAGCTGGAATTCTTGACCTAAAGGATCACCCTTTTTATCTGTATTTTTCCAAAGGAAAGCTCATAAACCAAACGAGGAGGAACCATTATGGAAGTCTATTGAGTATAGAAATTCCAGAGGGGACAACTCATCTTGGTGAGTATTGTTTTTCGGACTGTAGCAATTTGTCCAGAGTAGTGATTCCTTCGAGCGTAACGAGTATCGGAGAGTACATATTTATGAATTGCGAAGAATTGAAGGAAATCATTGTTTCCACGGACAATAAAACATTTTGCAGCATGGATGGTGTGCTGTTTAGCAAAGACCGCACACATCTTCTTCAATACCCTTCTGGTAGTGATATAGCTATGTACTCGATCCCTCGCGATGTGATAGCTATTGAAAACCGTTCGTTTTGTGTCGTCAATTACGGCAGTGTGAGCGATATCCACTACGTAGGCGAAGGCGCTGGCAGCAGATGCATCGTGTACTATGTTGACAGCCCTACCGTTGACAACATCTATAAGATCGAGATCGATATAGACCTTGAACCGGATCCCGCCCCTGCGCCGATCCCGGTACCCGTACCCGAACCGGCTCCCGAACCGGAGCCCGCGCCGGAACCCGAACCGGAGCCGGAACCCGAACCCGAGCCCGAGCCCGAACCGGAGCCGGAATCGGAACCCGAGTCCGAGGAAGCGTGATCATGCACGGAAGCATATGAAACTGTGTGCCTGTGACATTTGTGTGATGCTCCGGGTGCTATCCTGTGACCGTAAAGAAAAAAACGAAAGAGACAGGAGGGAGAACCGCCATGAAAAACATCAACAGGATTTTCCGTTACGCCATCCCCTATTTTTTCCTGATCAACATAGCTGTTATCATCAGCGCCCAGGTGTTCCACAATGATGTTCATTTTGGCCTGGTGCTCAGCCTGATCTGCCCGGTGCTCTGCGGCATTCTGTCCTGGTGTGCGGAGAAAAATAAAAAGAAACAGAAGCGCGTTTATACTGGACATTTGGTGAACAGGTCGAAATAATAATTATAATTGCATTGTAGAAGATGGAAAAGCTATATCAATATAAGGAGGTCAGCATGGAAATCAAAACGTTCAACAGGGGGATAGTCATTTTCAGAGAGGGCGACCCGGGCGATTGCATGTATGATGTCTATTCCGGAAAGGTCGGCATCCCCGCGGCGAAAGATCTTGTATAACGGCTTTCCTCTGTGCCGCTTTTGTGACGGTTGTACTGTTATCCTGTCCTCAGAAACAAAAAACGCAGATAAAGGAGAAAGAACATGAGCATCTTATCCAGGATCCAGGGCTTTCACGCCGCAGGCGAGAGCCCGAATGAGGTCAACACAGAGAAATACGGCGTCCCGGCCCGCTCGATCTACACGGTGCTTGATCCCGGAGATCTGCACCAGAAGATTGAAGTCAAGGACGAGCAGGGGCAGACGCTGTATTGGACAAAGTCCTCGGTTTTTACCTTGAAAGGCAAGACAGACATTTTCGATGCATCTGGTGCACAGGTAGCATATCTTGAGAAAAAACCGATCAGTCTGCATGAAAAGCATTTCATCACCATGGCCAATGGGCAGAAGTTCACGCTGTCCAACGAACTGCTCCACATTATCAAGGACATTACCAATATCGAGGGGCTGGACTGGAAGATCAAGGGCAATATCCTCGGCTTGAATTTTATGCTCTTCGATCAGAATGATGAGCCGGTCGCGGCCATCGGGCAGAAGCTGGCCTCCGTGCATGACCGCTACAGCATCGATCTCTATCAGCCCCGATACGAGAAGATCGTGGTAGCCATCGTGGTCCAACTGCAGAAGATGCTCACGGCTCGCCGGGAGAGTAAAAAATAAAAAACAATAAAAGGAAAACGAATGGGAGGTATTCATCATGAAAAAAATTACGGTGCTTGTCGTATTGCTTGCCCTCATGCTCAGTCTAAGTGGCTGCGGCAATTCGGTATCGGTCGGCGGGTTCTCGTCCAAGTATTTCAACAGCGACGCCTACGATGCGGCCGTCCAGGAGCTTATGACCCACTTCGACAGTCTCGGCGGTTGCACCCCGAAAAAGATCGGGTACGCCGGCGACAAGACTGTGAAGGAGGAGGCGGAGGCCCGCGGCCTTGCCCCCGAACGGATCATCGTGCTCACATCTACCTTTGAGACGGACGGCACAAGCCGCGAAGACGGTCTGGAGTCCAACAAGACCTATGAAGACTACCAGTGGATCCTGACGCGGGAAAATTCCTCCGCCCTCTTCTGGGAGATCCGAGAGCAGGGATGACGGATCGGCTGCCGGCCGTGAAAACGAAATGAACGAAAGGACGGTTGCATAAATGAGCGAAGAAAAAAGCATCAATCTATGATTTGGCTAACGCGAACTTATGCAGCGAGCGCAGCGAGTCGCAGTCCGCCACTCTCCATCACGTCGTCGCAAGCAGCACATCGCTTGCGACGATTATTTATGCCCTGCATGAATAGTCCTCTCGCGCTCGTTTCGCTGCTCCTCCGTTCAGAATCAAAACCGCATGATCGCTTCACGCCTCGTCGACCACTTCGGCATTCCGCTGTGCCTATGTTTTGATTTTGTATAGGAAAGCAGCATCTTTTGCAGTTGTGCCCGTGAACCATGTGTGGTATAGTGAAAAACGGCGGGGGGAGCAATACCCTGCCATCGAAACGATGGAAAGGTGATGTGCGATGAGCTGGCTTTTCAGGAAAAAGAAAGAGCAGGAACAACCCCTGTATGACCCCGCGCTGGAGGAACCGGTGATCCGCAGCAGCATTTGCACCGGCGAGCGCACCGCGGGCTTCCGCAATCGGACGACCGGGCACTTCCGCGAGTATGAGCTGATCCGGGAGGAAAGCGAGCTGAAGGCCTTCTGCGCGCGCTGCGGCGTGGAGAGCTGCCGGACGATTTATTAGTACGCGCAAATTCATAAATCATCATACATTTATTCACAATTTTGCAATCGCTTTCCAGACGCTTCTGTTATAATAAGCTCACGAAAACCCCATACTAAAGATAAAGGAAAAGGAGAATGCAACATGGATAAAAACAGCGTTAACAGCGTGATGGAAAAGATCAAGGAGCTTGTCAAGAAGGGCAACGTCTCCCGCATTCTGGTCTGCAAGGACGGCAAGGAACTGGTCAACGTTCCTGTCAACGTCGGCATTGTCGGCGGTGTTGTCGGTCTGGCCGCCGCAAAGTGGGTCGTGATCGCCGCCGTGCTGGCGACTGTCGGCTTTGGCTGTACCGTTCAGGTCATCCGTGAGGACGGCGTCGTCACCGACGTCTACACCCAGGAGCAGGCCGAAAAGACCCGCAGCGTCGCCTCCGGCCTTGTGGAAGAGGTCAAGGAGAAGCTCAATCTGGACGAGGTCGTCGACAAGGCCAAGGAAGCCGTCAACGAGGCCAAGGAGAAGTTCAGCTTCGACGAAGTCGTTGACGCCACCGTTGAGGAAATCAAGAACGACGAGGAGCCAAAAGAATAATCACGCTCTTCACAAAATCGCCGCCGCGAGTGATCGCGGCGGCGATTTCTCGTTGTCCGGCAAATGCAGGCTCAACCGATGGACATCCTGGAGCATTCGTAAAACCACGGTTGTCTTCCTATTATAATATAGCAATCACACATATACGGGGAAATATCCCCGGGTTAACGAGAAAGAATCGGATGCTCCGGGAAGAGGAGGAGCCGATTTTCCTTTGCGCAAACTTTTCTAATTATTGATTGTTTTATTGATTGTACGTAAGCTATCATATAGATGCCAAGCTGATAAAAGGCATATACTATAAACTGCTGCAAAAATTTTAAGCGAATTCATCATTGACTTATCACGATTTTGCCATTAGAATGTAATGGAATAGAGCCTTTTATCAGATCCTAGCAATTTCCATTGTCCCAGGAGAGCCATCTCCTGGGCTCAGCGACCGTATACCCAATCAAACGATGATCGAAGCTCTTCTGTCCGGCTCTGCGTAAAACAGATTCGGGTGATGAAGCTGCGGATCGGGCGAAACCGGGGTATCCGGCCGACGGCAGTTCACAAAGTATTCGTATCCGATAAAAATGCACAGTGACTACGATTTCCCGTCCGGCGTCTCAGACGGGCGGCAAAATACGGTCACACTCTTGCACCCGGCGTCTCAGACGGATGAAAGACTTGCGCAAAGCGGATACGGACGGCGTGAAGAAACCCGGCGGATCGGAGGACACCGTTTCGATGCCTTTCGCAGATGCATCGGCAGACGGGAACGAGAAGCGTTTGATAAAACAGTATCCGAGACAGTGAAGAAATCACTGCGACAGGAATCTATGGCAAATCCCATGTAAGGAGATATGAACATGAGGAAGAACGGAAAACGTTTGGCTTCATTCCTGCTGGCGCTGGTTATGATGATCAGCCTCCTTCCCACGGAGGTCATAGCCAGCGGACTGGAGGAGCCGATCGAGGAAACCCCGGCGCCCATCACGGACGTCGTGGTGGAGCCTACCCCGGAACCGACCGACGGAACAGAACCGACAGTCGAACCTACGGCTGAGCCCTCGGTTGAGCCCGCGGTCGAACCGACGGAAGAACCGGAGGTTGAGCCGACGGAGGAACCGGCGGCAGAGCCTACGGTCGAACCCACGGTTGAGCCGACAGTCGAGCCGACGGTCGAGCCCACGGAAGAACCGAAGGTCGACGAGCTGGTCTACCGGATCGGCAGCGGCGAGTATCTGACGATCACGCTGACGGGCGCTTTCGAGGCGACTGCGCAGAGCTACAGCATCGCCGGTGTTTCTGCCGGTGAAGGCCTGTGGCTGCAGGAGCAGTTCGAGAAGCGTCTGAACGAGCGTGTCGACAACTTTGACGCGATCAGAGTGTATGATAACAACCAACCCGTTGTTATCAAATCTGATAAGACCGTCAAGGTGCGGATCGAAGGCAAGCTTCTTCCTGAGAAGGAAGGCATTCGCTTCGCCGTCGTTTCCGAGAGCAACGGCGTCTACCCTGTGGGCAGCGTCGTGACCCGCCACGTCGACGAGAACGATCCGACCAGCGCACTCTACTACGAGTTTGACGCGCAGTACTTCAACGCGGTCCTCTTCGGCGTGCCCAACGGCACGGCGTACGAGGAAGTCGTCGAGAGCCCTGCCCCCGAAGTCGAGCCCGAAGTTGAGCCGACCGTCGAGCCCACGCCCGCGCCCACCGAGGAGCCCGTGGAGGAGGAGCCTGCTCCCTATGAGCACACGATCTCCGCTTCCGCGAACGGACGCCTCTTTGAGGTGAGCGGCCTTCTCCCGGCCGACGCGTCCCTGCAGGTCGTCGTGATCCCGCAGGAGAGCGCCGAGAAGATCTACGCTGTCCAGACCGGCGACACCTCCGGCACGAAGACGGTTTACGTTTATGACGTATCCATCCTCTCCGGCGGCGAGAAGTTTGATCTGGAAGCTTTCGGCGAGAGCGTTTCGGTCAAGATCAGCAACCTCGAAGCTGATCAGATCACCAACATCATCCACGTCAAGATCGACGTGGCGGATGAGAACGGCCAGCTTGACGCCGAGGCGCTGAAGATCGCCGAGACCACCCACGTCAGCAGCGAGGCTGTTGCGGAAGCCACGGAAAGCGGTGAAGCTTTTTTCGACTTGGGCAGCCTCTCGCTTCTCCTTGAGACGCGGGGCGGCAGCGGCGAAGAAAGCGACCAGCAGGACGACAAAAGCGGCGACGGCCCGGTGTATCCCCCCAACGCCTCGCTGGAGGAGAAGATGCGCATTTTTGCCGAGTACTACTACGGCGCCAATGCGACTGAGCCTCAGCCGACCCTGACCGTCTTCAATCTGAGCAACCCGACCGACGGCATCCACGCCGGTGACTCGATGTCCTTCCAACTGGGCTTCAAGTTCTCGGGCGCCAGAGTCTATGACGGCGGCGGCTTTGACGTTGACCCTGCGCTCTTCAGCCAGTACGACAACGTCCGGATCACCTTCCATATGCCCGCCGGCCTGACGGCCACCTTCACCAGCGGCTCCTATGCGGGGCAGTTTGTCGCGACTCCGCGCGCGGATGGCGGCATCGACTACTCCTATCCGGCGAACCCGACGAACAACCCGATTTCCATGGGCTCCGGCGACCACAGCCTGAGCTTCACTGTATACGTCCAGGGCAACGGCACGAATACGGCGATCCATGATTATAATCTGGCCGACTACCTTGAGATCAAGTACGACATCAACGTCCCTCTGTATAGTAATAAGAATACGCCCACCGGTACATACTGGCAGCGTCACGATATTACCTATACCCAGAGCGGCCAGAACTTCACCACCGTTCCCGCCGACGGGACCTGGGGCGCCAGCAAGGTTGCCACCGGCAATCCTGTCAATATCAACAACCTGCACGTCGGGGACAAGGTGAATCTGACCTGGCAGATCGACGTCGGCCTGCTCAACGCCGACGGCACGGTCAAGGGCAACACCACCGACTACACCACTGTCGGCGGCAACCCGCGTACCGGCGTTGTGCCCGTCAACACCGCCAAGCTGACCGAGACCTTCTTTAATGAAGGCAGTCTGACCAGCAAGTACACCAAGGTGGACGGCACGGAAGTTTCCGTGAATCCCGACAAGGTCACGATCGTCAAGCAGGGCAGCAGCGCTGAGCCCATGGACATCACTTCTCGCGTCCTGGGCACGTCGGTCGATCCGATTGAGCTGACCGGCGATCTGAGCCTGAACAAGGCCGGCAACGTGGACTCCACCGGCGACGGCACCGCGAACCAGCCTGTGGACACCGCGACCAAGTACACGGTCACGGCCACCTACACCGTTACCGAGGCGATGGTTGCCGACTTCTCCGAGAACGGCAACTACACCCTCTCCGCGGAGAACAGCGTGAAGGCGGAGATCACCTTCGTCAACATCCCCAACCGTACCGACGAAAACAGTGTCGGCCCGATCAAGGATGAGCAGCCTCTGCCCTTCCAGAAGCCGGCCATTCTGACCGTCAGCAAGCAGCTGACCGACTACACCGGCACGGTCGCGACCTATGACGACCGCTACGGCGCCATCACCTATCAGCTGAAGTCCACGGACGGCAGAACGTTCTTCGTGTATGACAAGGGGACCGACGGCAAGTACACCGCCCGTTCCAGCACGCAGGCCTCCAGCTACGATCTGCCCAAGGGCACCTACTATCTGCCCTTCGGCATCGAGTATGAGCTGAGCGAAGTCACCACCGGCTTCAGCGGCAACATGGTGCAGATGCCCTTTAGCGACGGCACCTACACGCTGGTGAAGAACCCCGGCGAGAACGAGGCCTGGAACGCCGTATTCCAGAACCGCGAGACCAAGGGCTTCATCACCATCAACAAGAAGAACGACCTGGGCGTCAACCTCAACGGCCCGAAGTTCACGCTGACTCCCGTCAACGCGGACGGCAGCGCCATTGTCGGCGCTGAACCCATCGTTCTGGAGGTCTCCGCCAACGGCACCGTCTCCAGCGCCGCTCTGCCCTACGGCTACTACAAGCTGGAGGAGACCTATTGCCCCAACGGCTATACCAAGGTCGCGACTGCCTCTGAGACCATCAATCCCGTCAGCGGCAGCTCCACCACCGGCACCTACACCTGGGGCGATGTGTTCCAGATCAACGATGACAACCACAGCTATGTCTTCAACGCTGTGAACAGAAAGACGAACGCCCAGCTGAACCTGAACGTTTACGTCGGTATCGCCGAAGCAACCGTCACCAACCTGGCCACCGCGAACTACGGGGCTACGGTCACGCTGGAGCGCAAGATCGACGGCGGCACCTGGGGCCCGGTGGACGACGCCAAGGACGCCAACGGCGCGGCTGTTGATCTGAACAATTACAGCGTCTACCAGTGGCAGACCGCTGTGACGCTGCCCGCCTATGACGATGACGGCAACGTCTACACCTACCGCTTCACCGAGACCATCCCGGCGAATTACTATGACCCGGCGCAGGTCTATTCCGGCACGGCCGCCAACGGCACCAACGGCGGCACGGCCCAGACCATCGTCAAGGAATTCAAGCTTGCCGAGCTTGGCGAGGACGGCCAGTATCATGCCAAGAATCTGACCACCATCGAGATGGTCAACCGCAAGCTGGTCCGTACCAACCTGTCCAAGAATACCTACGATGTTCAGAGCAACGGTCAGACGAAGAGTGTGTCGAAGAATTGGACGATGTACCTCTATTCGTACACCAAGTCCGATCACTCCGACCTGGCCCTGGTGACGAGCACCACCAAGCAGGTCAACGACGTCGAAGACACCACCAGCGGCCGCAACTGGCACTATCTGCCGCTGTACCAGCCCGTGACCACCAACGGCACCACGACGGTCAAGCGCGTGTACTACGCCGTCCGCGAGGATGCCATGGATCCCTATATGCTGGATCAGACTGCGACCGGCAACTGCTTTGACGCGACGGTGAACGGCACCAAGTACACCTTCGTCACGGTCGACACCACGACAAGCGGCTCGTCGGGCATGTTCACCGCCGACAAGCTGCCGGCGATGACCAAAAAGCTTTATAACGTCACGACCCTGACTCCGATCCGCATCTGGAAGCGCGACTATTATACCGATAGGCCTCTGTCCGACGTCCAGGTCAAGATCGAGGTCAAGGACGGCAACAACTGGATCGACGCTGTCGTGTACAACGCCGACGGCACCAAGTGGACGAACGGCGGAACCACGCCGACGAACATCGTCACCACAAGCTCCGGTAATGCTGCCGCCGTTTACGTCAAGCGTCCCGGCGATTACCGCTTTACCGAGATCGACAGCTCGGTTCCCGCCGGATACCACTATGTCAGAACGGACCTGGCCAACCTCTGGGACAAAAATACTACCAACTACCCCAACCAGGACCACCTGAACCTGAACCTTCAGCAGCTCTACTCTAACAGAAGCACGCAGAAGTATCTGACGGTCACCATCTACAACGCCAAGCAGCCTGAGGTCCGTATCAGCAAGGTCGACAGCGTCACGCCTGCCACGACCCTGAACGACAAGGGCATCACCTTCAAGGTCTACACCAAGAACGACGACGGCACGTACTCGCCCGTGATGAACGGCACGAGCCAGCTGACCATCAACGCCCAGGGCGGGTCTGTCTCCACCGGCGTGATCCTTGAAGCAAACAAGGACTACTACTTTGTAGAGGACACCACCAATCTGCCCGCCGGTTACATCAACCCCAACACCAGCGATCCCGATATTCAGGCGCTGTACACCGCTCTCGGCAGCGATTACAGCTACGCCACGATTGACGGCCAGACCGTCCTGGTCATCAAGGGCCAGGTCAAGGACAGAAATAAGGCCAATCCCAGTAATACTGATACAGCGATCAACTATTGGCTGTTCACCTTCAAGAACATCCCCAACGTGGGCGGTGTGAAGGTGGTCAAGAAGATCGACGGCAAGAACGCCAACGTGACCGGCTTCCCCATCGTGGTGAAGAACAGCGCGGGCGAGGTGGTCGCCACGCAGACAACCGGTACGAAGACCGGCGACAGCGCCTACACCGCGACCATCACCGGCCTGCCGGTCTATGACAGCAACGGCAACAAGATCGTCTACACCATCGACGAGGGTGAGTTGACCGGCGATCTGGCCAACTACTACCAGGCCAGCGCCGCCCAGGCCACCACGCTGGTGGCCAACCAGGTCATCACCAAGGTCAACGGCACCGGGGCGGATCTTGTGGTAGAGAACAAGACCCCCGTCAAGCTGAACGTCAACAAGGTCTACCAGAACACCTGGATGATGGCCCACAACGGCTTTGCGCTGCCCATGCCGGGCGCCACGATCGCCCTGTACAAGAAGGGCGCCGACGACACCGCGTGGACCTATGTGGGCACGGCGACCACCGACGCCAGCGGCACGGCTGAGTTCACCGGCATCGAGCGTGAGTATGACTACGCCGCCGTTGAGCAGGCCAGCCCCATGTCCAGCATGTTCCCGTACCAGAACGGCGCGTGGAAGGACTTCCTGCCCGATCCCGCTCCGGCAACGCTGACGGACACCCAGCTGGCGGCCTATAACGTGCTGACCGTGGATTCTGCCAAGCTGACCGCACTCGGCAGCAACGGCAGCTATACCATCGGCACGACCGTCACGGGCGACAGCACAAGCGTCACCAAGCTCGTCAACGCCAACCACTGGGTCCAGTTCGATATCACCAAGTGGCTGGATAAGACCAACGCCAACCACGTACACCATCAGAATATAGCCGACGTCACCAAGAAGGAAATACTCGACAGCTGCGTCTTCTCCCTGTACTACTACGTCATGGGCGACGACCAGACCACTGTGGCGTTCAGCCCCAACGGCGAAGGCTGGCACTACGTCAATTCCTACACCTCCGGCAGCGCCTATGACCCCAACGGCGATCGTATCCCCGGCAACTTCCTGACCGATATCATGGTGGATATCGACACCAACTGGGTCTTCGTCCTGGTGGAGGAGAGCGTCGGTACCAACAGCGGCGTGGAGGTCAACCCGTACTTCAAGTACACGGTCTTCACCGCGGACGGCAAGACCTACACGGTCACCGTGCCGAACCAGACCGTCAAGATGCCGGACGACAGCACTGCCACCAACGCCTATCCGCCGCAGACCGTCAGCTACACCATTGACCAGGTCAATAAGGCCGACGTGCTCAACAGCCAGGTCACCGGCGGCCCCGGCGGTAAGGATATCCTGGTCGCCACCTTCCGTCTGTCCAAGTGGTTTGACACCTTCGGCGCCGACGGCCAGCCCGAGGCCCTGTACGAGCCTCTGTCCAACGCCAAGTTCCGTCTGCTTGCCTATGACTACACCAAGGTCAACGCAGAGGGCGAGCCGGACGAAAACGGCAACGAGCAGGGATGGACCGTCATCGCCGACATGACCTCCGGTAAGGAAGGCAACGCCAACTACGCTCTGGCGCAGAGCGGCAACTTCCAGCTGATCCCCGACGCCACCGGCAACCGCGGCGAGCTGCGCGACTACGAGAACGAGGGCGGCACCATCACCCGTATCGTAGAGTACACCAGCAGCCTCGAGACGGCCACGAAGGCCGACGGCACCACGGCGCAGGTCGCTGTGTATAAGGTCCCCGTCATCCTGCGCGAGTATGAAGCGCCGGACGGCTACGGCTACTCCCACCGCGATTACAACGCCTACCTGATCTTTGTCGA